>Ga0182024_10001535_pt1 | contig 59230 bp, 56 predicted proteins | sample P32metaG_FD_120480 | JGI IMG/M metagenome (GOLD analysis project Ga0182024, IMG submission 120480) | Permafrost microbial communities from Stordalen Mire, Sweden - P3-2 metaG (Illumina Assembly) | ecosystem: Environmental > Terrestrial > Soil > Wetlands > Permafrost | place: Sweden: Stordalen...
GCCGCTTCAGTTCGTCCTTGCCTGGCATCGGCCGCCCCCCGAGATTGCCGGACGATGATACAGAAGATCGGGCGCGGCGATGAATGCGTTTGATCCGCAGCGCCTGACGAGGGCGCTGATCCTGCTGGCGACCTCGATGTACCTGATCGCGGTGGCGCCGGGGTTCGGCTGGCGCCGCCAGCTGCGGCTCGCCGCGGTCGGCGTCTACGGCGTCGCGCTGGCCATGGTGCTGGGGTGGATCGCGTTGTGGCTGATGGGGCGCGCCTAAGCGCGCAGCGCCAATTAGATTTCATCACAGAGACACAGAGGGCGCGGAGATGAGGCGCGCCGGAAACCTCCGTGCCCCTCTGCGTCTCTGTGGTGAGATTTTTTGCGGCTTCGCCGCGCGGGTCAGGCGGCGATGCGGTTCGCCAGCAGCGAGACGACCATGTCGCCCGACGGGGCGCGCCACGGCAGCAGCAGGCGCTCGTAATGGGCGGCGAAATAGCCGCCCGCGGCGGTGCGGATCTGCGCGGTGACGCGATCGTAGCGCGGCTCGCCGCGCAGCGCGACCGATTTGTAGAAGCCGGAGAGCCAGGCGCCGTACTGCTTGTCGGGCAGGCTGTCGAGCGTCTGGCCGACGCAACGGCTGGGGAAGTCGGCCTCGAGCCAGGGGAAGCCGCCGCCGATGAAGCGGAATGCCGGGTCGGGCCGGTTCCGGGCCACGGCGGCGAGCATCATCCGCTGCGAAAATCCGTTGTCGGCGGCGAAGACGAGGATGCGCTCGTCGAACTCGCCGAACGAAGAGCACCATTTCTGGCTGAGGATGTGCAGCGGACTGTCGGTGTCGCGCAGCAGGCGCCCATAATCCTGCGGCTCGACCGTGAAGCGCTCGGTCGAGGCGGCCTCCGCGACCGGCTCGGCGAGCTCGCGCAGCCGGTCGATCGCGGCGTCGGCGGTGAACGCGGTCTCGGACAGCCAGTCGGTGTCGAGATAGCGGATCTGGTAGACGCCGTCGCCAAGCTCGGCGATCCGCCGCTCGACCGCGGTGAGCGCCTGGCGGCCGACGGTCCGCGGATGCAGCTCGACGACGGTGACCCCGTCGAGCACCTGAAACTTGATAAAGCCGAGGCTGGCGACGGCGAAACCGATCGCGTCGTAGCCGGGCGCGAGGCGGGCAAGCGTGGCGAAAAATTCGTCGCCCTCCGGCAGCAGCCGCTTGCCGTCCGAGGTGACGAGCACCGTCAATTGCTGCACCGCTTGCTCCGAAAACTCGTTCGCTTCCTGTTTGCCGCCGCGCCGGTAAAGATCGGCTTAAAGCGCCTGCCGGGGAGCGCCGCCCGCTACCCCCCGATATCGGACGAAACCCGCAGTTCCCGGTTGCGCATTGACGCGGACGCCCCCACCTCGTTTACACTTGCTTAACCATATTGGGCCGGCGCCGCTCGCTAAGCGCCAGCAGAGCAAGCGGTTCTGACCGAGGGTTGCCCCTGGCCCGGGAGCATGCGATGTCGCTGACCTACCCGAATATCGTTCCGGAAAATAATCTGCGCCTGCCCGACGCGCTGACCATCAGGCACGGGCCGGCGCCGCTCCTCGCCCGCTTTGTGCTGGAGGGCGACAAGACCGCCCGCGCGCTCGGGCTGCGGCTGCGGCTGCGCAACGATTTCGAGGAGCTGGTCTACCTCAACCGCGAGCATGTCGACCGCGGCAGCTGGTTCCGCCTGGTCAACATGTTCAATCCGGAGCTGAGCGAGGTGTCGCAGGAAAACGGCTATTGGCTCTCCGGCGAGACCGAAGACGGCGAGATCGTCTGCAGCTGGGCCGGCCGGGTGTTCTATTGGCCGCAATCGAGCCTGGCCGATGAGGCGCGCGGCTTCTTCTACGGCCGCGACGAAGGCCAACCCTGCGTCGTCACCGCGCCGATGGCGCCGGAAATCTCCGGCGTCGTTCTGTGCGGCGGGTCAACCTGGGTGCGGCCCGATCTGCGCCGGCAGGGACTGTCGAAGCTGATGCCGCGGATCGGCCGCGCCTGCGCGCTGGCGCGCTGGCCGATCGACTGGGGCATCGGCTACGTGTCGCAAATCCTGATCGACCAGGGGGTGGCGAGCGGCTACGGCTACCGGCATTTCAGCCACAGCATCTTCTATCCGGGGTCGCCCTGGGGCGAATTGGAAGTCGTCGTCGCCCACAACACGGCCGACGAATGCTACGACGACCTGGCGCTCTTTATGGAGAGCGGGCTGTCGCCTTCGACCGAGGCCTCCCAGTCGAGGTCGCGCTCGACGACCTTGGATGTCGAGGTCACGAACACTTCGTCGGTCGGCGTCTTCCAGGGCAACAAGAGCCTTTCGTAACGGGCGACGTAGGGCACCTTCGTTCCGGCGTTCTCGATCGTCGCGGCGACCAGGTCGTAGCGCGGCTCGCCGCTCGCCGCGACCGCCTTGTAGAATTCGGAGACCCAGGCGCCGTATTCCTTGTCGGGCTGGTTCTCGATGTTCTCGCCGAGCGCGTTGATCTTGTAATCCTTGCCCAGCCACTTATAGCCGTCGCCGATGAAGCGGAAGATGGCGTCGTGGAGATGCGGCCGGACCCCGGTGATCATCAGCCGCGACAGCAGCCCGTTCTGGATGGCGAACGAGATCACGGTCGAATCGAAGCGGCCGAACGAGGCGCGCCATTTCTGGCTCAAGAGGCGCAGCGGGTTCTCGAAATCGCGCGACAGCTTGAGCGCGTCCTGCGGGGTGATGCGAAACCGCTCGGTCGAGGCGGCCTCGGCATGCGGCGCGCAGAGCTCGCGCAGCCGGGACATCGTGTGCTCGGCCGAAGCCGAAATCTCGGAGCGCCATTCGCTGTCGAGATACTTGATGCGGAACAGGTTGGTGCCGGGCTTGCTAAGCTGCGCCGCCAGGGCATCGAGCGCGCGGGGGGAGACGTTGCGCGGGTGCAGCTCGATCTCGGTGACGAGCTTGTCGAGCACCTCAAACTTGATATAGCCGAGGTTGCGGATCGCGAAGCCGGCCGCGTCGTAATCGGGAGTCGGGTCGCCCAACGCGGCGAGAAACTCGTCGCTTTCCGGTAGCACCCATCGTCCTTCGGAGCTGACCAGGATCGTCAATTGCTCCACCTAAACCTCCGGCGGCGGGCAGACCACGCATACAAATCCCTGCCGCCACAATGCGATTTTTGCGCCCGCCCCTGTAAAGAACAGCTTAATCGAGGATTGCGCCCCGGCGATCTCCGCCATGCCGCGGCAGCGGGGGCAGCTTCGCCCCGCGCCCCCCGGCGGAACAGCCATGCGCGAGCATCGCCGGCGCGGCCGTGCCCGCCTCGCCCGGTTCGAGCAACGGAAGCGACCGGCGGAACGGGCCCCTCCGCCGGGCGGACACAATCCGTCGTAGGCCCCGCGGGTTACAGTATCTAAATCTTGATAGGAAAGATAAAATGCAAAATATATAGAAGAGACTCAATTCAAGCTCAGAGATCCCCGGCGGCAATCAGCGATGAGGCCTTGTGGTACCAGGATAGACCAGAACAATTAGCGAATTCTTGAAGACTCGAAATATCCAAAACTGAATAATTATTGACAAATCGTTAACCATATCTAACCTTTGTCGCGGGGAAGTGAACTTCGCGGGGAAAACCGCGGGTTTAATTGAGGGTGAGGTATGGCAACCGAGACAAGCTCGGCGCCACGGGAGCATCCGTCCGTGCGCTTACGCCCGGTATCGCCTGGAGCGATCGTCGGCGCCTCCGCCGGCTTTGTGTTGCGCCATGCGCGCGACAACGATGCCGGCGCGATCGTCGCGCTGGTCGCCTCGGTGTGGTCCGAATATCCCGGAAAGACGCTGGTGGCGGCGGCCGACATGCCCGAGCTGCTAACCCCGGCGACGGCTTATCGGCACGGCAACGGCCGGTTCTGGGTGGTCGAGGCGCATGACCGGATCATCGGCACGATCGCCCTGATGCCGAGCGCCGAGGCGGGCGTCGTCGAGCTGCAGAAGCTCTATGTCGCGCGCGACCTGCGGCGCAACGGGCTCGGCAGCTTTCTCTGCTACCTAGTCGAGCGCGAGGCGCGCGAGCGCGGCGCGCATGCGATCGAATTGTGGTCGGACGTCAAGCTGTTGGACGCGCATCGCCGGTACGAGCAGCTCGGCTACCGGCGCGGCGACGCGCTCAAGACCTACGACGATACCTCGGCGACGATCCGCTCCTACTACCGCAAAGAACTCGATCCCGATCGCCCCGCCGTGTTCGACGGCGCCGCGCAAGCGGCAGCGGCACTCGCGCGCTGGCAGACGCTGTTTCATCTCGGCGCCGAAAGCGGCGCCGCACAGGGGGTGGTAAAGCCATGAAGAAACTTTCGTTCACCGAACACCCGGCGTCGGTCGGAGAAAGCTATTTCGAGCATCTGCGCCAGGCCTCGGGTTTCGCGGCCAGCATGATCAGCGGGGGATTTGCCTGCCTGATCCACGCGGTGCTGCCGTTCCTGTTCACCCACACCGGTTCGGGGGTCGTCGCTTCGCTCAACACGAAGATGATCACCAACCGGCACCGACGCTCGGTTCCCCAACGGAGCAAGAGGATACACGCCGCATGACCCGCATCACCAACGGCGCCCGCCTCGTCGCGCTGATGTGCGGGGCAGAGATCCTGTGCATGGCGGGGTTCGCAACCTACCCCGCGCTGCTGCCGATGTTGCGCACGGATTGGGGGTTGACCAACACCGCGGCCGGGCTGATTGGCGGCATCCTATTCTTCGGCTATGTCGGCTCGGTGCCGGTGCTGACGAGCCTCACCGACCGCATCGACGCCCGCCGCATCTATCTCGGCTCGTGCCTGCTGGCGGCGAGTGGCTCGGCCCTCTTCGCGCTCCTCGCCGACGGCTTTTTCGGCGCGATGTCGGCGCAGGCGCTGTTCGGCGTCGGCTTCGCCGGGATCTACATGCCCGGCCTCAAAGCGATGTCGGACCGCATCGACGAGGCGCTGCAATCGCGGGCGACGGCCCTCTACACCTCGCTCTCCGGGTTCGGCCTGGCCGGCTCCTATTTCCTCGCCGGGTTTGTCTCGACGCACGCCTCGTGGCGGCTCGCCTTCGCGTTCGCAACGATCGGCCCGCTCGCGGCGGGGTTTCTGGTGCTGCTGTTGATGGCGCCGAAGACGCCGGCGGCCACCTCCAACCGGCCCGGCTTCTTCGCCAGCTTTCGCCTGGTTTTCCGCAACAAGCCAGCACTCGGCTACATCTTCGGCTATGTCGCGCATTGCTGGGAGCTTTACGGGTCGCGCGCCTGGATGGTGGCGTTCCTGACCTTCGCCGCCGGTTCGGCGACCGGCGTTGCCAGCAAGTTTGACGCGCCGACCCTGGCCTCGATCATCTCACTGGGCGGCATCGCCAGCAGCATCGGGTGCAACGAGTTCGCCAAACGCCTCGGGCGGGCCAACCTGGTCACCGGGATCATGGCGGTCGGGTTTGTCTTCGGCATCGCCACCGGGTTGTCGTGGCGCGTGTCGCTGACCGCCTCGATCGCGCTCCTGGCCTGCTATTACGCGACGGTGATGGCGGATTCAGGCGCGCTGACCGCGGGCACCGTCGCCGCCGCCAAGCCCGAGCAGCGCGGCGCGACGCTCGGCGTCCATTCTATGCTGGGGTTTACCGCCGGCCTGGTGGCGCCGACCTCGTTCGGGATCATCCTCGATCTCGCCGGCGGGGCGCAGAGCGGCTGGGCCTGGAGCGCGTCCTTCGCGATGCTGGCGCTGCCGAACCTGATCGCGATCGTGGTGCTGCGCCGTCTGTCGGCGCCGGCGCAGCCGGTTGCCGGCGCGGTGACGACCCGGTTCGCGCTAGGCGCGGATCGCAACCTGGCTGACGGCCATCGTCCGGGTGCGCTCGGCCGGTAGGGTAATCGACACGCAGGTGCCTTTGCCCGGGGTGCTGACGATCGTCAAGACGCCGCCATGCGCCTCGACGAGCCCCTGGGTGATTGGCAGGCCGAGCCCGGTGCCGCCGTAGGTGCGGGTGGTCGAGCTGTGCGCCTGACCGAACGGCTGCAGCGCACGCTCCAGCTCGTCCTCGGTCATGCCGATGCCTTCGTCGGTGATCGTCAGGATGCTGCGGTTCTCGGCGTCGATGCCCGCCTCGACGGTGACGCGGCCGCCGACCTTGGAGAACTTGACCGCGTTCGAGAGCAGGTTGAGCAGGCACTGCTTCATCGCGCGCTCGTCGGCGTAGATGACCTGATCGGGGTTGTGCGTGTCGAAGACCACCGCGACCTGCTGCTTGCGGGCGCGCTCGCGCACCATCCGCACGCTGCCGGCGAGGAGCTGCCCGACCGCGATCTCCTCTTCGTGGATGTCGAGCTTGCCGGCCTCGATCTTCGACATGTCGAGCACGTCGTTAATGATCGAGAGGAGATGCATTCCGCTCGAATGGATATCGTTCGAGTATTCGAGGTAGCGCGCGTTCTTCAACGGCCCGAGATGCTCGCCGCTGAGGATCTCGGAAAACCCGATGATCGCGTTGAGCGGGGTGCGCAGCTCGTGGCTCATATTGGCGAGGAAGTCGCCCTTGGCGCGATTGGCGAGCTCGGCCTGCGCCCAGGCCTGGGCCATCTTGACCTCGGATGCCTTGCGCTCGGTGATGTCGGAATAGAGCGAGACGACCGCGCCGCCCGGCATCGCGCGCCGGCGGATCTGCAAGGTCCGGCCGTTGCGGGTCAGCCGCTCGCGGACATAGGGCACGTCGCGGAAGAAGCTCTCGAAGCGCTCCTGCACCTCGACCGAGAGGTCGACCGGGCCGAAATCGCCGCGCGCCGATTGCAGCGCGAGGATGTCTTGCAGGGTGGTCTCGCCGGCGAGGTCCGGGGGCAGGTCGAGCATCTCGACAAAGCGCGAATTCCACGCCATCAGGCGGCCGGTGGGATCGAACACGCTGAGCCCCTCGCCCATGTTCTCAAGGGTGCTCTGCAGCAAGTCGCTCTGCCGCTTCAGGCGCTCCTCGCCGGCACGCACCGCGTCCGCCGCCTGCTGCTGCCGGTCGAGGGCGCGCACCATCAACCAGGTCAGCGAGCCGGCGGTCACCGCGAACAGCACGAAGGCGATCAGCGAGGCGTAGCCTTCGCCGCGCCACATCCGCAGGATGTCGTCGCGGTCGCGCGACGCGGTCAGGGTAAGCGGCCGCGCCGGGATTCGCTCGAAGCTGATGACCCGCCGCCCGCCGGTGTCCTCCGGCAAATTGCCGAGCACCCCGGCGCGGCTTTGCGCCGCCGCGGTCAGCACCGGCGCGACGTCGGGGACGGTGCGGCCGATAAACTCCTCCTGGTGCGGCTCGCTGGCCATCAAGGTGCCGTCGTCGAGCAGTAGCTTCACCCGCACGCCGCTATTGGCGACCACCGAGTTGTAGAAGTCGGTGAAGACGCTGATCGGCACCTCGGCGGCGATGACGCCGACCACCGCGTCGTGCAGCAGCAGCGGCCGGCTCATCATGATCGACCAGGTGCCGGTCGAGCGGCCGCGCTCGGGCCGGCCGATGAACAGGGTCGGCATCCCGCCCTTCTGGTGCACGGTGAACCACTGCTGGCCCGCGTAGTCGTGCTGGCTGGTCGTCGACCCGGCGTTGTTGAGGAGGTGCCCGTAGGCATCGACGATCAGGATGTCGCGCACGACCAAGGTCTGGTCGTTGATCTGGTTGAGCAGCAGCTTGACCTTGTGGTCGTCGAGCGGCGTCCCGCCGAGCATGGTGTCGAGCATGCGCTCGACCCCAAGCAGCATCGCGTCGATCTCGAAGATCGAGCGGTTGGTCCCGACCTCGGCCGAGCGGGCAATGCTTTGGAGGTTCCCCGTCGCATCGTCGAGCGTCTGGTTGTACGCTCGATGCAACGAGCCGAACATGCTGGCGCCATAGGCGCTGACGAGGATCGTGCACAGCACGATCATCGCGTTCTGCAAGCGAACGTGCCGCGTAAATCCGAGGAGCCACGTGGGACGCCGCATCGCGTCGGCTTACCGGCTGGCGGCTACGGTGAGATCGAACTGGCGGCCGATGGTCTGGTTCCAATTGGCGACGCATTCGGCGCCGCAGCGGTCCGCCCAGCGCGGAGACACCACCTTGGTGAACGATTCGCGCACCCGCTTGCGGTCGTCGTCGGTGGTGGGCACCAGCGTCATATGCGCCGGCGCGCCACTGCCGCAGGGGCCGCTCCCGGTCAGGCAGACGAGGCCTTCCTGGGTTTCCCGCTCGGCGGCCTCCCACAAGCGGTTGCCGAGCTCATCGATCTGAGCGGTGAGAAACTCACGCACCTTCGGATCGAACCGCTCCCAGGCGGCGCGGTTGGCGAAGAGCACGTAGGGGCCCCAGCTGACCGTTGTCGCATCGACACGGGTGGTCGCGTTGAAAAGCCCGAGCTTGTAGCCGGACATGGCGCCGGTGATGGCGCAGTCGGCGACATGCTTCTTCAACCCGTCCATCAGCCCGTCGAACGGGATAGTGACGCCGACCGCGCCCAAGCCTTCGACAAAGTCCGAATGCATGGCGCTGGCGACGCGGACCTTCACGCCCTTGAGATCGGCCAGCCCGGTCATCGACGAGTTGCAGAAGATGACCTGAGCCGGATAGCTCCAGACCGCCAGCAGCTCGAGCCCATAGCGCGAGCGGTAGATGTCGCGCAAGGTCGGCAGATAGGCATTGATGCTGCGGCGCAAGGTCGGGATATCGGGGTTGAGGCCGGCCAGATCGACCGCGGCGGCCTCGGGGTCCTCGCTGGCGATCTGGCTTAGCGACACGGTGCTGATGACGATCGCGCCGAGCCGAGTGAACTGCAGAAGCTCGGCACCCTTGATGCCGAACTGATCCCACGGCGTCACCTCGGCGGTGATGTGACCGCCGGAGTTCGCCGCCAGCTGCTTGTCCCAGAACGGTTCTTCGTAGTTCTTGAACTGGATCGTCTGGCCGAGACCGCCGACCACCTTGAGGTGGACGTTCGGAAGTTCTTGGCTGCGTGCCGGAAAAGCAGCCAAGAGAAGGAGCGTCAATAGCCAATAGCGCACGTCGGGATTCCTTCCGATCGGTTGCCAATAGCTAAACGGACGCCGTTAATTTTCCGTTATTATTGGGCCTTCGAGGCTATTTCTACAGCAGCGGATCAGGCTGGCGGAACCGGCTCCAGCACCAGGATTCCGCTTACCTCGACGCGGCCGCGCCAGCCGCTCGGCAGCACCGTCGTCGTGTCGGGCTGGTCGACGATCGCCGGGCCCTCGACGATCTGCCCCGGGGCCAGGCTCGCGCGATCGAAGACGGAAGCGGCCTCGGCGCCGGTCGCCGGATCGATCAGCACGCGGCGGCGGGATTTCGGCGCGCCGGGCATGACCGGCGCGCAGGCGCGGCGCGGCGGCTGGGCTTTCGCCGGATCTCCCGGGGCTACCCGATGCACCGCGCGCAGGTTGACGATGCGGGCCGGCGCCTGGGTCGCGTGGCCGTAAACGCGGTCGTGCGCGGCGAGGAAATCGCGGTAGAGCGCGCCCAGCGGGTCATCGCCATGGTCCGTGGGGCGCAGCGGGATTTCGAGGTGATAGCCCTGGCCGATGTAGCAGACATCGGCAAAGTGGCGAACCGCAGCGGTGCCAGGGGCGGCGCCCTCGCCCTGCATCAGCGCCATACAGCCGGCATCGAGCGCGGCGAGCCTCGCCATCACCGCGGACCAATCGGCGCCGGCCAGCGGTTGCGGATAGGCGGCGGAGAGCTCGTGCTCGATCGGCGCGGCGAGCAGCCCTGCCGCCGACAGCACGCCGGGATGCGGCGGGACGAGGATGCGGGAAATGCCGAGCTCGGCGGCCAGCGCTGCCGCGTGCAGCGGGCCGGCGCCGCCCAGCGGCACCAGCGCGTAACCGCGCGGGTCGATGCCGCGGCCGATCGAGATGAGGCGCATCGCCTCGGCCATCTGCGCGTTGACGACGCGGTGGATTCCGAGCGCCGCGGTCTCGACCGAGACGCCCATGCGCGCGGCGAGCGGGGCGAGCGCGGCGCGTGCCCGCTCGGGATCGAGGCGGAGCGTGCCGCCGGCGAAATATCCGGGGTCGAGATAGCCGAGCACGAGCGAGGCGTCGGTGACGGTGGCTTCGGTGCCGCCGCGGCCGTAGCAGGCCGGCCCCGGCTCCGACCCGGCCGATTGCGGCCCGACCCTGAGCGCCCCGGCGTCGTCGAGCACGGCGATGCTGCCGCCGCCGGCGCCGATCGCGGTGACGTCGACCATCGGCACCCGCACGGTGTAGGTATCGATGACGCCCTCGGCACGCACCAGCGGCTCGCCGCCGCTGACGAGCGCGATGTCGCAGCTGGTGCCGCCGATGTCGATGGTCATCAGATCGGCGGCGCCGGCGGCCTTGCCGACCGCCAGCGCGCCGACGACCCCGGCCGCCGGCCCGGAGAGGAAGAGGCGCACCGGCCGCTCCGCCGCCTTGGCCGCGGCGCCGATCCCGCCGCGCGACTGCATGATCTGCAGCGGCGCCACGACCCCGGCGGCAGCGAGGTCGCCGCTCATGCGCGCGACGTAACCGGCGACGACCGGCTTCAGATAGGCATCGAACGCGGTGACCGCGGTGCGCTCGTATTCGCGAAAAGCGGGGTCGACCTCGCAGGAGAGCGACACGGCGATATTGGGGTGAGCCGCGCTGACGATCTCGCGCGCGCGGCGCTCATGCGCGGGGTTGAGAAACGAGAACAGGAAGACGATGGCGATCGCCTCGACCCTGTCGGCGGCAAGCGCGGCGGCGGCGCGGCGGACATCGCCTTCGTCGAGCGGGGTGACGATCTCGCCCTGCGCCGAGACGCGCTCGCGCACCTCCTTGCGGCGCGAGCCGGGCGCGAGGAAGCCCGGGGTTTCCGGGCTCAGGACGAGATCATACATGCGGTGGCGCATCTGCCGGCCGATCTCGAGCACGTCCTTGAAGCCGGCGGTGGTGACGATGCCGGTGCGCGCGCCCTTCCTTTCGATGACCGCGTTGGTGGCGACGGTCGAACCGTGGACGAAACGCTCGACCGCGGCCGGGTCGATGGCCCATTCGGCGCGCATCGCGGCGACGGCTTCGCGCACCGCGGCGGCCGGATCGCCGCGGGTGGTCGCCCGTTTCATAAGCCGGAACGAGCCATCCGACCCGGCGCAGACGATGTCGGTGAAGGTGCCGCCGATATCGACGCCGACGGAGTAGGTGATCTCAGGCTGCATCAACAGTGTGCGTGGTTCGAGACGCGCCCTTGGCGCTCCTCACCATGAGGAGCTTCTTTGATTGCATCTCCGACACCCCTCATCCTGAGGAGCGGGCGTAGCCCGCATCTCGAAGGACGCGCTTGCCGTTAATGCCCGTGCGCCGGCGTCGCTTCGGTGATGATCAGCGCGTCGAGGGCGACGACGCCTTTGCCCTCGGGGCGCACCAGTAGCGGATTGATGTCGATCGACGAGAACTGGCCCTTTTGCGCGGCGGCGAAGAGCGAGAGGTTCGAGAGGGTCTGGGCGAGCGCGTCGAGATCGGCGGGGGGCTTGCCGCGCGCGCCCTCGAGGATCGCGGCGCCGCGCAGTTGGCCGATCATTGCGTGCGCCTCTTCCAATCCGAAGGGCGCGATGCGGAAGGTGACGTCGCGCAGCACCTCGACAAAGATGCCGCCGAGCCCCAGCAGGACGGTCGGGCCGAACACCGCGTCGTGCTGGACGCCGAGGATCATCTCCGTCCCATCGGTCAGCATCGGCGAGATCAGCACGCCGTCGAGATGGGCGTGCGGGGCGCGGGCGGCGACCCTCGTCATCAGCTCGGTGTAGGCGGCCCCGAGATCGGCGGCGGCGACGTTGAGCATGACGCCGCCGACTTCGGTCTTATGGGTGATCTCGGGCGAGACGATCTTGAGCACCAGCCTGTCGCCGAGTGGTGAGGCGGCAGCGGCCTCGGCGGCGCTGGTGACAAGAAGCTCCTCGAGGATCGGGATGCCGGCGGCGGCGAGGATGCGCTTGGCGTCGTGCTCGCCGATCGCGGTCTTGGGCAGCGGCGCGAGGCCGGTCGGCACCGGGGGGACCGGGTGCGGCGGCGTGGCGATGCGCTCGGCGCAGCGGGTGGCGGCGGCGACCGCCTCAACCGCGCGCCACGGGTCTTCGTAGACGCCGATCCCCGCGGCCTCGTAGCGGCGCTGCATCTCCGGGCTGGCGATGGCCGAGAGCGCGAGGTAGCAGTCGGGATAGCGCGCGGCGGCGCCGGTCACCGCTTTGTAGAGCGGCTCGGCCATCTGCGGCGACGACGCCCAGGTGGTGAAGAACCCGACCATCGAGGGGAATTTCTCCTTGCCGAGCAAGAGGTCGAACCCCTTGTCGAGGATGGTGGGGTCGTTCAAGGCCTGGGCGGTGACGTCGACCGGGTTGCGCGGCGCCGCGAAGGGGACCCAGCTCAGCACTTCCTTTTGCGAGTCCTCGGCGAGCGGGGCGAGGTCGAGGCCCTGTTCCTCGGCGGCGTCGGCCATCAAGACGCCGGCCCCGCCCGACATCGTCACCACCGCGAGCTTGCGCGAGCGCGGCAGCCGGCCGCGGGTGCAGGCATAGGCGATCTCGACCAGATCTTCCGGGGTCTTGGCGCGCTCGACGCCGAGCTGGCGCAGCGCCGCGTCGTAGATCGCGTCGCTGCCGGCCAAGGAAGCGGTGTGCGAGGCCGCCGCCGCGGCGCCGATCTCCGACCCGCCGACCTTCATCGCGATCACCGGCTTGCCGTTCTCGCGCGCCCGCTTGACCGCGGCAGCGAAGCGCTCGCCGTCCTGGATCGCTTCCATGTAGCAGGCGATGGCCTTGGTCTCGGGGTCGTCGGCGAGGAACGAGATGCCGTCGGCGACCTGGACCTCGGCCTCGTTGCCGGTCGACATCCACACCCCGACGGCGATGCCGCGGCGCGCGGTCAACGCCAGGAGATGCGTGCCGAACGCGCCCGACTGGGTGATCATGCCGAGCGGGCCGGCCGGGGTTGGGCCTTCCTCGAGGAACGAGCTGAAGGTCGGGGTGTGGCCGATCCGCATGTTGAAGAGGCCGAGGCAGTTGGGGCCGCAGAGGCGGATGCCGCTGTCGACCGCGATCCTGGTGATCCGGTCCTGCAGCGCGCGGCCCTCGGCGCCGATCTCGGCGAAGCCGGCGGTGAACATGACGACGCCGCGCACGCCCTTCTTGACGCAAGCCTCCATCGCCTCTACCGCGAGGTTGGCCGGCACCGCGATCAGGCCGAAATCCACGTCGGCCGGAACCGAAGCAAGGTCGGGATAGGCGGTGAGGCCCTGCACCGTGTCGCGGGTCGGGTTGATCGGGTAGAGCCCGCCCTGGTACCCGGCCTCGCGGAAATAGCGCAGCGAGCGGCCGCTGATCCGGGTCGGATCGTTCGACGCGCCGAAAATCGCCACCGAGCGCGGCGCGAGAAGCGGGGTCAGCGGATGATCGGGCATGGGAGGGCATCACGGTTAACCAAGGGGAATGCCCATCCTTCGGGCAAATGTTCCCCGGTGCAAGCGTTTGTGGCGCTTACCCTCACCCTCCCATCGCTGGCGCGATGGGTCCCTCCCTCTCCCGCAAGCGGGCGAGGGGCGGACTTGGGCCGGCGGCAATCCCCTCTCCCGCTTGCGGGAGAGGGTGGCGAGCGCCGCGAGCCGGGTAAGGGTTACTCCGAGGCCGTTCCCGCCAGCGCGCCGAGGGTGATTGGCTTATAGGGCGCGCGTGGGCGGTAGGCGCCCACTTCGGCGATGGGTTTGCCAAGCGTGTCGGCCATCACCGCGCTGACGATCGGGCCGCAGAGGCGGCCCTGGCACGGCCCCATGCCGGAGCGGGTGAAGGCCTTGGCCTGGTTCGGACCCTGCGCGCCGTGCCGCGCGGCCCGGCGGATCTGCCCGACCGTCACCTCCTCGCAGCGGCAGGCGGTGACGTCGTCCGCGGGGACGAGGATCGTGGGCGCGAGAGCCGGTCGAGCAGCGGGCGGGCGGCGCGCTCGCGCCTCAGAGCGGCGCGGATCGGGCGGGCGCGGCGGTCGCGCTCGGCCGGGTCGATCCTGTCGAGGAACGCGGCGGCGTCGAGCGCGGCGAGGCGGCCGGAAAGCGCGGCCGCCTCGGCCCCGGCGATGCCGCCGCCATCGCCGGCGACGGCGATCGTCGAGAGAGCGGTCGCGCCCCATTCATCGACCACCGGCCGCCAGCAGAGCTGCGCCGCGTCCCAGCGATGATCGAGCTGCAATGCGAGACTTATCTGGGTGTTGGGGATCACCCCTTCGTGCAACAGCAGAAGATCGGCCGGCAACTCGCCGGAATCCCAGGCGACGGTCTCGATCCGGTCACGGCCTAGGACGCGAAGGCCGGCGATCTCGCGGCGGATCGGGATGCCGGCGCGCTTCACCTCGCGGATCAGCTTGAGGCCTTTCCACAGCGCGCGGCGCGCCGGCCACAGCACCCTCGGCAGGAGGCGCGCGGCGGCGTGGTAATTGGGGTGCGGCGCGGTTTCGAGGATCGCCGCGGGCGGCGCGCCGGCGCGGATCAGCTGCGCCGCGACCAGCCACAAGAGCGGCCCCTGCCCGGCCAACACAGCGCGGCCGGCCGGCACGAGATCCCCGGTCTTGAGCATGATCTGCGCCGCGCCCGCGGTCATCACCCCGGGCAAGGTCCAGCCGGGGATCGGCACCGGCCGCTCGTAGGCGCCGGTGGCGAGGAGGATGCGGCGGGCGCGGATCGCCTCGCTGCCGCCGGCGGAGACCAGCGACACGGTGCCGTCGGGATCGATGTGCCAAACCGTGGCCGCCGGGCGATAGGCGGCGACGCTCTCGCGGAATTCGTCGACCAGAAGGCGCCCGGCGAGATAGTCGCCGCCAAGCGGGGAATCGTCGTCGGCGCCCTCGATGGCGCGATAGATCTGGCCGCCGGGCGCGTCCTGCTCGTCGATAAGCAGCGTATCGAGGCCGAGCTCAGCGGCGAGCGTCGCGGCGGCCATTCCGGCCGGCCCGGCGCCGATGACGGCAAAGTCGATCCTGTCAGGAGGCATCAAGCTGGACCGCGGGCCGACGGCCGTGCTGCCGGCGGATGGCCATGCCGGGAGCGACGGTGATCATGCAGCTCTGCCGGTTGGGCTGGCCGTCGATCCGGCGAGGCAGTCGAAGCAGATGCCCATCAGGCAATAGGGTCCGCGCGGGGCGCCGGTGACCGCGGTTTCGCGGATCGCGGGGAGGCCGGCGAGCAACACAGCCGCCGCGGCCGAGACGCCCTCGGGCACGCGGATGTCGCGGCCCTCGACCGTGACCGGCACCCCGGCTTTCGCCGGGGCAGGCTCAGGCCGCTTGCGAAACATCGAAGCGCCTGGCCGAGAATCGCGCCATCTCGGGCGACAGCGCGCCGGCGGCGACCATCGGCGCGAAGGCGTTGGCGTGCACCCCGGCCAGGGTGACGCCGCTGTGGCAATTGGCGGTAAAGGCACCGGGGAATTTCTCGCTCTCGTCGTAGATCGGGGTGCCGTCGGGCGGCATCACCCGCAGCGCCGCCCAGGCGCGCACTACCTGCAATTCGGCGAGCCAGGGGAAGGAGCGCACCGCGCGTTCGGCCATCGCCGCCATCACGTCGGGGCGCTGCGAGGTGTCGAAGCCGACATCCTCCATGCTGTCGCCGATCATGATGCCGCCCTCGACGGTCTGGCGGACGGTGGTGGTCGGCATCTCGAAGACGCGGCCGGCGCGCTCGGTGACGAGGATCTGGCCGCGCTGCGGGCGGACCGGCGCCGACAACCCGAAGAGCGGCGCGAGGGTCGCGTTGCCAAGCCCGGCGGCGAGCACGATCTTCGGCGCGGAAATTTCTTCCGCGCCAGAGCCGAGGCGGAAATCGTGCGGCGCGACGCCGGCGTAATCGACGGTACGGTTGGGGATGTAGATGCCGCCCCGCGCGATGAAGCCCTTGTGCAGCGCGTGCAGCAGATAGAGCGAGTTGGCGTGGCCGTCGTAGCGCGTCCACGAGGCGCCGACCACCGCGTCGCCGAGCCTGGGCAGCATGTCGCGCAGCTCGCCGGGGTCGAGCATGCGGTAGTCGAAGCCGAAATTGCCGGCTTCCGCGCGCATCTGCTCCATGCGGGCGCGGCGGTCCTCGAGCTCGGCGTCGGAGAGGCAGAGATGGACGCCGCCCGGCCGCTCGTGGCCGACATCGATGCCGGTGCGCTCGTCGAGCTCGGCGGCGAGGGCCGGCCATTCGTCGGCCGAGAGCCGCGTCCAGCGCTGGTAGTGCGGCGCGCCGAGACCCTTCGATTGCACCCAGACGAGGCCGAAATTGCCGCGTGAGGCGCGGAACGCGACATCGCCCTCGTCGATCAGCGCCGGCTTCAACCCGTCGCGCGCCAGCCCATAGGCGATCGCCGAGCCGACCAGTCCGCCGCCGATCACGATCGCGTCGAAACGCTGCATGGGGCGATCATAGCGCCGTCACGGCGAGCGCGGCGGCTTTAACTTGGTCCATCCCGGCGAAGGCCGGGGCCCATTTATCATCCGCTCGCGCGCTTGAAGGGCGGGCCCCGGCCTTCGCCGGGGTGGATTTGGTCTTGCTGCCGCGCTCGGCTAGAAGAACACCAGCGTGCGGACCTCGATACTTTCGCGCGGCGGGGCGTCGGCGGGGGTGTTCGGATCGTCAAAGGCACCGTGGGCGGAGAAGCGGGCGGCGGCGTGGCGGGCCGAGTCGTAGCAGCCGATCAAAATCGCCTCGTCGGGCTGCATCCTGGGGAAATAGTACCAGCGCTGGTTCGGGTTGTAGGTGACGGCATAGGTCTCGCCGGTGCGGTCAGGATAGCGCAGATCGGAGGCGAGCAGATTGTCGTAGTCGAGAGTCTGGGAGTCGCACAGCACCAGCGGCGAGCGCAGCAGCGGCCCGGCGATCGGCCGCCAGACATTGTTGACCGCGAAGCGGTGCTTGAGGAGCTCGGTCGCCTCGTCGCCCATCAGGTCGCGCACCCGCTGCGGCGCCGACCAGGCGGTGTAGTCGTTGTGGACGCGGCCGGCCGGCATCTTGACGGTGCTACCAGGGCCGGACTTGGCGGCGTTGCGGACGATATGGTCGAAGGCGACGACCTTCTTGGCCCCGGTCGTCTCGCGCATCAACCGCTCGCATTCGCGGTAGTAGACCTTCGTGATGACCGCTTCGTCGTAGAGATCGGTGGCCGCGGTCTTGTGATGGACGAGGACAAACCCCTCGCGGTCGAGCGACAGGGTGTTGGCGACGGCGCGCGCGTCGTAGACGGTGATGCCGTGTTCCTCGTTTTCGGTGTTGCGCACCGCGACCCCGGGCGGCGGGTCGTAATTGTAGGAATACGGCTTCTCGCTCATCGGCGCGGTGAAATTGACGGGCGTCTTGATGCCTTTGAGGTTGGTGGTGACCGACCCGTCCATGATGTCCTCCGAAGCGAAATGCTGCGCGTTTGGCGCAAGCCTAGAGCAAAATGTGCCGCGATTGAATCGCTTTCCCGGGAGGGGCCCATGAGCGAAGAGGTGTCCTGGCATGTCGAGCTGGCGATTAAACCCGGCAAGCTCGATGATCTCCGCGCGCTGACCGATGAGATGGTCGCGGCTACCCGGCTGGAACCGGGAACGCTGAACTATCAGCGCTTTGTCACCGAGAATGGCGAATTCCTGCATATCTACGAGCGCTACGCGAATTCCGCGGCAGCGCTGACGCACCTGAAAAATTTCACGGCGACATTTGGTGAGAGGTATTCGGCCCTGGTCGAGCGCCGCCGCTTTGTCTTTTTCGGCGCGCCAAGTGACGAACTACGCCGCTTTCTCGATCAGTTTGGCACGGTCTACGCCCGGCCCTTCGCCGGTTTCACCCCGTAGGGTTACGCCGCCGCGGCCTGGGCCACGGTCGGGCCGTCGCCGGCGAGGGTGGTGCGGCGGACGTCGCGGGGTTCCTCGGCCGGGAACGGGCGACCGCGATGCATGGTCTGGCGGTTGTCCCACATGACGAGATCGCCCACCGCCCATTTGTGGGAATGGACGAACTGGCGCTGGGTGGCGTGCTCGATCAGGTCGCGCAGGAAGGCGCGCGCCTCGGGGATCGGCCAGCCGACGATCGCGCCGGCGTGCGAGGCGAGGTAGAGGGACTTGCGGCCGGTCACCGGATGGGTGCGCACCAAGACCTGGCGCACCGGCTTGAAGCGCTCGCGCTCCTCGTCAGTGAGGTCGAAGAAGCCGATCTGCTGGCGCGAGTAGATTTGCGAATGCTCGCAGACAAGGCCCTCGCATTGCGCCTTCGTCTCGTCGTCGAGCGCGTCCCAGGCGGCGCGCATGTCGGCGAACTCGGTGTTGCCGCCCTTCGATGGCACGCTGCGCGCGTGCAGCAGCGAATACTTGGCCGGGACCGCCTTGAACGAGCTGTCGGAATGCCACAGCCGGTTGCCGATCGAGAACAGGCGGCGGCGGTCGTCGCGCGCCATCGGCCGGTTGTGCTGATCGAGGTTGGAAACGTCGGCGAAGGTGGTCGGCAGCCGGTATTCGTTGGCGGCGCGCAAGCCCGTGTGGAGCGCCAGCTCGATCTCGCCGAGGCTGCGGGTGAAGGCCAATTGCTGCTCGTCGTCGATGTCCTGATTGTGGAAGACCAGGACCGCGTATCGGTCCATGCCAGCATGGATGGCGGCCACCTCTTGCGATGTGAGCGCCTTGCGCACACCCAGACCAATCATCGTCGTGACCGGCACGAAGTTCGGCGAGTTCTCGCCCAACTCGTTGTCCAGGGACGCGACCTCACCGGATCGTATTTCCCGGAGGATTTCGATCTTTTCGACCGCCAGCGCAGCTTGCCGGTCAACAACAACCGGCAGGATGTCGTCGCCGAAGGGGACCGGGCTTGAGGGCCGGCGTGAGCGGCTCGGCATCGCGCCTCATCGTCCATGGCGATGCGTGCGAATGCCCGACTTGCGGCTCGACCATCTCGCCCGAAACGTATGCGGCGATCATGGGAGAGCAAGCCGCACACGACGCGGAGATCGAGCGGGCCGCAGAGGCTCGTTTCGCGTCCCGCGAAGCGACCATCCGGCGCGAGGCCGGCGATGCCGCAAAGGCAGCGCTCGCGCCGAAGTTGGCGGAGGCTGCGGATATCAAGCGGCAGATGAAGGAACTTCGCTCGACCTTCGAGACCACGATGAAGCAGCAATTGGCTGCTCAAGCCGAGGCGCTGGAAAAGGCCGCAACCGAGCGGGTCAATGCGGAGAAGGAAAAGCGGTTCGCTGACAACCTCAAACACCAACAGGAGCTTGAGGATCTGAAACGGCGCACCGCCAAAGAGCGGCCCCAGGAATTGGGCGACCAGGGCGAACTCGATCTGTTCGAGATCCTGATGACAGAGTTCCCGCAGGATCAAATCGCGCGGGTGCCGAAGGGCCAGAACGGCGCGGACATCATTCAGCGTATCTTCGTCAACGGCATCTGCGTCGGGGCCAACTGCTTTGAGGTCAAAAACCACAAGCGCTGGCAAAACGGATGGATCGCCAAACTACGCGAGGACACCATCGAGGCGGGTGCCAGCCACGGCATCCTGGTCACGACGGCGTTCCCTGCCGAACGACGCGAATTGACGGTCATTGACAACATGGTCGTCGCGGCCCCGGCACGGGCCATCGCGGTCGCGCACATTTTGAGGCGGGCAGTCGTCGCGTTTCACGCGTTGCGCTTGAGCAACCAGCAGCGGGACGAAAAGACGGCTCAGCAGTATCGCGGTGGGAACGCATGTCATCAGCGACGACCGACCTCATCGAGATCGAGACCGCCGATGCGGCGCATCAGGAGAAGGTGCGGAAAAAACGCCTTGGCCTCATCCATGCCGTTCAAGACGTGCATAGCGAGTTCGTCGGCGATATCGACTGCATCGTCCGCGGCGAACCGGAAGACATCCTGTGAGGGCCGGCATAGGCCGACGCAGCGGTGACCTCGCAACGCTGTGGCAGAACCCCGTGTTGCGTGCTCGTCATGAGCAGTGCCGGGCCGCGCAGATCGCGTTTCAGGAGCGCCGGAAGGTCGATGCGTTTTGGGCGCGTGTCGACAAGTCGGGGGGCGATGATGCGTGCTGGCTTTGGCGTGAGACTATCGGCGATGCCGGTTATGGGATCTACCGATACGAAGGCCATCATCTCGCTCACCGTATCGCCTTTATCCTCACCAATGGGCCGCTGGAGGTGGGCATGATGGTTCGGCATGGCGATCGCTGTCCTCGCCACTGTGTCAATCCTGGTCATTTGCAGGTGGGCACACAGGCCGACAACATGGCCGACAAACAGCGCGCGGGTCGCGCTCGTGGCGGACCTCGGTTTGCGCGGGGTGCGCTCGGCAATACCGCCAAATATTCCCCCTTGCAGGTCGTGATCGCACGCGAGATGCGCGCCGAGGGCTATACGGTCCGTGACATCGCCGTCATCACGGGCATCGCCTACCATACCCTTCAGAACATTTTTTACGGCACGGCCTGGGCGCAACTCGAAAGGGAAGCTGAGCAATGAGCCGTCTTTTAATTCGTAAGACCGAACTGAGGCGTCGGGTGCCATATTCCGATGTCCACATTTGGCGACTTGAACGCGATGGTCAGTTTCCACGACGCGTGCGCCTTGGCCCTCGTGCAGTCGCTTGGTATGAGGACGAGGTTGACGCGTGGTGCGCAGATCGAGTCCGTTCCGGCGCTGATCGGCCACCAACGCCAGCTTAAAGGCGAAAATTGGACAGCCACCGAACGATTAAGCTCACTCAGCAGCTTGTGGAACGCCTACCGCCGCCGTCGCGTGGCCGCGTCGTCTATTGGGATTCTCTTCTGCCGGGCTTTGGGGTTCGTGTGGGGGTGCCGAGACGAGGCACTGGTCGGCTCCACAAGGCTTTTGTAGCCGTCTACAGGGTCTCTGGCAGGCAGGTGATGGAAACTATTGGCCCGGCCGCGCTCCTAGACTTGGGTGAAGCCAGGAGTCGTGCGCGAGAAAGCATGAGGAAAGCTCAAGATGGTCTGCATCCAGTCGAGGAACGCCGCGCGCGAAAGGGAGTTTTGCGTGCCTCAAATGAAGCTACTCGCGAAGCGGGGTCGGGTAGAAACGTTCCTGCTGCTGCCCAAAAATACATGCTGGAGTATGAGAGAGGCTTGAAGGGCAAATTGCGTCGCCAAACTACTATTGCTTTTGTCGGACACTGTTTAAGCGACTTTGGTAAAGCGTGGCCCGACAGCGACATCCGCGATCTGACTTATGAGCAGATCAAGGGATATCATGAGACGCTAGGCGCGGAGAGGGGTGCGGTTTTAGCCAATCGCTCCGTGACGCATGTGAAGAGCTTCTTCAAATGGGCGCGACAGGAGAGGCTGATTGACGAAAATCCCGCGGCAGACCTCAGCCGCTTATTCGGTGAAAGTCCCCGAAGCCGATGGCTGAATGACAATGAGATTCGGGCCTTTTGGTGGGCGTGTGGGCAACTTGGGTATCCCTACGGCGACATTTACAAGCTGCTCCTGTTAACTGCCACACGCAGAGATGAGATTGCAGAGATGCCGAGCGAAGGCGAACTCGATCTTAGCCAGCGACTCTGGACACTTCCAGCAGCACGCACAAAAACAAATCAAACTCTTCTTGTGCATTTAACTGAAATGATGATCGAGATCATCGAGGCAATGCCCCGCTTTTCATCAAGTAAGTTCCTATTTACGGGCGCAAGAGGTAATCAGGCATCAAGCTTCAGTTCATCAAAAAAGGACCTTGACCGTCTCATGACGGACTTCCTAGAACGGGAGCGGATGATCAGGGGCGATGGTTCGCTTGATCCATGGACCCTCCACGATCTAAGACGAACCGCGCGAACAAATTTTTCCCGGCTGAGAGTCGACCACGATGTTGCCGAACGACTCCTCAACCACAAGGTGACGGGTGTCCGCGGCATCTACGATATGTGGGCCTACCTCGACGAGAAGAAAGAGGCTCTGGAACTCTGGTCGGCTTACGTTAAGCAGCTTATGTGAACGCCTGTGCTTGGCTAGCTTTTGGCTAGCATGGTCTGCGCTATGAACATCACTTTTCATCTCGTTTCATATCATTACATTGTCTGATGAAGTATATATAATTACGGAACTGGCATGTAATGGTATGGAATGCTTTCGCACGTGACCCTTTGACAGATGCGTCTTGCGCAATTCCGGGCCATATGTGCCATTTTGATCGTCTTGGCTAGCAAGCGGCTAGCAAGAGTTTACGCGCCTCATGCCGGGGCCGCTTCTCTATTTGGTTGGGTCGAACAAGACCCCGATTGCCTCGACCCGCTTGGCGAGGCTTTTCTTGATGTAGTTGCGCTCGTGCACGTCCGGCGCAGCGTGACCGGTAAGGATGCGCTGCGTGGCACCGCTCACGTTCTCATCGTCGAGTCGAGTGGTGAAACCGTGCCGCCACGATTTGTGGTTCTGATCCTTGCCTTGGATCCCAAGGCTGCGGATATGCCGCATGATCTTGCCGCTGAACTGTGTAGCGTTCAGGTCAAAGAGCTTCTTGCCCTTGTGGGTTTCAAGGTAGGTGGGGAAGTCGAGCCGCAGCACTGCAGGATGTAGAGGCATCCATCGCGGACGCCATGCCGTCTTGAGCTTGCGATCCTGCATATCGAACACCAAACAATCCTCAGCCGGGTCGATGTCTCGCGCGCCTTTAAGTTCGCTCGCCATCTTGAAATCCGACGCATCGGCCTCGACAAGCTCGCTCGCAATGGTGCCAGTGAAGCACGCGAGGACATGACCCCAGATCAGGTCGGTATCGCCTAACCGGATGGCGTCGGCGATGATCCGCCGTTGATCGGCTTCACTGAACGGCCTGCCGGTATCCTGGTCGGGCCGCGCCGGCAGATAGATCCTGTCCATAGGGTTAGGCTTGTCGCCCAACCGATTCTCCACGCAGATCGCCGTGTAAATGCCCGCGACATGGTGGAGCGCATCGTATTGGACGCGCGGGCGATCATCCATGGATTCCTTCCACGTCTGAATCATCGCCGTGGTGATTGCGCCCATATCGTCGGTGCCGGCAGATGCCAACAGCGACTCCGCTGCCGTTGTCTTAGCCCTGATGGCTTTGTGCTCCGCCTGTGGAGAACGCCAAGCGCCATGTTCCTTCAGGTGGTATTTCTTGTAGTCGATGAGTGCTTGGCTGAGCGAGACGCGAGGTTGGACAGCTTCCGGCACGAACGCCGGGAGGGTCAGTCCAAGGCGCTCGGCGTGTTCACGTAGTTCGATCTCCGCGTGGTAGCGCTCGGACGCCGCGATAGCAACGTCGAGAGCGACCCCATCCGCCGCGCCCTCTTTGAGCAGGTTTCGTGCAAGTCCTTTCCACACGTCGAGAAGCACATCCGCAGGGACAACGGGCAGATTGCGCCCCTCTAGCCGGGCGTAGTATTCGGTGCCTACGTCGTGGACCTGTTCCTCGGTTGGGACGACTCCCTTGGGCCACGTTTTCTTGAAGAACCTGCCCGTATCGGCTTGCACTGCCGCCGGGAACTCACGAACGTATTGATGCCGCCTCTTTTGACGGTCGTAGCTCACGTGACGCATTTGAGGAACCTTCGCCATCTCGCTTACCCCTTTCCTTACCCCGCCGGGCGAAAGAGGCAGAAACGCAGGAGATATGGCGATTTTCCTTGGTATTTTTAGTCCGCCTTGGCCGGGTCAAGCCCGGCCAAGGGCAATAAATGAGGTGATTCAACCTGACCCGACGATGCTCTAGCAGACAACCGCAAGGCCCGATTAGTAGCGAGCCAACCGATCGCCGGCCGCTTTTAGGAGACCGGAATCCTCGCCGAGCCGGCAGCGGGCGCCACGGTCCGGTTAATACAGATAAGACCCGCCGTTGACGTGCAGGGTGTGGCCGGTGACGAAACCGGCATCGTCGGAGGCGAGGAAGAGCGCGGCGCGGGCGATGTCCTCGGGGGTGGCGATGCGACCCAAGGGATTGGCGGCAGCCATCTCGGCGATCTCGGCTTCGGTGCTGCCGTAGCGCGGCTGGGCGGTGTCGGTGAGGCCGGGGGCGATGGCGTTGACCCGGATGCGGTGCGGCGCCAGCTCCAGTGCCATCTGCTTGGTCATCGACACCATGCCGCCCTTGCTGGCGACGTAATGGACGCCGCGCGGCGAGCCGCGAAACGCGGCGCCCGAGGCGAGGTTGACGATGGCGCCCGGGCGGCCGGCGGCGACCATCGCCTGCGCGGCGGCCTGGGCGCAGAACACGGCGCCCTTGAGGTTGATGTCATGGACGAAGTCCCAGTCGCTTTCCCGCATGGCGAGGAAGTCGACGCGGGGGAAGACACCGGCATTATTGACGAGAATGTCGATCGCGCCGAATTCGGCGACGACGGCCTCGACCATCTCGCGGACATTGTCGAGCCTGGCCATGTCGGCTCGGATCGTCACCGCGCGGCGGTTGCGGCGGACGACCGACGCCGCGACCTCGCGCGCCGCTGCTTCGTCGTCGAGCCAGTTGATCGCGACATCGGCGCCGGCCTCGGCGAAAGCGAGCGCGATGCCGCGGCCGATCCCCTGCTGCGCCCCGGTGACCAGAGCAACCTTGCCCGTCAACTGCATCACCAGCCCTCATCTACTATTGCGCAATAAACCCGAAGGACTTCCGCTTATCGCTCGAAATTTAACACTTCCCGATAAGATCGGTTGACCCTCGATTGAACAGTACGACAGTTTTTTCTCGGCTATTGGAGAAATCTGCGTATATTCGTTGGTAGAAGCGCTTGGGTTGCTACCGGGTCGGGGGCCCCAACGTCGATGAGATCGTGACCGCCGATAGCTGACGGTCGGGGAATACTGATGCGCGGGAGAACAGGGGAAATGTTACTTGGCGGCGCTGCCGCGCTGCTGCTGATGGCATCGGCGGCAACGGCGATGGCGCAGACCCCGCCGCCGGCCGCAGCGCCGGTGACCATCCCGCCCGCCGCCACCAAACTCGCCACTCCGCCGGCGAAACTGGCCGAAAAACACCCCGCCGCCGCTCCCGCCATCCACAAGGCCGAGGCCCATCCGGCGAAGCCGAAGCCGGCGGTGAAGAAGATCGCTGCGGCGCCGAAGAAATCCCCGGCCAAGCTGGCCGCCGCGCCGAAAAAGCCGGAACCGAAGAAGGTGGCCGCCGCCACGCCGAAGCCGCCGACGCAGGCCTCCTACACGATCACCACGACACGCAACAACGTCACCTCCAAGACGACGCGGATCGTGCCGATCTCGGCGACTGCGGCGCCGGTCGAGCACCTGGCCGCGCTGCCGAAGACGGAAGCGCCGCCGGCCGAGCGCAGGCCGGCGCCCGCGCCCGCGGTGCAAGCCGCGTCGGCGCCGGTTCAGGCGGCGCCCGCCGCTCCGCCGCATCCGGGCGACGCGGCCCCGGCCGTCGCTTTCGTCTCGCGCTTTCTCGACAATGCGTTCCGCATCGCCCGCGAAAGCAACGCCACCTCGCTGCAGCGCCGCGCCGAACTCGCCGACCTTTTCGCCGCGAAAATGGATGTGAGCCGCATCGCCGGCTACACCACCAGCAACGAACTGACGACCGAGCCCTCGGACTTCCAGCGCCGGTTCCGCACGATCCTGATCAGCTATCTGGTCGAAACCTATTACCCGCGGCTCGAGCTCGCCTCAGACCCGTCGGTTATCGTCGAAACGACGCCGGCGACGACGCTGCCCGACGGGACGAACGTGGTGTGGACGACCTTCACCAAGTCAGGCTGGGTGTCACAATCGGTGAAGTGGCATTTGCAGCCGAGCGGCGACGGCTACAAGATCGTCGACATCTACAGCGCCGGCGCGAGCCTGGTGCAGATGGAGCGCGACACGTTCCTCTCGGTGATGCGCAACGGCGGGCTGCCCGAGCTGATGGCGAAGCTCGACGCGCGCACCAAGTCACTGGCGAGCGCGGCGCCTTAGCTCTGAGGGGCGTTCGCTGCCCCATCATCCCGGCGTAAGCCGGGACCCATCTGTCCGCCTCTCGCGCGGATAGGCCCTGGCCTACGCCGGGGTGGAAGCCGGCTTACTCGATCCCCAGCAGCTTCGCCGCGGTGCCGCCGAGAATGGCGATCTTGTCGGCGTCGGTGATGTCCGGGATCGACAGGATGTGATCGACCGGCGCGGTGTTCCACGGGAACGGGTAGTCGGTGCCCATCACCACGTTCTCGACACCCATCTCGTGGATCAGGTGCCGCACCGCCTCGCCGGTGAACATGATCGTATCGGCCAGGATCTGACCGTTGCGCAGGTATTCGGTGGGCTTCTTCTTGGGAGGCGTGCCAACCCGGTTGGGGAAGACCTTGAGCACCGCGTCCGACCGGTTGGCGTAGCTCGGCAGGAAGCCGGCGCCATGCGCGGCGCAGATCTTGAGGCCGGGGAAGCGGTCGAGCGTCCCCTCGAAGATCAGATGCGACAGCGCGATCGTGGTCTCGAGCGGGTTGCCGATGGTGTTGGTGAGGAGGCCGTTGCCGTTGAGGCGGCCGCTCGGCTCCAATTCGCGGGTGCCGAGCGGGTGCATGAAAACGAGCACGCCCAGTTCCTCGCATTTCCGCCAGAACGGATGGAATTTTGGGTCGGCGAGGTCCTGGCCGGCGCAGGAGCCAGCGACGCCGACGCCGCGGAAGCCGAGGTTCTTCACCGCATGCTCGACCTGCTGCGCCGCGAGATCGGGGAATTGCAGCGCCGCGGTCGCAAAGCCGACGAAACGGTCGGGATGGCCGGCGCAGAATTGGACGAGCGTCTCGTTCTGGATTTTGATCAGTTGCTCGGCGGCGTCGCGCTCGGCGCGATACCAGAAGGGGTTGATGCTGAGCGCCTCAACATCGACGCCGGACTTGTCCATGTGCGCCAGACGGGTGCCGACATCCGACCACATGAGGGCCGGCGCCTCGAGCGGGTGGTTGATGATCTTCGCCGCGTCCGGGACGATGCAATGGGCGTGGACATCGACGGTCTTGATGCGCTTGCCGGCGATCACGACCTCCCAGCGCTTGGCGTGAGCGTGGGCGTGACCGGACCCGCCTCCCGAGCTTGCGCTCGCGCCGGCGCTTATCTCGCAGCCGGTGAAGACGAGACCGCCGGACATGTCGGTGCCGATCGGCATGAGGTTCCTCCCTATTGGATGAAGCGTCGTTGGCGGAACCTACTCGGGCTTGACGCGCCGGGCCAAACCGAATCTGCTCTGCGTCGTGATATCGGCCCGCAGCGTTGCCGGGCCCTCGCCAAGGAGGGAGCGAAATGGCCTTTGAGATCGGACATGTCCACCTGAAGTGCGCCGACCCGAAAAAGACCGCGGACTATTACATCAACAATTTTGGCGGCAAGCTCCTGGCCGAGATCCCGGGGCGCGGCTTTCGCGTTGATTTGCACGGCGTGCAGCTCAATATCACGGTCAAGATCGATAGCCAGAACCACCCGCAATATCTCGGGATCGAGCACCTCGCGGTGCAGACCGACGACTATGCCGGAACCATGGCGACGGTACGCAAGAACGGGATCAAGGTACTGGAAGAGATGAACAGCAACGGCCGGCACGTCGCCTTTCTCGAAGCCCCCGACGGCGCGCAGATGGAAGTGATCGAGAAGGTGAAGGCTTAGACGCCGTTCGACCAGGTTGGATCGCTTTCGTCACCCCCGCGAAGGCGGGAATCCAGGGCGACCGTTCCGTCGCCTGCCCTGGATCCCCGCCTTCGCGGGGGTGACGATGAATAAGGCGATCGTGCTTGAACGGATCGTGCTCTAGACGCTCCGACCGTCATCCCGGGACGGCCGAAGGCCGGACCTGGGAACCATGAACACGGACGGTGCCTCAACCATCCACCGGCCGGTGTTCATGGGTTCCGGGCTCGATGCGGTGGAGCGCCCCGGAATGACGATCAAGAATTATCGCTTGAGAAACTCCAGCAGCAGCTCCGTCACACGCTGCGCCTGTTCCTGTTGCACCCAATGGCCGGCGCCGTCGAGGAGGTGTACGCCGGTCATGCGGGTGCAGGTGGTGCCGTTCATCCTCTCGACCGCGCCCGGGCGCTGGTAGACGCCCCAATCGGAGGTGCCGGAAATGAAGATCGAGGGCACATCGATCGTCTTGCCGGAAAAGAGCTGCAGTTCGCTCTCGAAAGCGCCGCCGCTGCGCGAGCGGTACCAGTTGAGCCCGCCCTGGAAGCCGTTGCGCCGGTATTCGCCGGCATAGACCGCGAGCTCGCTGTCGGGGAGCCATTTGCAGGCGGCGATCTCGGCTGCCGACGGCATCTCCTTTGCCACCGCCTCCGGCATCGTGTCGGCCAGATCCATGATGTAGTAGGTCGGCATCTTGGCCAGTTCCGGCGCGGTCCAGCCGGCGAGCTTGTGCGGCTTGTTGGCCTTCCAGGCGGCGCTCTTGTGGTGGTAGTAGGCGCGCAGGAAATCGTGGACGCCTTGCCGGCAATGCCACATCGCCGCATTCGCCGGCCGCGTCGAATACCACCACTGGTAATGCTTGCGCGGGCGCGGCAGCGCGGCCAGCGCCTCGTGGATCGTCGGGCTGGGCGGCATTTCGGGCGGCTTGCCGTCGGTGGCGAAGGGAAGCGGCGGCGGCCCCTCAAACGGCGCGCTCATCAGCGCCAGCGAGCGGAATATGTCGGGCCGCGCCAGCGCGCACCAGGCGGCGACCGAAGCGCCGAAATCGTGGCCGACGACGGCGGCCGTCTCGCGGTAGCCGAGCGCGGCGACGAGGCCCAGCGCGTCGCGCACCGCGTTCAACTGCCGGAACGGCCGCAGATCGTCGTCGTAATTGGCGCTCCAGCCGGCGGTGCGGCCGTAGCCGCGCAGATCAGGCGCGACGACATGGAACCCAGCCTCGGCCAGCGGCACCATCACCTTGCGCCACGAATAGGCGATCTCGGGAAAGCCGTGCAGCAGCAACAAACAAGGCCGGCCGGGCTCGCCGGCATCGAGGATGTGGATGCGCAGCCCGTTGATCCGCTCGACAAAGCGCGAGCGGATGCCGGCGGGCAGCACGGCGGGGTCGAGCGGTTGCAGTTCGGTCATGGCGGCTGCGATAACGGCAAGCCGGCCGGCGGACAAGAAAAAACCACCCTCCACCCGGTATCTCGGATGGAGGGCGGCCTGGGGTCAAGCCTGGCTAGGCGATGACCAGATCGGGCACCATCTCGGTCCCCCTCGTCTCCGGCCCCAGCAACAGCGCGACGACAAAGTTCACCAGCCCGAACATCGCGCCGATCAGCATCGGGAGCGCGAAGCCGAGGTTCCAGGACGGGCTCGTCGCGAAGTAGGTCAGGATCGGCGGCACCAGCCCACCGGCGATGGCGCCGACGTGATAGCTGAAGGCCGACGCCGTCGCGCGAACCTCGGTCGGATAACGCTCGTTGAGATAGGCCGGGATCTGCCCATACATCCCGCCGCCGGCGAAGAGGCCGATCGCGACGAAGCCGCCAACGATGACCAGCGCATTCGTGGACAGCAGGTAGATCGGCAAAATCGCCATCGAGATGACACCCGGGACGATCATCGCCCAGCGCCGGCCGAACCGGTCCGAGAAGATCCCCCAGCTCGAACTGGCGAGGAACACGAACAAATTCGCCAGCATGATCGGGGTCGCGATCAGCGCGGTCGAGAGGCCCAAATCCTTCTGCAGATGGGTCGCGAACAGCGCGTTGATCGAGTAGTAGGTGACAAATCCGGCGCACTGGAACCAGCAGGCGTTCAGCACGTTGCCGATGATGCCGCGGCGGAAGATCGCGGCGAGCGGCGCCTTGACGATGCGGTTTTCCGCCTTCTGCAGGCGGTTGTTCTCGACCCAGACCTCCGGCTCCTTGACGAAGAAGCGGACATAGACGATCGCCAGCGCCGGGGCGATGCCGATCCACAACATGCCGCGCCAGCCCCATTTGTCGAAGAGCATCCAGTAGCAGAGGCTCGACAGCAAGAAGCCGAGACCCCAGGAGCCTTGCAGCACGCCGCTCATAAAGCCGCGCGAGCGCTGCGGCCACTGCTCCATCGCCAGCGCCGCGCCGCACGGCCACTCGGCGCCCATGCCGATGCCGAGGAGGGTGCGGAACAACAGCAGGAACCAGAAACTCGGCGAGAACCCGGCGATGAAATTGCACACTGAGAACCACGCGATCGAGATCATCAGCGGCGTCTTGCGGCCCATCCGGTCGGCCATCCAGCCCGCCGCAGTCGCGCCGACGAGGCGCATCCACAAGGTCAGGGTGAAGACGATCGCCACGTCCGTCAGCGGGACGTTAAATTCCTTGGCGATCGGCACCATGATCAAGAGGAAGACGGTGAAGTCGAAGGCGTCGAGCACCCAGCCAAGCCAGGCAGCGCCGAACGCATACCATTGATCCTTGGTCGGCTCCCGGTACCAAGGTACGCTAGCGTCACTAGCCGAAATCGACATCCGAAGCACTCCTCTGTTCAACCGAACCGGCCCCCTTAGCAAGAGCCTTGAGGGCACAGTAGGAGAGCTATTGGCGCTTGTCTATCGGACTTTGTGGCAAAACGAAGGCGCCCGCCCTCCGTCCACGGCGGCCCCGTCGCTCCATTTCAACTGCCGAACGCCCGCCCCTGTTCGCCCTTGGCGGCGTGTTTCGCGACGAAATCCCAATCGATCTCGAGCCCGAAGCCGGGCTTGTCGGAGATGACGAGGCGGCCGTCTTCGAGATGCGGGTGCTCCCGGAAGAGGCCGTAATGCAGCGGGTCGGTGTCCCTGCCGCCATGCGACTCGACGCCGAAGCTGCTGCGCGGCATCGCCAGGGCGAGATGGCCATGGATTTCGGGCGCGGTGTGCGGCGCGAGGATCGCGCCGTGCTGCTCGGCGAGATGGGCGATGCGCAGCGCCTCGGTGAAGCCGGCGGCGCGGGTGGCATCGAACTGGACATAGCGAATGCCGCCGATGGTGATGAAGTCGCGCACCGTGAAGCGCGTCAGCTCGCGCTCGCCATGCGCCAGCGGGATCGAGGTCGCGGCGGCGAGCCGGGCAAAATCGGCCGGCTGTAGATACCAGTGCAGCGGCTCCTCGAGCCAGAAAATGTTGGAAGCCTCGACGCGGCGGGCGAAGTCGATGCAGTCGGGCAGGTCGTAGGGCGCGTTCATGTCGAGCATCAGGTCGGGCGCGTCGCCGATGACGCGGCGGACGGTCGCGCTTCGCGCCGCCTCCTGCGCCGGGGTGCCGGCGCCGCATTTCAGTTTCACCGCGCGATAGCCGAGTTCGAGGAAGCGCGCCAGCTCCTCACCGTATTCCTCGTCGCCGACGCCGCGGTAATAGCCGCCGGTGGCGTAGGTGTGGAGCGGCCGGTTGTCGCCGCCGAGGAGCCGGTAGACCGGCATGCCGGCGGCCTTGCCCTTCAGATCCCACAGCGCGATGTCGATGCCGGCGATGGCGGCCATCGCCACGATGCGGTCGGGGCGCGAGATGGGCGCCGGGATGGCGGGGTTGCCGTCGATCGCGCCCGGACGCGGCGAGGTCAGCGCGAAGAGTTTTTCCCACACCGCGGTCGTCGCCAGCGCGTCCATGCCGCGGACGAACTCGCCGAACTTCGCCACATACTCGCAGACGCGCGGCGCCGGGCCGGCGTGGACGATGCCGTGGCCGGTGAGCCCGTCATCGGTCGTCACCTGTGTAAGGATCGCGCTCCACGCGGTCGAGCGCTCATGCGCGGTCCATATCGGCACCGGGCGCGGGACGGAGACGGGAAAGGTGGCGACGGAAGCGATCTTGGTCATGCGAATTCCTCGCTGGAATCATTGCCGTGCGTCCTTCGAGACGCGGGCTGCGCCCGCTCTTCAGGATGAGGATTTTCTTTAATGCCATCAACAAAGCACCCTCATCCTGAGGAGGCGCGAGGCGCCATCTCGAAGGACGCAGGGCCTTCATGCAGCCTCGGCTAGGCCGTCTTCTGCTCGGCCAGCCCCAATTCGCGGATGGTTTCCTCGCGCATCAGGAATTTCTGGATCTTGCCGGTGACGGTCATCGGGAAGGCGTCGACGAACCTGACGTAGCGCGGGATCTTATAGTGGGCGATCTGGCTCTGGCAGAACGCCTTGATCTCGTCCGCGGTCGCGGTCTCGCCGTCGCGCAATTTCACCCAGGCGCACAGTTCCTCGCCGTAGCGCGGGTCGGGGACGCCGATCACCTGCACGTCCTGGATCTTGGGATGGCGATAGAGGAATTCCTCGATCTCGCGCGGATAGACGTTCTCGCCGCCGCGGATGACCATGTCCTTGATGCGGCCGACGATGTTGCAATAGCCCTCGCCGTCGATCGTGGCGAGGTCGCCGGTCTTCATCCAGCCGGCGACGTCGATCGACTCGACGGTGCGCTCGGGATCGGCCCAATAGCCGAGCATGACGCAATAGCCGCGGGTCATCAGCTCGCCCGCCGTGCCGCGCGGCACGATGCGGCCCTGGTCATCGACAATCTTTACTTCGACATGGGGTTGGATCCGGCCGACGGTCGAGACGCGGCGCTCGAGCGGATCGTCGGTCGATGATTGGAAGCTGACCGGGCTGGTTTCGGTCATGCCGTAGGCGATGGTGATCTCGTCGAGGTGCATGGTCTCGACCGCGCGCTTCATGACCTCGATCGGGCACGGGCTGCCGGCCATGATGCCGGTGCGCAGCGACGACAGATCGAACTTGGCGAAATCGGGGTGGTCCATCTCGGCGATGAACATGGTCGGAACGCCATGCAGCGCGGTGCAACGTTCGGCCTCGACCGCTTCGAGCGCGGCCAGCGGCTCGAACGCCTCGCTCGGGTAGACCATCGCCGCGCCGTGCGTCAGGCACGCGAGGTTGCCCAGCACCATGCCGAAGCAATGGTAGAGCGGCACCGGGATGCACAGGCGGTCCGCTTCGGTGAACTTCATCGCGAGGGCGATGAAGAAGCCGTTGTTGAGGATGTTGTGGTGGGTGAGCGTCGCGCCCTTGGGGAAGCCGGTGGTGCCGCTGGTGAACTGGATGTTGATCGGGTCGTCGAATTGTAAGGTCCCGGCGAGCGCGGCAAGCTGGCGGCGCTCGCTCTCGCCGCCAAGCCCGGCGATTTCGGCAAAGGGGATCATGCCCGGATGGCTCTCGCCAGCTCCTCCTGGGCCGATGGTGATGACGAGGCGCAAGTCGGGGAGCTTGGCGGCGTGGAGGTTGCCGGGCGTGGCGTGAGCCAGCTCGGGCGCGAGCTCGCGCAGCATGGCGATGTAGTCGCTAGTCTTGAAGCGCCCGGCGGTGATCAGCGCGGTGCAGCCCGATTTGTTGAGCGCGTATTCGAGCTCTGCGAGGCGGTAGGCCGGGTTGATGTTGACGAGGATCAGCCCGGCCTTGGCGGTGGCGAATTGCGCCAGCACCCATTCGGCATTGTTAGGCGACCAGATGCCGATGCGCTCCCCGGGCTTCAGGCCCAGCGCGACGAGGCTGGCGGCGACGGCGTCGACCTCGCGCTGCAGCTCGCGGTAGGTCCAGCGAATGTCCTGATGGCGCACGATCAGCGCGTCGCGCTCCGGGAAACGCTCGACGACGCGGTCGAAATGCACGCCGATCGTTTCGCCGATCAGCGGGATCTCGCTGGCGCCATGGACGTAGCTCGGCTGCTTCATGGGTTCCTCCTGGCAGCCGATAAAATCAGCGTTCGAGCGGCCAGGCAAAGCTGATTTCGTGGCCATCCGGGTCGGTGACGTGAAAGAAGCGCTCGCCCCACGCGGCGTCGCACGGCGGGGCGGCAGGCTGAATGCCAGCGGCGACGAGGCGCGCGTAGAGGCCGTCGAGGTCGCTTTCGTAGAAAATGGCGCGGCCCCACCAGCTCACCTTGGCCGGCTCGGCGATCAGGTTGAGGAACGAGCCGCCGGCGCGGAAGCTGGTAAAGCTCGCGCTCTCGCCGCCATAGAGCAGCTCGAAGCCGCAGAGACGGTAGAAGCGCACCGCGGCGGCCATGTCGCGCGTCGCCAGGGTGATCGCGCTGAGGGCGGTGATCATGCTTCTTTCGTCGCCCCCGCGCAGGCGGGGGTCCAGGGGCAACGGACACGTCGCTCGCCCTGGATTCCCGCTTGCGCGGGAATGACGACCGGATGGATCAGAACATCACCACGCTGCGGATCGCCTCGCCCGCCTTCAGCGCGGCGAAGCCGGCGTTGATGTCGTCCAGCGATATGTGGCGAGTGATCAGTTCGTCGAGGAACAATTTGCCGTCGAGATAGGCGCGCGCCAAGAGCGGGAAGTCGCGCGCCGGGCGGGCGCCACCATAGCTCGAGCGGCGGATGCGCTTTTCGCCCATCAGCGCGCCCCAGCGGAACGCGATTTCGGCGGCGACGTCGGTCTTGCCGAGCCAGATCACCTCGCCGCCGGGGCGCACCGCCTCGACGCTGAGGCCGAAGCCAGCGGGGCTACCGGCGGCTTCGAGCACGGTGTCGACGCCGCGCCCGCCGGTCTTGGATTTGGCGATGGCGACGACATCCTCGCGCCCGGCATTGATGCGCGACGTAGCGCCTACTTTCTCGGCCAGCGTCAGCTTCTTGTCGTCGAGATCGACGGCGACGATCTCGCCGGCGCCGGCGAGGCGCGCGCCTTGTACCGCCGAGAGGCCGACGGCGCCGCAGCCGATCACCATGACGGCGCTGCCGTATTCGATCGAGGCGACGTTGAGCGCGCCGCCGACCCCGGTCATCACCCCACAGCCGATCAAGCAGGCGCGGTCGAACGGCAATTCCCTGAGCATGACGATCGCCTGGTGGTCGGCGACGATGGCATATTCGGCGAAGGCGCCGAGGAACATCAGCTGCCCGAGACCGCCGCCCTCGGCCAGGTGGAGGCGGCTGCCGCCGTCGAAAGCGGCCGCCTTGGGGCCGTGCGCGAGGTAGGTCTCGCAGAGGATCGGCAGATCGCGGTCGCAATAGAAGCAATGGCCGCAATGCGGGTTCCACGACAGCACGACATGGTCGCCGACCGCGACGCCTTTTGCTTCGGAGCCGACTGCCTCGACGATCCCGGCCGCCTCATGGCCGAGAACGATCGGCATCGGATAGCGCAGCGAGCCCTCGATGACTTCGAGATCGGTGTGGCAGAGCCCCGCGGCTTGCATTCGCACCAGCACGTCGCCCGGCTTGAGGTCGCCGGCGGCGACGCTCTCGACCCGCATCGGCGTTCGCGGCGCGTGCAGCACCGCGGCGCGGAAGGAGAGGGTCATCTTTTGTTGTCGTCACCCCCGCGCAGGCGGGGGCCCAGGGCAACCGTTTCATCGCTCGCCCCTGGGTTCCCGTTTTCGCGGGAATGACGAATAAGTTGTCGGTTGCGGCGTTCCATCAAACCGGCCGTTCGCCCTCGATGGTGACGCGGTGCATGACGCGGCGCTGGCCGTGATAGTCGTTGATCGCGTTGTGCTGGACGCAGCGATTGTCCCAGAACGCGATCGAGCCCTTCTCCCAGCGGAAGCGGCAGGTGAATTCGGGCCGCACCGCGTGCTCGTAGAGGTAGTTGAGGAGCGGCGCGCTTTCCTCCTCGCTCATGTCCTGGAAGCGGGTGGTGAAGCCGCCGTGGACGTAGAGCGCCTTCCGGCCGCTCTCGACATGGGTGCGGACGACCGGGTGGTCGACCTCGCCATGCGCCTCCTCGGTGAACTTGATGCCCATCGAGGATTTCGCCTGCTCGACCGCGCGCGTCGCGTAGAGCCCGTAGGATTTGCGGGCGCTGTGCTTCGCCCGCATCTCGCCGAGCAGCGACTTCAACCCGTCCGACAGGGTTTCATAGGCAAGGTATTGATTGGCAAACATAGTGTCACCGCCATAGGCGGGTACCTCGCGGGCGTAGAGCACCGAGCCCAGCGCCGGCTTTTCGAGGTAGCTGACGTCGGAATGCCAGCCGCCGCCGAAATTGCGCATCTCGTCGGCTTCCTTGCGGACTTCGAGGATCTCCTCGTTCTCTTCCATGCCCTCGACGAAATCGTGGATCTGCAGATCGCCGAAACGGCGGCCGAAGGCGAGATGCTGCGCCGGCGTCAGATGCTGGTCGCGGAAGAAGATCACGCAATGCTCGACCAGCGCCTGGCGGATTTCGCCGATCACCGCGTCGTCGACGCCGCGCGCCAGGTCGACCCCCGATATCTCGGCGCCGAGCGCGCCCGAAATCGGGTCTACCGAGATCCTGCGATTGGTCATGCGAAGCCTCCCGACGCGCATCCTGTTTGATAAGCTAAAGGTGGCATGTTGCCGCTCGCCGTGCCAGCCTTACGGTCGCTAAACGCTTCGCCGGAGAGCGAATTGATGATCGATGCGGCAATCGTCGGGCTCGGCCGCTGGGGCAGGACCCTGGTCGAGGCGGTGCAGGGCAAGAGCGACAAGCTCCGCTTCACCCGCGCGGTCAGCCGCGACCCCGCCCAGCACCGCGATTTCCTCGACGCGCAGCATTTGCTCGCCGGCAGCAGCTTCGAGGAGGCGCTGGCCGACCGGTCGATCAAGGCGGTGGTGCTGGCGACGCCGCATTCGCGCCATGTCGCCGAGGTCGCCGCCGCGGCCGGGGCCGGCAAGGCGGTGTTCTGCGAGAAGCCGCTGGCGCTCGACCGCGACGGCGCGCGGCGCGCGGTCGAGGCCTGCCGCGCCGCGGGAATGGTGCTCGGCATCGGCACCGACAAGCGCTATTTCCCGGCGATCGCCGAGGTCATCCGCCTCGCCGAGAGTGGCGAACTGGGGAAGCTGCTGCATGTCGAGGGCAATTTCTCGAACGAGGTCGCGGCGACATTCGCGGCTTGGCGCGAGTCGTTCGAGGAGACGCCGGCGGGCGGGATGACCGGCACCGGCATCCACGTGCTCGACGCGCTCGTGCGCATCGCCGGGCCGGTGCGCCGGCTGCACGCGCGGCTTTTGTCGCAAAAGCCCGGACCCGACCCGTGGGACAGCCTGTCGGTGATGCTCGAATTCGCGAGCGGCGCCGGCGGCACGCTGGCGGCGGTGCGCTCGACCCCGACGTTCCTGCGCGTCCACGCGTTCGGGAGAACCGGCTCGGCCGAGGCGGTCAGCCGCAACGACATCATCATCAGGAAGAGCGGCGCCGAGCCGATCCGCATCAAGTTCCCGGGCAACGACTCGGTGCGGATCAACCTGGAAAGCTTCGCCGACGCGGTCGCCGGGGTCGCACCCTACCCGATCCCGCCCGAGACGATCCTCAACGTCACCAACGGCTTTGTCGCGATCGCCGATGCGGTGCGAACCGGCGTCGTGACGCAGGAGGTCTAGGCGTGCCGGAAACCCTCCCCTACGGCGCGTGGCGTTCGCCGATTACCTCGGATTTGATCGTCGCCGAGACGATCGGGCTCGGCGGCGTCATCGTCGACGGCAACGACATCTACTGGATCGAGAGCCGGCCCGGCGAGGGCGGGCGCAACGTGCTGGTGAAGAAGGGCGCCGGCGACGTCAACCCGCCGCCCTACAACACGCGCTCCCGGGTCCACGAATACGGCGGCGGCTCTGTAACGGTGCATCGAGGTACGGCCTATTTCAGCAATTTCTCCGATCAGCGGCTCTACCGGATCGAGCCCGGCGGCGTGCCCGAGCCGCTGACCCCGGAAGCCGAAGCCGGGACGAGCTGGCGCTATGCCGACGGTGCGATGGACGAGGCCCGCCGGCGCTGGGTCGGGGTGCGCGAGGCGCACGCCGCCGGACAGGTGGACAACGCCATCGTCGCGATCGACCCGACGACGCCGAGCGCCGGGCGCGTGCTGGCCGAGGGCGCCGATTTCTACGCGGCGCCGCGGGTGTCGCCCGACGGCACGCGGCTCGCCTGGCTGGCGTGGGATCACCCGAATATGCCGTGGGTGGGCACCGAGCTGTGGATCGCGGAAATCGCCGAGGACGGCAGCCTCGGCGCGCGCCGCAAGATCGCCGGCAGCGACAGCGAGTCGGTCGCCCAGCCGAGCTGGTCGCCCGACGGGGTGCTGTACCTGATCTCCGACCGCAATGGCTGGTGGAACCTCTATCGCTGCGATCTCGGCGGCGACGGGATGGTCCATCCGGTCTGTTCGCACGCGGCCGAATTCGCTGCGGCGCAATGGGCCTTCGGCCAGTCGAGCTACGCCTTCCTCTCGGAGGGCCAGATGGTGTGCAGCTACGGCGAGGGCGGACGCACCGTGCTGGCGCGGCTCGACATCGCCAGCGGCAGACTGACGCCGCTCGCCCTGCCCTACAGCGAGTTCGGCTCGATCAAGGTGTGCGGCGGCCGCATCGTCTGCGGCGCCGGCAGCCCGACCGGGCCGGGCGCTATCGTTGCCATCGACCCGGAGAACGGCGCGGTAGAGGTGCTGCGGCAATCGTCGGCAAGCGCCGCCGACCCCGATCTGCAGCGCTATTTCACCGCGGCGCAGCACCTCGAATTCCACACCGAGAACGGGCTTACCGCCTTCGCCAACTACTACGCGCCGAAGAACCCCGATTTCGCCGCGCCCGCCGGTGAGACGCCGCCGCTGGTGGTCAAATGCCACGGCGGGCCGACCTCGTCGGCGTCGTCGAGCCTGAGCATGGGCATCCAGTATTGGACCAGCCGCGGCATCGCGGTGATCGACGTCGATTACGGCGGCAGCACCGGCTATGGCCGCGCCTATCGCGAGCGGCTGAAGGGAACTTGGGGGGTGGTCGATGTCGACGATTGCGTCAACGCGGCGCGACATGTCTGCGCCGAGGGGCTCGCCGACCCGGAGCGCGCGGTCATCACCGGCGGCAGCGCCGGCGGCTATACCGTGCTGGCGGCGCTCGCCGGCCGCGACTTCTTCAAGGGCGGCGCCAGCTATTACGGGGTCAGCGACGTCGCCGCGTTGGCGCGCGACACGCACAAATTCGAGAGCCGCTACCTCGACTGGCTGATCGGCCCCTACCCGCAAGAGGAAGAGCTCTACCGCGAGCGCTCGCCGTTGACCCATGCCGACAAGCTCGACTGCCCGGTCATCTTCTTCCAGGGCGCCGAGGACCGGGTGGTGCCGCCCAACCAGACCGAGATGATGGTCGAGGCGCTGCGGCGGCGCGGCATCCCCTGCGGCTACCTGCTGTTCGCGGGCGAGCAGCACGGCTTCCGCCGCGCCGAGAACATCAAGCGCGCGCTCGACGCTGAACTCTATTTTTACTCTGAATTGGTATTCCGGACGCGCCTGAGCTTCTGATGCGGCCTTGGCCGTTAACTATCTCTCCCGTATGTTGCGCCGCACCTATCATCTTCCCGGAGCCCACATGTCGATCATCCCCGAGGTTGCCGCCAACCTCGACGAATTGACGCAGATCCGGCGCGACATCCACGCCCACCCGGAACTCGGCTTCGAGGAAGAGCGCACCGCCGAAATCGTCGCGGCGAAGCTCAAGGAATATGGCTGCGAGGTGCATCGCGGCCTGGCGACGACCGGGGTCGTCGGCACGATCCGCAAGGGCAACTCGCTGCGGGCGATCGGACTCAGGGCCGACATGGACTGCCTGCCGATGCAGGAGCTGAACGAATTTTCCCACCGCTCGACGCATGCCGGGAAGATGCATGCCTGCGGCCATGACGGGCACACGACGATGCTGCTCGGCGCCGCGAAGTATCTTGCTAAGACCCGGAATTTCGACGGCACCGTGCATTTCATCTTCCAGCCCGGCGAGGAAGGCCATGGCGGCGGGCGGGTGATGGTCGAACAGGGGCTGTTCGAGAAATTCCCGTGCGATGGGGTGTTCGCGATGCACAACAAGCCGGGGATTCCGGTCGGCCACATGGCGACCAACCCCGGCCCGCTGCTTGCCGCGTCCGATCGTTTCGACATCCACGTCAAGGGCAAGGGCACGCATGCCGCGCACCCGCATGGCGGCAACGACCCGTTCATCGTCGCCGCGCAGATCGTCACCGCGCTGCAAACGATCCCGTCGCGCAACGTCGACCCGATCGAGTCGTCGGTGATCAGCGTCGGCTTCATGAAGGGCGGCTCGGCCTACAACGTCATCCCCGACGAGGTACATATCGGCGGCACGGTGCGCAGCTTCCGGCCCTCGGTGCAGGATCTGCTCGAGCGGCGCATGGGCGAACTCGCGCACGGCATCGCTGCGGCGCACGGCGCGACGGTCGATTTCTCCTACATGCGCGGCTACCCGCCGACAGTCAACCACGCCGACGAAGCCCATTTCGCCGCCGACGTCGCGGCCGAGATTTGCGGCGAGGGCAACGTCAACCGCAGCGTCCCGCCGTCATTGGGCGGCGAGGATTTCTCCTACATGCTGCTGTCCCGGCCGGGGGCGATGCTGTGGCTCGGCAACGGCACCGGCGAAGGCGGCTGCTTCCTGCACAACGCGCGCTACGATTTCAACGACACCGCGCTCCCCTACGGGGTCAGCTTCTTCGTGCGCCTCGCCGAGCGCTTTCTCGAAAAGACCGAATAGGACCGAGACCAACGATGAGAGTGCATGTCGTCAATGTGATGCGCGGGACGCCGGAGATCGCCGGGCATACGCTCGACCGCTTCGCCGAGTTCGCGCGCGGCGTCGAGGCGCGCGGCTTCAGCGGGCTGTGGATGACCGACTCGTTCGGCCGCGGCCGGCCGACGCTCGACCCGATCGTGCTGATGAGCGTGACGGCGTCGGTCACCAAGCGCGTGGAGATCGGCACCTGCGTGCTGCAGGTGCCGGTGCGCCATCCGGTCGAACTGGCGCACCGCATACAGTCGCTGCACGCGCTGCTCGGCGACCGGCTGATGCTCGGCCTCGGCTGCGGTTCGACCAAGGCGGATTTCGACTTGGTTGGCGAGGATTACGACGCGCGCTTCAAGACGCTGATGACCTCGCTCGAAATCATGCGAGAAGCCTGGAAGGGTTCCCAGCTGACTGGCGGGCAACTGACCCCGTGGCCGGGTACGGAAGGCGGGCCGCATTTGATGCTTGGGGCGTGGCGCAACAAGCGCTGGATCGTCTATTCGGCCGAGCGCTGCGCGGGATGGATCGCCTCCGGCCTTTACAGCCAGCCCGAGGAATTGGAGGCCGGGGTCAAGTTCTACCGCGACGCCGGCGGCAAACGGGCCGTGCTATCGAACGTCATCGTCGAGCTGCAAGGCAACGTCGCCGAGATGCCGCTGGCCGGCCGGGCGACGATGCAGATCACCAGTCCCGAAGAGGCGCTCGACCGGTTGAGGCGCATCCGCGCCGTCGGCTTCGACGACGTGCTGTGCATGGTGCGCCTCGAAGGGCTCGACGACCTGGCGCGGCTGCGCGACCGGCTCTGAGCGGCGCCGATATTGACGCCCGCCCGGCGGCGGCTTACCTAGCCGTTGATGGCTCTGTTACCGATCATCACCGCGCCCGACCCGCGCCTCAAGCTGACGGCGAAGCCGGTCGCCAAGGTCGACGCCACTGTGCGCCGGCTCATGGACGACATGCTAGAGACGATGTACCAGTCGATCGGCGTCGGCCTCGCCGCGCCGCAGGTCGGGGTGCCGCAGCGGGCCATCGTCATCGACGCGGCGCGCGAGGGCGAAAAACCCAACCCGATGCGGATCGCCAACCCGGAAATCCTCTGGCGGTCGGAGGAAAAGACGGTGGCCAACGAGGGCTGCCTGTCGCTGCCCGAGCATTACGCCGACGTCAGCCGCGCCGCCGAAATCAAGCTGCGCTACCTCGACGAGGAGAACGAAATCCGCGAGCTCTCGGCCACGGGCCTGCTCGCCACCTGCATCCAGCACGAGATCGACCATCTCGACGGGGTGCTGTTCGTCGACCACATCTCGGCGCTGAAGCGCGGGATGATCCTGCGCAAGCTCGCCAAGGCGAAGCGCGGCCGCGTTCCGGAACGGGTCTGATCTGCCGCACTGGCTATCTGCGTCCGTCGAGACGCGCTCCGGCGGAGCGCTCCTCAGGATGAGGATGGACGGTGTGGCTTTATAATCCTTTCTCATCCTGAGGAGCCCGCGCAGCGGGCGTCTCGAAGGACGCACAACGCTTGTCCAAGATTCGCTGCCTCCAGACATGACCCAGCCGCTTAGCCTCGTCTTCATGGGAACGCCGGAGTTCGCCGCGACGATCCTCGGCGCGTTGATCGCGGCTGGGCATCGCATTACCGCCGCGTATTCGCAGCCGCCGCGGCCGGCGGGGCGCGGGCACCATCTGCAGCCGTCGCCGGTGCAGACGCTGGCCGAACGGCACGCGATTCCCGTGCGTTATCCGACCAATTTGCGCGATGCAGCAACCCAGGCGGAGTTCGCGGCGATCGGGGCCGACACTGCGGTGGTAGCCGCCTATGGGCTGATCCTGCCGAAGGCGATCCTCGACGCGCCGCGGCGGGGCTGCCTCAATGTCCACGCCTCGCTGCTGCCGCGCTGGCGCGGCGCGGCGCCGGTGCAGCGCGCGATCCTCGCCGGCGACCGTGAAACCGGCGTCACGATCATGCAGATGGACGAGGGTCTCGATACCGGCGCGATGCTGATGCAGGATCGGGTGCCGATCGGGCCCGGAACCACCGGCGGCGGGTTGACCGAGGCGCTGGCCGCGCTCGGCGGCAGGCTGATCGTCGAGGCGCTGGCCGGATTGGATGGGCTGACGGTGCAGCCGCAGCCCGCCAGCGGCGTCACCTACGCGAAAAAACTCAGCCGCGACGAGGCGCGGCTCGACTGGCGCGCGCCCGCCGAGCGGCTGGAGCGGCAAATTCGTGCCTTCGACCCGTGGCCCGGCGCGTTCTTTGTGCTGGGCCAGGAGCGCGTCCGGGTGCTGGCCGCCAAGGTTGAGGCTGGCGGCGGCGTCCCCGGCACGGTGCTCGACGAGCGCCTGACGATCGCCTGCGGCGAGGGCACGCTGCGGCCGACGCGGGTGCAGCGCGCGGGGCGCGGCGCGATGGACACCGAGGCGTTGCTGCGCGGCTTCGCGATCCCGCCCGGAACGGTCGTGCCGTGCCCCGCTACCGGCTGACGATCGAATACGACGGCACTGGCCTCGTCGGCTGGCAGCGCCAGCCGAACGGGCTCTCGGTGCAGGGGGCGCTCGAAGAAGCGACGCTGAAATTTTGCGGCTAGCGGGTGACGGTGCATGGCGCCGGGCGGACCGATGCCGGGGTGCATGCGCTGGCGCAGGTCGCGCATGTCGATCTCGCCTGCGAGCACCCGGAGGACACGATCCGCAGCGCGCTCAACCATCACCTGCGCCCGGCGACGATCAGCGTTATCGAGGTCGCGGCGGTCTCGGCCGATTTCCACGCGCGGCTATCGGCGAGGGAGCGGGTCTACCGTTACCGCATCCTCAATCGCCGGCCGCCGCCGATGCTGGAGCGCAACCGGGTGTGGCACGTCGCGCCGCCGCTCGACCTGGCGGCGATGCAGGACGGCGCGCGGCACCTCGTCGGCCGCCACGATTTCTCGACCTTCCGCGACTCGCTTTGCCAGGCGAAATCGCCGGTCAAGACCTTGGATGCACTCGAGGTGGCCCGGGAGGGCGAGGAAATCCGCATTGAGGCGCGGGCGCGCTCGTTCCTGCACCACCAGGTGCGCAACATGGCCGGCACGCTGAAGCTGGTCGGGCTCGGCCAGTGGGCGCCGGGCGATGTCGCCACCGCGCTTGGCCGCCGCGACCGCCGCGCCGGCGGCCCGACCGCCCCGGCCGAGGGACTGTATCTGGTCGAAGTGCGGTACGGCGGCCCTAATACATCGCCATGCTGACATGGGTCAGCAAGGTCGCGAGGGCGACATCGGCGAGGATGACCAACGCCGCCCTGCCGCCGCCGAGCGCCAGCGCGACCCGCGTGATGTACCACCCGTAGACGAGCGCGCCGAGGCCGACGACGAGGTCGCAGATCAGAATCGCATCTGTCGACAGCAGCCCCGTCGCGCCGACCAGGGCGACGATGGCGAAGAGCACCGTCTGCGGCACCTGGCACCAATTGTAGACAGTGATGAAGCCGAGGAACCGGTTGCCGCGGCCGAGCCAGTCGACGAGCGGCAGCACGAGCAGCGGAAAGGCGACCCAGGCGACGACGAAACGGATCGACTCGACCGCGAAGAGGCGGAATTCGTCGATCGGCTCGGGCGGACCCAGCTGGACCGGAAAGCTCAGCAGGATGAGATAGAGCGGGTAGCACAGCAGCATGGCGCGGAACGAATGCCAGAACCCGTCGATCGACGGGTCGAAGCAGGCGAGCCCGCGCGGATCGCCGCGCGCCAGCCGCAGCGCGCCGGTCAGAGCCAGCCACGCTTCCGTGAAAGCCGCTGCCATCGCGCTCAGGCGTTGCCGAAGAAACGGTCGAGAAACCCGCCGTAGATGGCGACGAGGCGCGCGATGTCGGCGACATCGACGCGCTCGTCGACCTTGTGCATGGTCTGGTTGACGAGACCAAACTCGGCGACCGGACAGTGCCGGTGGATAAAGCGCGCGTCGGAGGTGCCGCCGGTGGTGCTGAGCTCCGGAGTGAGGCCGGTGACCTCCTGGATCGCGGCGGACAGGCAATCGCTCACCCTTCCGGGCGGCACCAGGAACGATTCGCCGCTGACCTCCCAGGCGAGCTGGTAGGCGGGGTCGACCGAGTCGAGCGCCTCCTTGACCCAGGCTTTCAGCTCGGCGCTCGTCCACCGATCGTTGAAGCGGATGTTGAAGGTGGCGCGGGCGGCGCCGGGGATGACGTTGGTCGCCGGGTTGCCGATGTCGATCGTGGTGACCTGCAGCCCCGATTGCTGGAAATGCTCGGTGCCGTCGTCGAGCGGGCGCGCGGTGAGGCCGGCGAGCAGGGCGACGAGGCGATGCGCGGCGTTGTCGGCGAGATGCGGGTAGGCGACGTGGCCCTGAACCCCGGCGACGGCGATGCGGCCGGTCATGCTGCCGCGGCGGCCGATTTTGATCATGTCCCCGAGCTGCGCCGCCGAGGTCGGCTCACCGACGACACAGGCGTCGATGGTCTCGCCGCGCTGCGCGAGCCAGTCGAGCACCTTCCGCGTGCCGTTGACCGCGACGCCTTCCTCGTCGCCGGTGATGAGGAGGCTGATCGAGCCGGTAAAACCGGGGCCGCGCTTATCGAGGAAGACCCCGGCGGCGGCGATGAAGGCGGCGATCGCGCCTTTCATGTCGACCGCGCCGCGGCCGCAGAGAACACCGTCTTTCAGTACCGCGGCGAACGGATCGAACGACCACTGGTCGGCGGCGCCGACCGGAACCACGTCGGTATGACCGGCGAAGCAGAGGTTGGGGCTGCCCGTGCCCTTGCGCGCATAGAGGTTGGCGATCGGGTCGGTACCCGCTTCCTCGAAGGTGAGGCGGTAGCACTCGAAGCCGAGACCCTCAAGCGTGTGCGCGACGATTTCCAGCGCACCCTCGTCCTTGGGGGTGACGCTCGGCCGGCGGATCAGCTCCGCCGCCAGCAGAGCGGAGTCGATGACGGACATCAGGCTACATTCCTGTCGTCTCCCCCGCGCAGGCGGGGGTCCAGGGGCGAGCGACGTTGCGGTTGCCCTGGATTCCCGCCTTCGCGGGAATGACGAATGGAAAGCGCAGTGCGGCCATCCGCTAGTCGCGCAAGAGTTCGTTGATCGCGGTCTTGGCGCGGGTCTGCGCGTCCACCGTCTTGACGATGACGGCGCAGTAGAGGCTGGGGCCGGGGCTGCCGTCGGGGAACGGCTTGCCGGGCAGCGAACCCGGCACCACGACCGAATAGGACGGCACGCGGCCCATATGAATTTCGCCGGTGGCGCGGTTGACGATCTTGGTGGTCGAGCTGATGAAGGTGCCCATCGCCAGCACGGCGCCCTTCTCGACGATGACCCCCTCGACGACCTCGCTGCGCGCGCCGATAAAGCAATCGTCCTCGACGATCACCGGCTCGGCCTGCAGCGGCTCCAGGACGCCGCCGATGCCGACCCCGCCCGAGAGGTGGCAGTTCTTGCCGATCTGGGCGCAGGAGCCGACCGTCGCCCAGGTATCGACCATCGTGTTGCTGCCGACATAGGCGCCGACATTGACGAAGCTCGGCATCAAGACGACGTTGGGCGCGATATAGGCCGAGCGCCGCACGATCGCTCCGGGCACGGCGCGAAAGCCGGCGTCGCGGAAGCGGTTCGGCCCCCAGCCGGCGAATTTGGAGGGAACCTTGTCCCACCATTTCGCGGTGTCGGGACCGCCGGTGATCTCCGCCATGTCGTTGAGGCGGAACGACAGCAGCACCGCCTTCTTCAGCCATTGATGAACTTGCCATCTCCCGCCCGACTGCTCGGCGACCCGCAGGGCCCCGGAATCCATGCCGTCGAGCGCGGCCTCGACCGCGTCGCGGACTTCGCCGCTTGTCGCGGTCGAGATCGTGTCGCGCGCCTCCCAGGCGGCGTCGATGGTCCGGGCAAGGTCGGATGGGGTCATGGCGAGGGTCCGAAATCTGGCGGAAACGGCGGCCACCATGATCGACCGGCGCCGGAAGTGTCAACCGAGGCTTCGCGCCGAGAGCGGGTAATGTCCCGGTTTGAAATCGGCCGCCGCCGATGGCGGTAACGCGCGGGCCGCGCCATCCCCATTTGCATGTCCGGGGCAGTGATGGCGGAGACGGACATGAAACAAGGCATATATCGAGTTCGCGGAGTCGGCGGCCTTCCCAACGATGTCAGGGTTGACGATGACGGCATCAGCCTGCCCTTGGAGGAGTCGCTTTATTGCGCTCGCGGTTACTGGCCGCATATCGATGAACTCCCCTGGGAAGATGCCTACCTCGTCCAACAGGGATTTCCCTCGGTCCGCTGATTGCCACGCCGCGGAGAAGCGTTGGGCCGAGAAGCCACCACAATTGCCGACCGCAGTTTTAAGCCGAGACGCTGCCCGATAGCGCTATCACTTTGGCGCTGCGTCGCGCGAGAGTATAATGACAAGCGACCGATCGACGTTCTACCTGTCAGGAGGTCCTTTTGTCGGCTGCCAGCATAAGCGACCCCGGCCAAGCCAACTGGTCCGTCGATCGGATACCTTATGACGCGGTCGACCGCAAAATGGTTTGCGACGACACGGTGCTGTTTTACCTGATGAGTTCGGCGTCGCTCGTCGAGCGAGCCTCCGGCGTCTATGCGAGCAGTCTCGCCGAATTCTTCAGCGACGATTCCGAGATTGTCGATTGGCTGGTCAATTCTTGGGAGCGCGAGGAGCTCCAGCACGGCGAGGCGCTGACCCGCTATGTCAAGGCGGCGTGGCCCGATTTCGATTGGGATTGCGCCTACGAGGGGTTCATCGCCGAGCTGGCGCCGCTCTATACGGTCAGCCGGCTGGCACCGACCCGGGCGCTGGAAATGCTGGCGCGCTGTTTCGTCGAGAGCGGGACGGCGACTTACTACCGGATGTTCGCGACGCTCTCCGACGAGCCGGTGCTGCACGAGGTGACGAGCAAGATCAGCGCCGACGAAGTGCGCCACTACAAACATTTCTACCGTCATTTCCTGCGCTACCGGGAGATCGAAAAGCCTGGGCGCGCGGCGCTGCTGCGCACACTCTGGGCGCGCTCGTCCGAAATTGACGCCGAAGACCTCGTCTATGCCGTCAAGCACATTCAGCGGGTGCGCCACCCGGGGCTGCGCTGGCAGAGGAGCGAATACGAGGCGGTGCGCAACGCCAGCTTCCGGCGGATGCGGCAGCATTATCCTTATACGATGGCAACGAAGATGCTGCTGAAGCCGCTAGGACTCAGCACGACGACATGCCGAATTGTCACCCCGGTCATCGCCCCGGCGGCACGGTTTTTCTTGATGAGATAGCGCAACGGTGACCGGCAGTTCCCTTTCACTCGATCAGGTTGCTTCCATCGCGAAAGCAATTTCGGCTATGTTGCGCCGAGTATTTGGAGACACATGGTGCCCTCCACACTGTTCTTGACGATCGCTTGCATTTTAGCTGTGGCCGCCATGGCGTGGGACCGCTTCGAGCGGCGACGGCTCAGTCGGTAAGGGCGAGCATGGCCGTGCCCGCCGACATCACCGATTGGCTGCGCGGGCTCGATCTCGAACAATACGCGCAGGCGTTCAGCGACAACGCGATCGGCCCCGAGATCCTGCCCGAGCTGACCGCCGACGACCTCAAGGAACTCGGGGTCAGCCTCGTCGGCCACCGGCGCAAAATGCTGGCCGCGATCGCCGCGCTGCGGGAGGCGCCGCCGGTTTCCCGCCCGTCCGGCGCGCCGGCGGCGGCGACAGGAGGCCAAGCGGGCGCCGGCATCGATTCCGGCTCCGCCGAGCGGCGGCAGCTGACACTGATGTTCTGCGACCTCGTCGGCTCGACGTCTCTGGCCTCGCGGCTCGACCCGGAGGATCTACGCGAGCTGATCGGCGCCTACCACGGCGCGGTCGAGAACGAGATGCAGCGGTTCGGCGGGTTTGTCGCCAAGTACATGGGCGACGGGGTGCTGATCTATTTCGGCTATCCGCAGGCGCGCGAGGACGACGCCGAGCGGGCGGTGCGCGCCGGGCTGGCGCTCGCCGAGCGCGTCGCCAAACTCGACGCGGCGCCGCCGCTTGCGGCCCGTATCGGCATCGCCACCGGCCTGGTCGTGGTCGGCGACCTGATTGGCGCCGGCGAGTCGCAGGAGCGCGGTGTCGTCGGCGAGGCGCCCAACCTCGCGGCGCGACTGCAAGGCATGGCGCCCCCCGGCGGCGTACTGATCGCCGAGGGCACCAGAAGCCTGATCGGCGACCTGTTCGAATACCGCAACCTCGGCGAGGTCGACGTCAGGGGGTTCGACGGCGCGGTGCCGGTGTGGCAGGTGCTGCGCGCGAGTACGGTCGAAAGCCGGTTCGAGGCGTTGCGCACCAGTGCGATGACCCCGCTGGTCGGCCGCGACGAGGATTTGGACCTGCTGCTGCGCCGCTGGACGCTCGCCAAGGCGGGCGAGGGTCAGGTCGTGCTGCTGTCGGGCGAGCCCGGCATCGGCAAATCGCGGCTGACCGCGGCGTTGCACGAACGGCTCGCCGCCGAACCGCATACGCGGGTGCGCTATTTCTGCTCGCCTCACCGCGGCGACAGCGCGCTCCATCCGGTCATCGGGCAGCTCGAACGCGCCGCCGGCTTCGAGCAGGACGACCCGCCGGAGGTGAAACTCGAAAAGGTCGAGACGATGCTGCGGCGAACCAACGACGGATCGGACGAGACGATCGCCCTGTTCGCCGATTTGCTGTCGCTGCCGTACGAGGAACGTTATCTGGCGCTGCCGGCCGACCCGCAGCGCAAGCGGGAGATGACGCTGGCCGCGCTGCTGAAGCAGTTCGAGGGATTGGTGGCGCAGCTGCCGGCGCTGATGATCTTCGAGGACGCACACTGGGCCGACTCGACGTCGGTGGAGCTGCTCGATCGCGCGATCGAGCGGACCGCGCGATTGCCGGTGCTCATGGTCGTCACCTCCCGCCCGGAGTTTCAGGCGCCGTGGATCGGCCAAGCGGGGGTCACCTCGCTGTCGCTCAACCGCCTAGCGCAACATCACACCGCCTCGCTGGTCGACGGCGTCACCGGCGGTCAGGCCTTGCCGCCGGAAATCCTCGACCGGATCGTCGAGCACACGGACGGCATCCCGCTGTTCATCGAGGAACTGACCAAGAGCCTGCTCGAAGGCGGGTTGATGCGGCACGAGGCGGGGCGCTACGTGCTCGCCGGCCCGCTGCCATCGATGGCGATTCCGGCGAGCCTGCAGGCCTCGCTGATGGCCCGACTCGACCGGCTGTCGCCGGTCAAGGAGGTAGCGCAGATCGGCGCCGCGATCGGCCGCGAATTTTCCTATGAGCTGCTCGCCGCAGTGGCGCGGCGCAGCGATGCCGATCTGATCGACGCTCTCGACCAGCTGGCGGAAGCCGGCCTCGTCTTCCGCCGCGGCACGCCGCCGCGCGCCTCGTTCGTGTTCAAGCACGCACTCGTCCAGGATGCCGCCTACAGCACCTTGCTGCGCGGCCAGCGTCACGAGCTGCACGGGCGCATCGGCAACGCCCTGAAGGACCTCTTCCCCGAGATCGCCGAGACGCAGCCGGAGGTGGTGGCGCACCATCTGACCGAAGCGGGGATCACCGAAACCGCGATCGATTATTGGCGCAAGGCCGCGGAGCGTTCGCTGCGGCGCTCGGCGGGCATTGAGGCGGTGCGGCACCTGCTGCGCGGGATCGAGCTGACGCAATCGCTGCCGTCGTCGCCCGAGCGGAACCGCCGGGCATTGGAGCAGTACCTCGCGCTCGGCCGGATGACCCGGATCGTCAAAGGCATGGCGGCGTCGGATACGCTGCAAGTATTTTCCAGGGCGCGCGACCTGCTCGACAAGGACGCCACCGTCGAGCAGCAGATGATCGTGCTCTACGGGCTTTGGGGCGTTCACTATGTCCGCGCCGAGCACGAGGCGGCGCTCGAGGTCGTGGTGGAGTGCCTCAGCCTCGCCGAACGCGAACCGCACGGCGAGACGCCGGTGCTGGCCAACTACCTGATGGGCGACACGCTGTGGGCGACCGGCGAGTTCGTCGATGCGCGCCGCCATCTCGAGCGGTCGATCGAGCTCAGCCCGCCCGCCGGCGCTGGCTCGAAGAGCGAACGCGGCAGGCACAACCACGACATCACGGCGCTGTCCTATCTCGCCTGGACATTGTGGCCGCTGGGCTTTCCCGACCAGGCCGCCGCCGCCGCGCACCAGGCGGCTCTGCGCGCCCGCGAGAGCGGACACGTGCCGCTGATCGCGTTCGTGACCTTTGGCGAGGTTTTTCTGGCGACCGCCTTGGGGGCGACCGACGCGCCGATCTCCGCCTCCGCCGACGAGGCCATCGCTTACTGCGTCGAGCACGGCGTGACCGCCTACGAACTATGGGCGCGCTTCTGCCTGGGGATCACGGTCGCCCGCCGCGGCGAACCCCAGCGGGGGATCGAGGTGATGCGCGCGGCGATGGAGGCGCTGGCCCAGATCGACGCCAAGATCTTGCAGCCGCTGCATTTCGGTCATCTCGCCGCGGCGCACGCGAGCCTCGGCGAAATCGAGGCGGGCCTTGGCTTGATCGACGAGGCCATCCACGTCGCCGGCAGCACCGGGGAGCGTGTGTTCGAGGCCGAGCTGCACCGGCTGCACGGCGAACTGCTGCTCGACCGGGGCAATACGGAAGATGCGGAAGATGCGCTGCAAACCGCGATCGGGATCGCGCGCCGGCAACAGGCCCGCCTGTGGGAATTGCGGGCGGCGACAAGCCTCGCGCGCCTCAAACAGGGCCTGGGCAGGAACGACGAGGCGAGGCAGGCGCTCACGCCGGTCTACGGCTGGTTCACCGAGGGCTTCGACACAGCCGACCTGAAAGCCGCCAAGGCGCTGCTCGACCGATTGGGGTGACGACCGGCTAGCCCCATACGGCGAGGACGAACACGGCGACGACGCCGCCCGCCCAGCAGTAGATCGCGAACGGTACCAGCGCGTCGTCGAAATCGTGGCGGCGGAAATAGCGCATCAGAAAGACGATGCTGAGATAGGCGGTGACCCCGGCGACGATCCCGGCGGCGATCGCGAGGCCGCTGATGCCGTGACCGGGCAGAGCCAGCAGCTTGGGCACCTCAAACACCGCCGCGCCGGCGATGATCGGCGTCGCGATTAGGAACGAGAAATGCGCCGCCTCGGCATGCTGCAACCCGGCGACGAGGCCCCCGACCATCGCCGCGCCCGAGCGCGACAGGCCGGGGATGAAGGCGAGGCACTGCCAGAAGCCGATCGCCAGCGCGCCTTTCCAATCGAGCGCGTTGGGCCGCTCCTGGCCGGGACGGGCAGCCGTATCGCGACGGCGCAGCCGGTCGCCGAGCAGCAGCAGGAAACCGTTGGCGATAAGGAACAGCGCCGCGACCAGCGGCGAGGCGAAGAGCCCGCGGACAAGCTTTTCAAAGAGGAAACCGATCACCACCGCCGGCAAGGTCGCGACGATGATCAGCCACAGCGCATGCCGCGCGTCGGCCGCACCCGGCCTGCCCCAGGCCAAGATCCCGAGGGCGATGCCCCAGTAATCGCGCCAGAAATAGAGCAGCAGCGCCACCGCCGTGCCGACATGCAACACCACGACAAACGGCAGGAACTCGGCCGCGTGCTGGTCGATCGGCCAGCCGAGCAGCGACGGCACGATCACCGCATGACCGAGGCTGCTGATCGGGAACAGCTCGGTAATCCCCTGCAAGACGGCGAGGGCAAAGGCGTGGAATGCGCTCATTTGCGGATGAAACCCTTTGCTTCCATGCAGGAGGTGAGGAGCGCGTCGGCGCGGTCGCGGTTGTCCTCGTGCGTGTTGTGCATTTGCGAGCGCGCAAAATCCGAATGCTGCAAATCGCTCGAGCGGGTCGCCCCGATATCCTGGTCGATGTCGAAGTCGGTCTTGGTCGCGGTGTCGGTGATCGCCAGGCACTCCTGATAGGCGCTGGCGACGGTCGCCGCGTCGGCGCCGGGCTTGGTCCAGCCGCCGGTGCCGCCACAGCCCGCCAGCAGCAACGCCAACGCCACGCCGAGCCTCCTCATCGCGCCCCCTTCCCGACCGCCTCGCGGCGCACCTCGAGCACGGCGAGCAGGTCGCGCTTTTCCGCCGCGCTCGCCTCGTACCAGCGGGCGATCTCCTCGACCGTGCGCAGGCAGCCGCGACATTGCCGCGTCGCCGGGTCGACGATGCAGATGCCGATGCAGGGCGAGGGCGGCAGCCAATCGGCGGTCATGGCTCACGACCCGTGCGGCTGCAGATCGGCGAGCGTCATGCGCAGCAGCTTCGCGCGTTCGGCCGAGATGCGGTAGCTCCAGCGCGACATCCGCTCGTCGAGCGTTTTCGCTTCCGCCTCGGCTTTGCCGGAGCCGGCGACATCGAAGGCGAGCCAGGCGATCGGGCCGAGCGGCGCGAGGCGCATGCCGACGATGAGGCCGTCGAAGGTGGTGAAGGCGGCGGTGGCGGCACCGTCGGGCCGGACCGGCATCTCCGCCGCCGGCTTGACGTCGTCGAGGTCGAGCTCGGCCAGCACGCCGGCCAGCGCCGCAACGGTCTTGGGATCGGGGGAAGCGGGCGAACCTTCCAGGGCGAAGGCGGCATCGGGTGTGGCGCGGGTCAGGATCACCGCCGTGCCGTCGGCCGCGGTCAGCACCATCGAGCCGACGCGCGCGGCGGGGAGATCGACGATCCGGCGGTCGACCCAGCCCAGCACATCGCCCGAGAGATCGGGCGAGCCGCGCGCCAGCCAAGCCTGATCGGTGCCGGCCTTGCGGACATAGGTGCCGGAAAACCCGCCGCCGAGATTGCTCGGCCGGCGGCGGCCGACGATCAGCTCCATCGGCTGCGCGCCGGCGCGGTCCTGCAGCGCGATCAAGGTCGATTTGCCGTTGGCGGGGTCGTCGAGATCGAGCCGGGCCAAGAGCTCGGCGCGGTCGGTCTTGGGTTCGACCAGCTCGAGTTCGGCGAGCGCGACCAGCAGCTTGCGCAATCGCTCTTCGGCCGCCGGGTAATTCCCCTTCTCGACGACCGCCCAGCGATCGCCTGCCGCGACGAAATTAATCGTCATCTTGCCGCGCGAGAGGCGGACCCGAGCCAACTCGACGAGCCGGTCGGAAAGGCCCGGCACCGCCCGCTCCCCGCCCGTCGGGCCGCTGACGCGCCGGTCCCCGGAAGCAAGAACCGCTCCGGCCGCGACGGCCGAAACGCCGGCGCCGGCGAGCAGCAGGTTGAAGGTGCGGCGCTGCATCTCAGACCTCGGCCGGACGGCGGCGGCGGCGCGGGTGCAGCGCCACCATGACACCCGCCGCGGCGACGATGACGATCGGCATCAGCGCGATGTCGAAGAATTCAAGGATCACCCTGAGCTGCTCGATGTCGCGGCGCAGCGCCGCCTGCACGGCGCGAAGCTGCCCGCGCGCCTCGATGAGCCCGGCGCGGATCTGCTCGATCTCCTTGGCCTGATCGGCGGAGGTCGCCGCCGCGGTGCCGGCGGCGGTATCGCCGGTGGTGAGGCTCTGCAGCTTGGCCTGAGCCTGCTTGACCTTCTCCTCGAGCGTGCGCTGCTCGGCGGCATAGCGGCCGTTGGCCGAGCGCTGGATGCGCTCGACCACCTCGAACGGCCGCTCTACCGTGCCGCGGCTGCGCAGATCGACGAGATCCTGCCCGCCGGCCAGCACCTCGACCGCGTTGGCGAAGAAATCGGCGTTGTTGGCAATCGGCACGAGCACCCGGCGCCCGTAGAAATCGCGCGACTGCGCCCAGAAGCGGTCGTCGAGCATATCGGTATCGGCGACGACGACGATGTTGACCGGTTGCGCCGATTGCTTGAGCGGCTCGCCGGGCGGCACCTCGACCGGCGGCGCACCGGGCGCCGGCGGCGGCCGGCCGTCGGGGAAAGCCGTCGCCACGTTGCCGGTGACGTGCGCGGCAAGGACATAGCGCCGGCCGGTCGGCCGAAAATGCGACAGCAGCTCGGCGACATGGGGGAGTCCGCTGACCTTGGCGACCGGTATCTGCTCCGCATCGGCAGAGGTCTGAATCAACGGATCGAACTTGGTCGCCGCGCCCTCGATCGGCTGCAGGATGCCGGACGAGGCCATCGTGAGCTGCGACAGATCGGCGGTGATCGGGTCGTCGCGGCTGAGGTTTTCCGCCTTGAGCCCGAGCCAGCCGACATAGTCGAGGGCCAGCGGCGTGCCGCCCTGGCCCGGCACCTCGACCCGCCGCGCTGCGAGGCGGTCGCCGGCGACGACACCCGGAACCAGCCGGAACCCCCAGGCCTTGAACAACGGCTCGAGGTCGCTCGCCATCGAGGTCCCGGGCGCGGTGTTGGGCAGCGTCGCCTGCAATTCGGAATAGGGATCGACAAAGATCAGCGCCTTGCCGCCCTTCAGCACGTACTGGTCGATCGCGAACTGGGTGGCGGCGGGCAGCTCCTGCGGATGGATCAGCAGCAGCACGTCGATGTCGGGCGGGATGGCGGCGAAGTCGAGCGCCAGATCCTTGACGTCGTCGCTCTGGCGCAGCTGCTCGACGATCGGCACCGGCTCGCCGACCCGGTTGCCGGAACCGGCGAGCGGCTGCCCGTCGAGCGGCAGCGGGGTCATCAACCCAACGACGGTACGCTTGGGGAAGGCCAGCGCGTGGACCAGCCGGGTCAGATCGTATTCGAGGAACCGCTCGCGCTCGGGATGGAAGAAGGTAATGACCTGCTGGTCGTCGGTCGAGTTGGTGCCGGCGAGGCCGAAATACACGGCCTCGCCCTGGTCGTTGAGCGGCACGCGTTGCAGCCCGAAGGCGACGGCGCGGTCCTCGGCATCGGAAAACGGCTGCGGATCGTAGACTTCGAGCCGGATCTTGCCGTGCGAGGTCGCGACGTACTGGTCGAGAAGCTCGCGCACGCGCTGGGCATAGACGCCGTAGGCGGGCGCGGCGTCGGCGATGCGGGTCGAATAGTAGAAGCGCAGCGTGACCGGCTCGTCGATTTTGGTGAGGGACTGCCTAGTGCCGGCGGCGAGGGTGTAGAGGCGCTCCTGCGTCAAATCGAGCCGCAGCGATGGGAAACCGGCGGCGACGACATTGACCGCGACCAGCATCACGGCGATGCAGACGAGGGCGAGGACGGCTCGGCCGGTGCGCGGCAGGCGCATCTCACTCGGCCTTCATCAAATCGACGAGAACCGCGTTGGCGCCGAGGAACGCGACCATCAGCGACAGGAAATAGACGAGGTCGCGCATATCGAGCACGCCGCGGGTGATCGCCGAGAAGTGCCGGAAGATGCTGGCGCCGGCGACGGCGCGGGTCAGTCCTTCCGGAGCCCAGCCCTCGAACAGGCCGAGCACCGTCGGCGTCCCCGCCGCGATCAGCACGAACACCAGCGACGCGCTGACGATAAAGGCGACGATCTGGTTCTTGGTCGCCGCCGAGACCGCGGCCCCCAGCGCCAGGATCGCGCCCGCCATCAGCCAGCTGCCGATGTAGCTGGCGAGGATGACGCCGTTATCGGGATCGCCCAGAAACAGCACGGTCAGCCACAGCGGAAAGGTCAGCGCCAGCGCAAGGCCGATAAACAGCCAGGCGGCGAGAAACTTGCCGAGCACCGCCTCGCCGAGGCGGATCGGCAGAGTGAGGAACAACTCGATCGTGCCGCTCTTGCGCTCCTCGGCCCAGAGCCGCATCGACACCGCCGGGATCAGCATCAGATAGAGCCAGGGATGGTAGGTGAAAAAAGATTGCAGATCGGCCTGGCCGCGCTCGAAGAAATTGCCGGCGAAAAAGGTCAATACCCCGGCAAGCACGAGAAAGACGACGATGAAGACATAGGCGAGCGGCGTCGCGAAATAACCGGAAAGCTCACGGCGGCAGATGATCGAGATGTTATGTATCAACGGCTTGGTGCTCGAATGCTAATTCGTGAGCTTGGCAAATTCGCCAAGGTCCCAGGGCGGGCGCGGCTCGGATTCGGGCGCGGTGATCGCCCGGAACACGTCGTCGAGCCGGCCGCGCTCGACCGCCGTCGAGGCGAGCTTCCAGCGCCGCAGTCGGGCGAGATCGGCGATGTCGTCGGCGATCGGCCGCCCGTCGCGGGCGAGGACCAGCAGAATGACGCCGTCCTCGCCCTCCGCCGTCTCGACCGCGGCGACGTCGTCGAGCTGGTCGAGCTCGGCGCGCATCTTCGCCGCATTGCCGTGGGCGACCGTGATCCGCACCGCGTTGTGGTAGCGCGAGCGGGCGGCCAATTCCGCCGGCGTGCCGTCGGCGAGGATGCGGCCGTGGGCGATGACGATGGCCCGGCTGCACACCGCCTCGACCTCTTCGAGCAGGTGGGTCGAGATGATGATCGCCTTTTCCGGCCGCATCGCCGAGATGATGCGGCGCATCTCGTGCTTCTGATTGGGGTCGAGCCCATCGGTCGGCTCGTCGAGGATCACCACCGGCGGGTCGTGGATCAGCGCCTGGGCCACCCCGACCCGGCGGCGAAACCCCTTGGACAGGGTGTCAATGCGCTGGTCGCAAACCTCGCCGAGATGCACCAGTTCGACGATGTGATCGACCCGCGCCGCCGCCTCGTCGCCGCGGAAGCCGCGGATATGCGCGACGAAGCGCAGGAAGGCGGCGACGATCATGTCGGGGTAGGCCGGCGCGCCCTCCGGGAGGTAGCCGAATTGCCGCTTGGCGGCGAGCGGCTGGCGCAGGATGTCGTGGCCGCAGACCACGGCCGTCCCCGTGGTCGGCGCGAGGAACCCGGTCGCCATCTTCATCGTCGTCGACTTGCCGGCGCCGTTGGGGCCAAGGAAACCCAGCACCTCGCCCTTGGCGACCGTGAACGACACGTCGTCGACCGCGACCAAGGAGCCGAACTTCTTACTCAGATTGTGGAGTTCGAGCATTCCCTCGCTCGGCGCGACGCGGACGATTATGACATGATAGCAAGCGCTTTCTTCCGCCGATACCAAGGCCAGGGGCGATGATCCGCCGCATCCGCCTGTTCTCCGGCCTAGTCATGCTCGCCTACGTGGCGATGCATCTCCTCAACCACGCGGCTGGCCTGGTCTCGGTCGAGGCGATGGGCTGGGCCCTGGCGCGTGCCGGTATGGTCGCTGCCGCCGATGCGGACGGCGCTCTACAGCGCCTTTCTGGTGCATTACGCGCTCGCTTTGGGCGCTGTGGCAGCGCCAGAGCCTGCGGCTGGGCGGCAGCGAATACCTCCAGCTCGTGCTCGGCTTCCTGATGCCGTTCCTGCTCGTTCGGCATGTCCTTGGGACAAGGGTGTCGGACAGCTTCTTCGGCACCGATATCGCCTACTACAGCTGGGAGCTGTGGCGCCTCTTCGTCGTCGCGCCGATGCGCGGATACCTCCAGCTGACGGTGCTCGTCGTCGCCTGGAGCCACGCGATGCTGGGGCTGCATTTCTGGCTGCGCATCCGCCCGTGGTACGCGCGCTATCGCGAGCTGGCGCTGACCGGGGCGGTGCTGGTGCCGGTGCTGTCGGTGCTGGGCGCGGTCGAGGCCGCACGCCAGGTCGCCACGCTCGCCGCCGACCCGGCCTGGCGCGCCGCCGCCTTCGCGCAAATGCGCCCGCCGAGCCCGGAGACCGGGGCAATGCTGGAGCGGATCGGCGACGGGCTGCTCTGGTTTTTCGCCGCGGCGCTGGCGCTAGTCCTGCTTGCGCGCGTCCTGCGCCGCGTCTGGCGGCGGCGGCAGGGCGTGATCCCGGATCAGCTACCCGAACGGCGCCTTCGTCGACGTCATCAAGGGGACGAGCGTGCTCGAGGCCAGCCGGCTGGCGCGCATACCGCATGCCTCGATCTGCGGCGGGCGCGGCCGCTGCTCGACCTGCCGGGTGCGGGTGCGCTCCGCCCTGCCCGGGCTGCCGCCGCCGAGCGAGAGCGAGCGGCGCGTCCTCGGCCGCATCGGCGCGACGGAAAACGTGCGGCTCGCCTGCATGCTGCGACCCGGCGTCGAGGTCCAGGTGACACCGCTGCTGCAGCCGCTCGCGCAAGCTCACGACGGCATGACGCGGGTCGACTTCGCCCAGGGCAGCGAGCGCAGGTCGCGATCCTCTTCGCCGATATCCACGGGTTCACGGCGCTGTCCGAGGGCAGGCTGCCCTACGACGTCGTCTTCATCCTCAACCGCTATTTCGCGGCGATGGGGCGTGCGATCGAGACCGCCGGCGGCCGGCTCGACAAATTCATCGGCGACGGGGTCATGGCGCTGTTCGGCGTGACGGGCGACGCCGAGGCCGGTTGCCGCGAGGCGCTCGCGGCGGCACGGCTGATGTCGCTGCGGCTGGTCGAGCTGAACCAGTCGCTGAGCGCCGAATTGGCCGAGCGGCTGCGCATCGGCATCGGCATCCATGTCGGCCCGGTCATCGTCGGCAAGATGGGCTACGGCAGCGCGACGACGATCACCGCGATCGGCGACTCGGTCAATACCGCGAGCCGGCTCGAAGGGCTGACCAAGGAGTACGGCGCCGAGCTCGTCGTCTCCGCGGAAGTCGTCGCGCGCGCCGGGATCGATCTACCCGGCACGCGGGGCACCGAGATCGCGATCCGCGGCAAGGAGGAAAAGCTCGCGGTCGTTGTTTTCACCAGCGCCCGCGAGCTGCCCGAGCACGACGCTGTTCCGGTCGAAGCCTAGCCCTTCGGCAACAACTTCTCGATCTCGCCGGTGATCGCCGCATCGCCCGGGCGCACCGATGACGGCCAGGCGCCGGCGAGTTTTCCCTCCGGGCCGATCAGGTATTTGTGAAAATTCCAGCGCGGCGCGGCGCCCTCGCCGAGCGTCGCCGCGACCCAGCGGTAGAAGGGGTGCGCGTCGCCGCCGGTCACCCGGACCTTCTCGGTGAGCGGGAAATCGACCTGGTAGTTGGTCTCGCAGA
>Ga0182024_10001536_pt1 | contig 59227 bp, 58 predicted proteins | sample P32metaG_FD_120480 | JGI IMG/M metagenome (GOLD analysis project Ga0182024, IMG submission 120480) | Permafrost microbial communities from Stordalen Mire, Sweden - P3-2 metaG (Illumina Assembly) | ecosystem: Environmental > Terrestrial > Soil > Wetlands > Permafrost | place: Sweden: Stordalen...
CGGTGGCAACAACAGGTCTTGTGCCGGCAGGTAGGTTCGGTAGCTCTTTGCCACAGAACATTATGGACTGCTTTTGTTCCGTTTGGACCCGTAAAGTTGAAGAATATTCGGACAGGCTCCTAGCCCGTAACTAATGCTACCGGCAAGAGCCGTCCTGCCGGACCCGACTGTCAAGCACGCCGCCGCAAGTAGAGTCCACACGAATTTGCCGATCAACTTCCGAGCCCCAACGCGGTTGCGTTCCATGGTCTGCTCCTAATATCTGCTCTTAAATGACGTCGACTGTGCAGCGCGACTTCCGTCACCCAATTATAATCTTAACCGTTAGCTCCACGCCGGATATAATCGCCGCCCGCATCATGTGGTCCGATGACAGCTTTGTTTGGGACAAAACCGGCGAGCCTCCGGTCGACAGACAGGCGCAGTTCCTGCTTCCCGCCCGAGTCTAGCCGGCTTCCTTGAGGCGCGCCCGTTAGCGCGTTCCTTCTTTCCGAACCGCCACCGTTAGGGAGCGGCACGCTCAACTTCCACCAACGCTCAACTCCGAAAAACCATTCCTGTCAGAGCGGTGATTGATAACCGGCGTCGCGCGCTCAACTTCTTTCTGAACCGCGAGTGTCAACGAGCGGCACGATCAACTTCCCAGCACGCCCAACTCGACATCCCCAAACCCCAATCACCGCCATATCTCACTATTTTGCACCTCTATCTCCTCTCGATTCCGCCACTTCGCACTTTGCTCCACACCACTTCGCACAATTCTTCGGATATCTTGAAACCGAAGAGATCGGTGCTCGACCAGCAAGAGAGCCGGTTCCACTGAGCAGGGCATACTAGTAAAGGCCGCTGTAAGGTGTTTGAGTGTTGGGTGGCCGCCTGTCTTGAACTCACAGGATCCCCGCCGTGGCGGATGAAAAACACGGATCTGCCGTTCGGGATTCGGACGGGGTGAAGCCGGCTTCAGTTCAGCTTTTGTGGCGCACGCCAAAGCGCACAGGCCGCTCGTGCCGTTGTGCGCGAGTTAACGATTTGTGCAGCGGCGAACTTTAGTTCGCCGGCGAATTTTGGTGGGGCAGGCGATGTTGTCGCCTGCCAAAAGGATTTTTCGTGACCTTATGTTGTCGATGAAATAAATATCGGCGCGAGCCGATCGCGCAATCCCCGATATCACAGCGGAACCCTCTCCGGCTCTTACCACCGGAAAACCCGAAGTGTCTCTTCTTGTGTGTCCTTCCCAACCCCATTTCGCCGCGTGCCGCTCCCTGACGGCCGCGGTTCAGAAGAATGCGCGCGCCCCTGACGGGCGCGCCTCGAGAAGCGTTTCCGATTCCGGATTTTAGGCCGCTCCCTTTGGTCGCGGCACGCTCAACAAAGCGGGGACAGGCTACTCAATCACCAATTGGATCTGACTGACTCGCAGGACGATACCTGGTAAGAAATTGGTGATTGAGTAGCCTGTCCCCGCTTTATTTGTCCCCGCTTTATTCGCTTTATTGCAACAGTCGCTTGGGGGCTTTTCTGCGCCACGCGGTCCGCAGCGCGCCTTCGAGGATGTCCGGCGCTACCTTCGCCAAAAGAACCCGCGTGGATCCCTGGCGTCCCCATCCACCGGGTACCGGTGAGAACACATCCGGTGCGTCCTCCACCATCCCGGCCTGCTCCTCCGGCGTCAGCAGGAGCACGCCGAAGCCCTCTTTTTCGAGGGCGAGCGTCGCGAAGATTTTGCCGTCCACTCTGAAATCGGAGTTGTTGAAATGGGATCCTTCCACGGCTTCGGGCATGCTCAATGCAATTTTTCGAAAACGCGCTGCGGTCACGATCGCCTCCTCCTGTTAGTCTGGGCGCCGCGACTACGATGGTAGTCTCGACGTGCGCCACGAACCGGCCGTCGGAATCCCCACCCTGACGGGTGGGGCTTGAAGTCGACCGGCCCGCTTCTCGCTCAGACTGGTATCATCCCAGAAAGCATGCCAGCCCGCTCCCCGCGATCCGCGCGCGACGTTGCGTTCCACATTCTGATGCGCGTGGAAAGCGGCGGATACGCATCCGATCTGTTGCGGCGCGAATCCGAGGGGCTGGAAGCGCGCGATGCGGGGCTCGCCGAAGCTATCGTCCTCGGGTCCTTAAGAACCCGGATGCAGCTCGATTTCCTGATCGAGCATTACGGTCGTCGTGATTCACGTGCGCCCGGCGGAGCGCGAAATCCGCAAGTCAAATCGCGGCTCAAACTCGATCCCGAAGTTCGCACTGCCTTACGCATGGGGATCTATCAACTTCGCTATCTTGACCGGATTCCGGCGCACGCGGCCGTAACGGAAAGCGTCGAGTTGGTGAAGCGGGCGCGAAAACGCTCGGCCGCGCCGCTGGTGAACGCGATCTTGCGCAAGGTCGATCGTGCCGATGTCGCCTGGCCCGATCGAGCCACGGCGCTCAGCATTCCCGAGTGGATGCTCGCGCGATGGGACGCGCGGCACGGCGCGGAGATCGCGGAAGGAATCGCCCGCGCGGGGCTCGAAGAGCCGGAAGCTTACGTGAACCCGGTTACCGGGCGGCAGCAGGATATCGGTGCGCAATCCATCGTGCCCTTACTCAATATTGAGGCGGGAATGACGCTGCTCGATTTGTGCGCCGCACCCGGCAACAAGACCGCGCAGGCGTTGGCAGCCGGCGCGCGCGTGATCGCGGCGGATCGATACGAGGCGCGATTAGCCGCGGTCCCATCGGAATCCGGTCGTGTGGTGCTCGACGCCACGCAGCCGCTGCCGTTCGGGAAATCTACTCGGCTTGATCGAATCCTGGGCGCCTTTGATAGGATCCTGATCGATGCGCCCTGCTCCGGCACGGGCACGCTGGCGCACAATCCGGAGATAAAGTGGCGGCTTAAGTTACAAGATTTAGCGGATTTCCGGGCCCGGCAGCGAGCCATGATCGAGCGCGCCCTGCCGCATCTGAAATCGGGCGGCCGGATGGTGTATTCCACCTGCTCGCTCGAGCCCGAGGAGAACGAGGAGGTCGTGAGCGGGTTTCGCGTCGTCGAAACTCGGCTACGGATTCCGGGGCTTGAAGCCGGTGACGGGTTCTTCGCGGCGGTGATCGTCGGGTGACGTCCAGAGATCAAGCCCCATCCCGTTAGGGTGGGGATCCCCAGGGTCACAGCGCGCGATCCCCGCCCTGACGGGCGGGGCTTGAGCGGAACCTCAGCGTGATACGATAAACATTCAGCCTTGTTCACAATGGTCGAGATTCTTCCGTCCATTCTCGCGGCCGATTTCTCGCGGCTCGGGGAACAGATCGCATTGGTCGAAGCCGCCGGCTGCGGGATGATCCACCTGGACGTGATGGACGGCCATTTTGTACCGAACCTGACGATGGGTCCGCCGGTGATCGAGTCGCTCCGGAAAGTAACGCGCATGACTTTTGACGTACACCTGATGATCGAGGACCCGGACCGCTACGCGCCCAAGTTCATTGAAGCCGGCGCGGACCAGGTGCTGGTTCATCAGGAGGTCTCGAAGCATTTGGATCGCACGCTGCGGATGATCCGCAGCGAAGGCGCCAAAGCCGGCGTGGCGATCAATCCGGCGACGCCCGTGGCGATGCTCGATGAGGTGCTGGACATTGTCGATTACGTGCTGGTGATGAGCGTGAATCCGGGCTTCGGCGGGCAGGAATTCATACCCAATTCGTTCGCAAAGGTAAAGCAGCTGGCGCAGCGCAGGACGGCACGCGGATTGCACTTTCCCATCGAAATCGACGGCGGCATTACGCTGGATAATGTTGCCGGCGCGGTGAACGCCGGAGTGGAGTGGGTGGTCGCGGGGTCGTCAATTTTTCACAGTGTTGCCCCGGGGACCGCTTTTGAGGAGATGCAGGCGGCGGCGCGCGCGGCCGGGCCGGTAGGCATTAGAATTTAAGGCCGGGCGCATTTATTTAAGGCCCGCACGTTTTGAGGTCGAAGTTTGAGGTCACAAGGATATTCGATGAATCGCTTTTATAGACATCTGGTGGCGGTCCTGGCGTTGACCGCGTTTCTCAATGCGTCGTGCAGTTTCAAGCGCAAGAAATACGAGAATCCGATCGCCAAGGACACGCAGCAGCCCGACAAAGTCCTGTTCGATAGAGCCGTCCACGACATCGAGAAAGGACATTTCGAAGTCGCGCGGTTGACCTTGAACACGCTGATCAACACCTACGACACCAGCGAGTATCTGGCCAAAGCCAAGCTGGCGGTAGCCGACAGTTGGTATCGCGAAGGCGGCACGCACGGCATGGCGCAGGCGGAGGCCGAATACAAGGACTTCATTCTGTTCTATCCGGCCATGGAAGAAGCCCCCGAAGCCCAGAAGAAGATCTGCGACATCCATTTTTTCCAGATGGACAAGGCCGATCGCGATCCGAATAACGCGTTGCGCGCGGAGCAGGAATGCCGCACGCTGATCACTCAGTTCCCCAATTCGAAATTCGTTCCGCAGACCGAGCAGGAACTGCGCCAGATCCAGGAAGTGCTGGCGGGTGCGGAGTTCGCCTCGGGTTACTACTATTACCAGAAGGGTTCCAACGCGGCGGCCGATAACCGGTTCCGCGCGCTGGTGGATCAATATCCGCTGTACAGCCACGCCGATCTGGCGCTGTGGGACTCCGCGGATGCGTTGAGCAAGATGGGTCCGCGATTCCGCCAGCAGAACGGCGACACGTTGGCGAGACTGGTCAGGGAATACCCGCTGAGTCCCTACGCGGCGATGGCCAAGAAGAAGCTTCAGTCGATGGAAATGGCCGTCCCCGAGGCCGACCCGGTGGCGGTGGCGCGCATGAAGTATGAGCAGGAGAATCGCACCAAGCAAGGGATGATTAGTAGCGTCCTGGGTCCTTTCCGCGGTAGCCCGGACGTGCACTTGGCAGCCAAGTCGGGTTCGCCGACCATGACCAATCCCAAGGCGACGATTCCCTTGATCATTCCGACACCGGCCGCACAACCCGGGATTACGGACGTGACGGTGGCGCCGGTGACCGATCCGACGGCGATCGAGAGGCTGCCGGATGCGCGCACCACCGGAGCGGGGGCAGCCGATTCGAAGGAATCAGGGACGCCGGCTCCTGGATCACCCGCGGCGGCGCCGTCGACCGCAGCACCGGCCAGTGCAACACCGGCGCCGTCCACTCCCGCAACTGGGACGCCTGCCGCAGGGAAGCCCGCTCCGGCCAGCGCCGCCGCGAGCACTCCTCCGGCGCAGGATCAGAGCAGCACCAGCACCAAGAAGAAGAAAGAGCCCAAGCCCAAGCGCAAGAAAGACACCAAGAGCACGAGCACGGACACCAACACCAAGCCGGCGCAAAATCCGTAGGGCTCGTACATTGAGTGCGCGTAAATTGAGGGCGTGTAAATTGGGCTCCAGTAAATCGAGCGAATGAGCATCATTCTGCTGGCCGACGACAGCCCTCACGCCCAACGCATGGGCGAACGGATCCTGCGCGAAGAAGGCTTCGCCGTGGTCAGCGTCACCGACGGCGAGACCGCGTTGTTGCGCATGCAGGACGTGGATCCGGACCTGGTGATCGCGGACGTATTCCTCCCCGGCTGCGATGGCTTCGATTTATGCCGGCGCATCAAGAACACGCATCGCCATGTCCGGGTGATTCTGACGGCGGGGCTGCTGGAAACGTTCGATGAAGACGAAGCGCGCCGCGCCGGTTGCGACGCGATTTTGAAGAAACCGTTCGAGGCGTCGGTGGTGGTGGAGACTATCCGCCCGTTGATTCACGACGCGCAACTGGCTCGCGGGTTGTTCGCCGAAGTGATGTCGGGCGCGCGTCCGTTGCCCGGAGATGGGTCGGCGGCGAAACCGGCGCGCACCGCTTCGAGCGAAGCGCCGATCGATCCCGAGCGGGTGCGGGCGGCGATCACTCTTGCGCTGGACGCGGCGCTCCCGGCGCTGGTGCGGGAGATCACCGAGCGCGTGCTGGTCGCGCTGGGGCACTGAGTGTGTTGTGGCGCACGCTTTAGCGTGCCGCTGCCGGCTTTAGCCGGCAGTCTCATAAACCGTGTGAAGCCGCCGATCAAGACGGCGAACTAAAGTTCGCCGCTGCACGCTAAAGCGTGCGCCACATCTGCGTGCGCCACATCGAGTGCGCCATAGCAGAGTGCGCCGAATTATTCCTTCTTCTTCAGAGCCGCGTCGTTTTCCTGAATGAATTCGCGGATCTGATCCGCCATCGCCAGAAGTTTCTCCCACTGTTCGCGATACAGCGTGACCGGAAATCGTCCCAGGCCGTATACCGACAATCCGCCCTTCTCGCTGACCTTCAGCGACATCGATCCCCGTGCAGGCTTCTTCAGTCGTTCGTTTTCGGAGCGCAAGCGCTCGATCTCGGCTTTCATTTCTTCTTCGGATGGCATACCGACACTCATAGCACACTTGTTGGGTCACTTATCCGCCGCTCTCCGCGGTCCTTTAAGATTTTGGCGATTTCGGATTGACGATCCCGGCGATTTCGAGCACGCTCGCGGCGACGCGCGCCGTTAATCCCTCGGAATCCGCGCGCAGACGGCTGGCGTGCCACGCCATTTTCTCGCGCAGCGCGGGGTCGTCCACTATCGCGGCCATCGCCGGATACAGATCGTCCGCGGTGGCCACTTGCTTCGACGCGCCATAGGACTCCAGCAGTTCGTGCAGCGGAAGTTGCGCGTGCACGTGAGGTCCGTATAACACGGGCACGCCTGCAAGCGTGGGCTCGGCGAGATTGTGCCCGCCCACATCGCAAAAAGTTCCGCCGACGAAGGCCGCGCCCGCGATCTGATACAGGTCGCGAAGCGCGCCCAGGCGGTTCACCCAGATGAGCCGCGCGGGCTCCGCGAGATCCTGGTGATCCCCGGCGGGGTCGCCGCGATCGGAGTCACTAGCGCCATCCTTATCAGCCCGATCAGCCAGGTCCTTATCAAACCAAAACGCGCGCACGCCGGGAAAATACTTGTCGAGCACGGACGGCGAGAATTTGTCCGGATGCCGCGGAGCGATCACCACTTGCACATAGCCATGATGCGCCAGAAGCTGTTTAATCGGCTTCGCGATTTCATCCAGTTCAGCGGGGTGAATGCTGCCGAACACGAAGCAGAGGCGTAATGGATCGATCCCCAGTCTGCGCCGCAAAATGCCGCGTCGATCTTCGGAAACAGCCGCCGGCTGCAAATCCAGCTTCAGGTTGCCATCGACAGCAATGCGTGATCGCGGGATGAAACGCGCGAAGCGGGCAGCCATCGCCTCCGATTGCGCCGATGCCAGCGCGACTCCGGAAAAAAGCTGCCGCGCGTAGGACGGAAAGCGGCCGTAGCGAAGCGCCGAGGATTCGCTGAGCCGTCCGTTGATGATCACGACGGGAACGCGAGCGGTCCGGCACGTCCGGAGCATCTGCAACCAGAAGTCGCCGTCGATGATTACCAGCGCCTTCGGGTGCAGGCGCGCGACCACTCGCTTCGCGAAAAACGACAGGTCCAGCGGATAGATGAAGGCGACATCGGGCTGATTCGCGAGACGCCGCGCCGCGCGAAGGCCTTCGCTGGTCATGGTGGAGACGGCGATCGCGACGTTGCCCGCGGCTTGCCTGCGAGTTTCCGCGATGATGCCATCGAGCGCGGCCACCTCGCCGACGGATACTCCGTGGAACCAGAGGAGCGGCCGGCCGTCGCTCTTCAATGTGCCCCCTGTCGCGTCCGGTTTGAGCTCGCCGATTCGCCGCCCCGACCGATACGCGGCATATTCGCGTATCGAAGTATCGCCGCGAAAAATGCCTCGCAGTACGCGGTAGGCGAGATGCAGCCCCAGACCCAGGGCGACGAAGATATCATGAAGGATAGACCACATTTTTGTGGGGTTTTCCTTCCACTTTGGCATACTGTTTGGCGTCCTGTTTATCCTGGGCGTCGGCGGGATAGCATGATCTGATGACGCCAGCCACCCCAACGGGCCAGCTTGAATCCATTCGCGGGATTCGTCTTTACTTCGAGACTTGCGGAAGCGGCGAGCCGCTGCTGTTGCTCCACGGGTTCACCGGATCGAGCATGGATTGGGCCGAACTCGCGCGAGAATGGAGCGGCCGTTTCCAACTCGTCATTCCGGATTTGCGCGGGCACGGCAGATCGGAGAATCCAGCGCATACTTTTCGCCACGCTGACGCGGCCGACGACGTTCTCGCAATTCTGGATCATTTGGGGATTGAGAAAACCATGGGGCTCGGCGTCAGCGCGGGCGCGAATGTTCTTCTGCACATGGCCACGAAGCAGCCGGACCGGGTCACCGCGATGGTACTGGTGAGCGGGACCAGCTACTTTCCGGAGCAGGCCCGCCGCATCATGCGCGAGTACACGATCAACAGCCAGACCGAGCAGGAACGCGAGCTTCTCAAGCGGCGCCATCCCGGTGGGGAGGCGCAGATCGAAAAATTGACGGCGAACGTGCGGGCATTTGCCGAGAGCTACGATGACATGAACTTCACGCCTCCGTGTCTCTCGCGGATCACTGCGAGAACTCTGATTGTTCAAGGCGACCGCGATCCGCTCTATCCGGTGGAAATCTCAGTGGAGATGGCTCGCGCGATTCCGAAATCGCGTTTATGGATCGTTCCCGGAGGCGGTCATGGGCCGGTCTTCGCCGAGCACCGGCCGGAATTCATCAGGATCGCGGCCGAGTTTCTCGGTGAGTCGTGACCGAGAGATAGCGATATCGTACGACGCGCTCCATTCTGTCGCGCCTCTTGATGGAACGCGCTCGAACGCGCTTCATTCTGTCGCGCCTCTTAACCGCTCCCTTTGGTCGCGGCTCGTAAAACGGAACGCGCTTCATTCTGTCGCGCCTCTTAACCGCTCCCTTTGGTCGCGGCTCGTAAAACGGAACGCGCTTCATTCTATCGCGCCTCTTAACCGCTCCCTTTGGCCGCGGCTCGTAAAACGGAACGCGCTCCATTCTGTCGCGCCTCTTGAACCGCATTTCTGATAGGATCAGGCACATGGAACGAACGCGACGAATAACCCTGTTGTTAGCTGTGTGCATCCTGGCCGTGTCGTCATGCGCGTGGGCGCAGGACGCCGGCATGGTGCTGGGGACCTCAGTTGGTTACAACACGCAGCGCCTCTCGCTGCCATTGAGCGATGAACAGAAAAAGCAGGCCGAACAATTCGGCCAGGAGGCGCAACAGGAGAATCGCGCGGGCCATTACGGCGAAGCGATGCGCCGCTATCACGAAGGCACGGCCGCGATGCACGCTGTCGCGTGGACGCCGCAGGTGGAGCTGGCGTCGGCGCTGCAAGGCCATCTGGATCATGCCATGCTCGAGCCCGGCAAGCGCGTTACCATTTCGCTGACCGCGCTGTATTCGGTCGACGCGGCGGCGTCGTCGAAAGACAAGGTCAGCGCCGCGGTGTTTCTGGTCGCGGCGGCTCGCGGCGGGCGAGGCGGCGGCGGAGCGGACACTGGAGATACGCCGTCGAAGAACCTCGCCGCTTCCGCCCCGATCGACGCGTCGCATCTGCCGTTCACGGCGCAGGTCACCGTTCCCGACGCGGCCCCCGGCGATTACAATCTGGAGGTGCGGCTAACGCTCGCCGACGGAAGCTGGCCCGCCGGCTTGCGCGCGGCGTTCGTGAAGGCGCTGCCGATTCACATCGAGGATTTATCGGCGGACGCCGGGCGGCTGCGGCAGCGCCTGGCGAAATTTAGCAAATCAGACGCCCCCACACTCGCCACGGCGCAATTCGTGCTGGCGCGCTACGAGCAATCCGATGAGGGCAAGGCCAGTCCGGCGCACTACAATTTCCGCGGGGAATTCGCCACGGCGAATACGATTCTGGATGCGCTCGATGCCGGCAAAGATCCGCTGGCGGGCAAGCGCGGGGATATGCGGCGCGCGTATTTGTCGAAGGCCGATCAGACGCTTCAGCCGTATCGGATCTTCATCCCCACGCAATATGACGGATCGAAGCCGACGCCGCTCCTGGTGGCATTGCACGGCATGGGTGGCGACGAAAACGGAATGTTCGACGGCTATCACGAAGCGCTCAAGGTGGAAGCGCAGCGCGTTGGGTTCATCGTGGCGTGCCCCAAGGGCAGGGAACCAACGTCCATGTATCGCGGAACGGCCGAGCAGGACGTGATGGACGTGATCGCGGAAGTGCGGCGCGATTATAAAGTGGACCCGTCGCGTATTTACTTAATGGGCCACTCGATGGGCGGCTACGGGACCTGGAGCACGGCCATCGATCACCCCGAGGTGTTCGCGGCGATCGGTCCGATCTCCGGCGGCGGCAACGCGGCGGGGATGGAGAAGATCAAGAACATTCCGGAGTACGTGGTGCATGGCGATGACGATCGCACGGTGAACGTGAACATGTCACGCACCATGGTCGCGGCGGGGAAGAAACTGGGCGCGCCGATCACGTATGTCGAAGTGCCTGGCGGCAGTCATGGGGGAGTCGCGGAGCCGAATTTCGCTCCCATGCTGGACTTCTTCGCGAAGCAAGTGAAGGCGCAGGCGGCGCCTTAGATAGGTAATTTTTATAACCGCTCCCTTGGCGCAAGCGCAGCTTGGCCGCGGCTCGTAACAAACGCGCGCCCTGACGGGCGCGCCTCAAAGCGGGCGGCGTCAGAGCGGGGATTTCGCGCCGTGCTCGCGCAGCAGCGCTGCGATGTCCGGGTGACCCTGAACCATCGCCAGCCTGAGCGCGGTGTCGCCTCCACGTGCGCCGGCTTCCGCGTTAATGTCCGCGCCCGAGTCAATCAACACGCGCGCGGTCGCAATCTGATTCTTGTGCACCGCGTGCATCAGCGGCGTCCAATCGTTGACGCCTCCGCGCTGATTCACATCCGCTCCCGAAGCGATGAGTTCGGAAAGGCGCGCGGTATCACCCTCTCTTGCGGCGGCAATGAGCGGCGAAATCGGAGGGCCCGGGTTCATGCAGGCGTTGATACACAACAGGCCGGCGACGGCCAGCAGGAGAGTTGAGATCGCGGTGGTTCTCATGGGTCAAGTATACAAAAGTACTTTGCATTGTCAAGTAGAATCATCCCGATTCAGCTAACCGCGTCAAAACAATGCAGTCTAAAGGGTGAATGGAAGACAGCGATAGCGTAGCAGTCGCCAGGGTTAGGTCAGGCGACGGCGATGCATACCGCGTGCTGGTGGACCGCCACAGCCGCAGTGTTTTCCGGCTGGCGTATCGCATGACCGGCAACGAACAGGATTCCGAGGACGTGGTGCAGGAGACTTTCCTGCGCGCCTATAAACAACTGCATCGCTGGGAGGCGCGCTCGAGTTTCGGGACCTGGCTGTATCGGATCGCCGCGAATTATTCGCTCGACCTTATGCGGCGGCGCAAGCGGCACGGGGAGGTGACCATGAACGACTCGGGTCCGGATGACGATGCGTTGGAAATGGCGCAGGCGCTGCCGTCGGCCGACGCGGGGCCGGAGCGGCTGCTGTTCAGCAATCGTGTGCAGGCGTGCGTGACCGGAGCGCTGAACGAATTGAGCCAGCAGGAGCGGACGGCGTTCGTGCTGCGGCACTTCGAAGGACAGTCGATTGAAGAGATCAGCGTGGCGCTGGGGCTTTCGGGCAACGCCGCCAAGCACAGTATTTTTCGCGCAGTGCAGAAGCTGAGGAGGGCGCTGGAGCCCCTGGTGAATACACAGTCATGAATAACGTGAATGAGAAACATCTGAACGAAGAGCAATTCGTTCTGTACTACTACGGCGAGGATGCGTCCGGCATTCAGGAAAGCGTCGCGGAACATCTGGGTGAGTGCGAGAGTTGCAGAACGGCGTATCAAACCCTTCAGCGCGTCCTGAATTCGGTGGACAGTCTGCCGGTGCCGGAGCGCGGTGCGGAGTATGAGTCGGATGTGTGGGGCGCAGTGGAGCGGCGGTTGCCGCGGCGCGGGAAGTCATTTCTTTCGCGATGGTTCGCGACCGGATGGAAGCCTATTTCTGCGGCCGCCGCGATGGCGCTGGTGGTGATCGCTGCGTTCCTTGCTGGACGCGGGGCCGGGCGCGGGTCGTTGCCTCTCATCATGCACAAGCCGGCTGCGCAGATCGCCAATAGCGGCGCTGAGAATGGCGCAGTGCGGGAGCGTGTGTTGCTGGTCGCGGTCGGCGATCACCTGGAGCGCAGCCAAACCGTGCTGGTGGAGCTGGCCAATGCGGGCGCTCCCAAGAACGGTTCTCTGGATATTTCCTATGAGCAGCGCGCGGCGGAAGATCTGCTCGAATCGAACCGGCTGTACCGGCAGACGGCGGTGAGCACGGGCGACGAGAGCACGCGGGCGATGCTCGAAGAGCTGGAGATGGTGCTGCTGGAGATCGCGCACAGCCCGTCGGCGGTATCCGAGAAGCAGTTGGACGAATTGCGGAAGCAGATTGAGGATCGGGGAATTATTTTCAAGGTGAAGGTTTTCGGGAAACAAGTGGAGCAGCGTGAAGCGGCACCTTCGAACGGGAATAGCGGGAGCAGTCTGTAGAGGAGAGTTGGGGTTTTAACGGGGGCTAAAGGAAAACAATGAACAATATTCGCAGAGTTTTGGGAATCGCGGCGATTACGGTGTACGTGGGAATCGCGCCGATGCGAGGACAGGGAGTGGCCGATGCCGGCCAGCTGGATGCCGCCAAGATCAAGGCGCAGATCGATGAAGCCCTGAAGGCCGTGCGAAATCTCGACACGGGGGCGATGAAGGAGCAGATCGAGGCGGCGATGAAGGCCGCGCAGAATCTCGATATGTCCCAGGTGAACGCCGAGATCGAGGCGGCCAGGAAGGCGGCGCAGCATCTCGACATGAATGAGCTCAATGCTCAGATTGAGGCTGCCATGAAGGCTACGCGGAATCTCGATCTGGATCAGATTAACGAGCAGATCGAGCAGGCGCGCGGGCAGATGGAACTGGTGCGGCCAGCTCTCGATAATCTTCGCGCAGGACTCGGCGGGCTGGACATCGCAGGGTCGTTGAGCGGGCTCGGATTGGCGTTCTCACCGTTTCAACAGGGCGTTGGAGCGGGGCAAGGCGCGGGCGCGGGGCAGGGCGCGAGCGATGCGGCGCAGCGGCAGGCAGAGAGGCAGCAACAACGCCAGATCGAAGCGCAACAACGCGAACTCGAAGTGCGCCAGCGCGCCATGGAATCGCGCGAGCGAGGTCCCGACTCTGAGCAGCAGCGGATTAACATCTATCGCAACGGTACCGACTCAGTCGATGACGCAAGGTATGAGCGCGCGATTAAAAATTTCGATCATTTGATTGAGGTGAAGTGGTCGCGAAACGACGGCGTGTATTACTGGAAGGCGTACGCGCTGAACAAGCTCGGCAAACGCGAGGAGGCGCTGGCGGCGCTGGCTGAAATCCCCAAGCAGTTTCCGCAGAGCCGCTGGATCAATGACGCCAAGGCGCTTCAGGTCGAGATCCAACAGGCAGCGGGCCGGCCGGTTTCGCCGGATAGTCTTGATGACCAGGATCTGAAACTGCTGGCGCTCACCGCCATCATGAATTCGGATACGGAGCGCGCCATTCCACTGGTGGAAAAGCTTTTGAACGATCCGAAGAACAACCTGAATCTCAAAGCCAAGGCGCTGTTCGTTCTGGCGCAGCGGCCGAATCTCGACAAAGCGCGCGAGATTGTCGCCGCATATGCCAAGAACGGCGCGAATCCCGACTTGCAAATTCGGGCGATCGGGTATTTGGGATCGTCTCGATCGAAAGATACCCAGCAGGTTCTGGCGGACATTTACGCGGCGAACAACGACGTCGCGGTGAGGCGCGCGGTGCTGCGCTCGATGGCCACGTCTCGGGACACCGCGCACCTGTTCAACGCGGCCAAGACGGAGACGAACGCCGATCTGCGGCGTGAGGCGATTCGGAGCCTCGCCACCATGCGAGCAACGAACGAACTGGGGCAGCTGTATGCGTCCGAGACGAACAATGAGCTGAAGCAGTCCATCCTTAACTCGCTGATGGCGTCCGGCGGCGCGGAGAAGCTGATGGAGATCGCCAGGGCGGAAAAGAACGCCGAGCTGCGCGGCGATGCGATCCGCTATCTGGGCAGCACGCACAGCGACGAATCTTCCAACGGCCTCGCGTCGTTGTATTCGAGCGAGTCCGACAAGAACGTGAAGACGCAGATCATCCGAACGCTGGGTTCGCAGAGAGCCGGTAAGCAACTGGTCGAGATCACGCGCAACGAAAAAGATCCCGAACTGAAGAAGGAAGGCGTGCAGTGGCTCGGCCAGATGCGCGGCTCGAAAGAGGCCACTGACTATCTGATGGAGCTGATCAGCAAATGAAGCGCCGCGAAATGAAGCGCACGGGCTGGGCTGCGCAGGTCGCGCTGGTGGGCATCGCCGCCGTTGCGCTGCGGATGAATGGGCAGCCGCGCTTGCAGAACGCGAAGGTGGAGAATCGAGTGGTCGCGGGCACGCTCGATTCGACATTTAGCGGGATCGTCAATGCGCAAACCTCGCCCGCCTGGATCGCTTACGCGGCCCCGCAGATTTCTGGCGATCGCACCATGTGCTGCTTTAGCACCATCAACGGCGTGTCGTGGCAGGGCTGTTCACTGGAGCCCAATAATTTAAACGTCATTTTCGGCCCGGGTGGCGGGACGGTGCATCTGGAAGGCGCGGCCGAGTTCTACGTTTTCTATCGCGTGGAGGATAAGAAAGTCGGCAAGATTCGCAACTTTTCGATCGACTGCAATATCGACGCGGGCGGACTGGCGGTGTACTTCCTGACGGGCGTGAACGCGGCGCAGAGCGTGGGGTTGCTGGAGGGGTTGATCGCAGGACTCGGAAGCGCGGGTGGAAGCGCCGGATCAACTGTAAACGACGAAAGGAGACTCACGAACTCCGCGATTTCGGCGATCGGCATGCATCGCGACCCGGCGGCGGATTCGGCGCTTGACCGGCTCACGGCGTCGAATCAAGCGGAAGATACGCGTCGACAAGCCGTAATCTGGCTGGGCAATGCGCGCGGCGGGCACGGCGTGCAATCGCTATTGCGGATTTTGCGCGACGACCCGAGCGATCGGGTGCGGGAGAGCGCGGTGCAAGCGCTCGCGCAAAGCAAGGAACCGGATGCGATACCGGCGGTGGTTCGGGTGGCGCGCCAGGATGCAAGCGCGCGGGTTCGGGGGCAGGCGCTGTTCTGGCTGGCGCAAACGGCGTCGCGACAGATTTCCGAAGCCGCGATCCGGGCTGCGATCGATCAGGATCCCGAATCGCAGGTGAAGAGGAAGGCGGTGCAGTCGTTCAGTCAGATGAAGAATGGCGACGGAGTGCCGCTGCTGATCGAGATCGCGCGGACCAATAAGAATCCGGTAGTGCGGAAGGAAGCGATGACGCAGCTCGGGCAATCGAAAGATCCGCGTGCGGTGAAGTTTTTCGAGGATGTCCTGACGGCGCGATAAAAAATCAAAGAGGCGCGACAGCATGGAGCGCGTTTGTTCGTGTGCTTTTTCGCGAAGCTAATAGACGTGCTCCATTCTGTCGCGCCTCTCTAGCACGCGCTCCATGCTGTCGCGCCTCTTTGGACGCGCTCCATTCTTTCGCGCCCCTACACGCGGCCCAGGCGGCTCACCACAAAGAACGGCAGCATCACGATGGACCACACCAGGTGCAGCGCCCCGCCCACCGCGATTCCGACAATGCGAAAGGGCAGCAGGATCAGCCAGATAATCGGGTAGATGACGAGCGCCGCGATCGCGATTGGCCAGCACAGCACGAAGAGGATGCACCAAAGCAGAAAAGTGAACATCGGGCCCGTCCCTTTCATACAATACGGATGTGCTCGGAAAAAGTTCGATTATTCTGATGTGGGCGATCGCGCAGGTATTTGCGCAAGATAAGCCGCTGCCGAAGTTCGAGGATTTCAAGGTTACCGAGGTGTTCAAGGGGGTTCCGGCGTCCCCGATTCTCCGCACGGCTCACCAGCGCAGCTATCGGACGGTTATTCGATTAGCAGCGAAGAAAGGTCCGAACTTCGCGGGCCATTACACGATCGCGCAAGCTGGATGTGGATCGGATTGCCGTGTTAATGCTCTCATCGATCTGAAATCCGGAGACGTATTCGATGAACCGTTCAAGATTCTCGCCGTCCCCTTGCCGGTCAGATATGTTGATTCGCCTGGCGAGGAAATCCTCGAAGGGATGTCGTTTAGACTTGAGAGCAGATTGCTGATCGTCCACGGATGCCCCGAGGAAAAGAACTGCGGTTCATACTATCTCGAGTGGACCGGCACCAAGTTCAGGCTGCTTCGTAAGATTGACGCCGTCGAGCGCTAAGGCGAAAATCGCATTCGCCGAACGAACGCGCGCCCTGACGGGCGCGCCTCTACGGTCGCGCCTCAGACGGCGACCAATACAGCGCCCCACCGTTGCGAGCCTCTGAAGCGATCTCCCCGCGCCGCGACATATATTCCAAGTGCGCCAGGATTTCGAACACCGCGAAATGATGATGAAACGCCGAGAGCTTGCGCGGCCACACGCGCTCGACCAGGCCATTCGCGGTCAGCGGCTCGACCGAGATGTGTTTCAGGATCTCGCCGCAGCGCTCGGCATGGTGATCCGTCGTCTCCCGAATGCGGCGGCGGTGATCGCGGAAGGGACCGCCGTGGGAGGGAATCACCAGGTCGACATCGAACGGCGTGAGCAGCGCGAGCGAGCTGAGATACTCGGCCAGCATGTCTTTTTCAGGATGCCAGCCGATGTTGGGTGTGATGAATTCGAGGATGTGATCGCCGGAAATCAGATAGCGATGCTCGGGCGAATACAGGCACACATGGCCCGGCGAATGGCCCGGCGTCCAAATGGCCTGGAGCGATCCGCCGCGGACGGGGATGATTTCGCCACCTTCGAGAATCCAGTGTGGCTGATGCGGACGAAACTGCCGACGCACGTCGCGCATGGCGTGATCCATTTTGGATTGCATGTCCGCGGGCACGCCGGCGTTCTTCATCGCCGTCGTGAAAAAAGGCGCGAGCTGCTCGCGCGACACCAGGTTCAGATACTCGACTTCGGTGCGATGCATCAGTAGTTTCGCGCCGGTGAGTTCGAGAAGTTTCCAGGAAAGCCCGATGTGATCCGGATGCAGGTGCGTCAGAAGCAGCATGCGGATATTGGACCACTGGATGCCGCGTTCTTCGAGCGCCGCCGCGAGCGCATCGAACGATTCCGGAGTGCCGATACCAGAATCGACTAGCATAAAGCCGCCTGATACAGCATTTGATACAGAATCGCCCAGTTCGACCAGATGGACGTTGACGGTTTCGAGCTCCCAGGGCATGGGAAGCGTGATGGTGTCGACGCCGTGGGCCACTTTCATGCGACGATCTTCATCGAACGGCGTCCGACGCGTGATAGGAGCTGCGCACCAGCGGTCCGCTCTCGACATGCTGGAAACCCATCGCGTAGCCTTGCGTTTTTAGATCCGCGAATTCCGCGGGCGCGACGTAGCGGACGATCGGCAGGTGCTTCGGCGAGGGCCGCAGATACTGGCCCAGTGTGAGGATGTCGACACTTGCGGCGCGCAGATCGCGCATCACGCCGAGCACTTCGTCCATGGTTTCGCCCAAGCCGAGCATCAGTCCGGATTTTGTTGGAGTGTGCGGCCGGGAGGTTCTTGCATATGCGAGCATATCGAGCGAGCGTTCATAGCGCGCGCCCAAGCGCACCTGGCGATACAGGCGCGGCACGGTCTCGGTGTTGTGATTCAAAATGTCAGGAGCGGCTTCGAGCACGATGTCCATGGCCGCGTGCGAGCCTTGAAAATCCGGGACCAGGACTTCGACGCCACAGCCCGGCACGCGTTCGCGGATTGCCCGGATCGTCAACGCGAACAGCTCGGCGCCGCCGTCCTTGCGGTCGTCGCGATTCACGCTGGTGATGACGGCGAATTTCAATCCGAGCGTGGCGCAAGCTTCGCCGACGCGCCGCGGTTCATCATAATCCACGGCGAGAGGTGCCCCTTTTTGGACCGCACAAAATCCACAACGGCGCGTGCAGACGTTGCCGAGAATCATGAAAGTCGCGGTGCGGCGATTCCAGCAATCACCGATGTTGGGACAAGCCGCGCTCTCGCAAACCGTGTGGAGCTGGAGGGTTTCCACCAAATGTTTCAGCTCGCGATAATTTTCGCCGACGGGCGCGGGCGCGCGCAGCCACCCAGGTCGAACAGTGGCCGGATTCGGTTGATCAGGCGTTCGGTGGAGCGGTAGCGGCTCGGAACGGGTCGCTATCGGCGAATCAATGTTTACCAGCACTCGCTTCTATTGTAGCGATGAGTGTCCTATCGCCGGGCTGCGCGACATCGACACGTCTTGGAGGCGTGTCGCAGAGGTCACTTGGATTACGCGCTCCATCTGTCGCGCCTCTTTTTACTTACGCGCTCCATCTGTCGCGCCTCTTTTTACTTACGCGCTCCATTACTGTCGCGCCTCTTGGCGCGCTGTACGATCATTAAGAAGTGCAGATGGAAACACGCAGGTGAAGAAGCCGCGCTGGAACAAAATCCGTCAGGCGAAGAAGGCCGCGAATATGGCGAAGCTTGCGCCGAAGGCGCCAGAGAGGCCCGGCGCATTTTCACGCAGCAAACCGCGGGCGGAGCAGCGGGGTCACGTGAATCAGCGCACACAGGCTGCCGCGCGACCACAAGCGATCAAACGGGCACGGGCAATCAATCAGAGAAAGCTCAAGACGCTGGATCGGGTGATCTCGAAGGCGGGCCTCGGTTCGCGGAGGGAAGCGCGGAGCTGGATCGGGTCGGGACGCGTCGCCGTCAACGGCAAGAAGATTCAGACGCCGGACCATTGGGTGGATGTCGCAAGCGATCGCGTGACGCTGGATGGCCGCCCGCTGGGCGCTGCACGTAAGATTTATTTGCTGCTGTACAAGCCGAAAGGTTACCTCACAACCTACAAAGATCCTGAGGGGCGGCGCACGGTTTACGATCTGATGCCGGGCGTCGACCAGTTTATTTCTCCCGTGGGGAGGCTCGACCTGGACTCGAGCGGGCTGCTGATCATGACCAACGACACGGATTTCGGCAACCACATTATGAGTCCGGAATCGAAGGTCGAAAAGACGTATCTGGTGAAGAGCTCCCTGTTGCTGAGCGACGAACAGCTGGATCGATTGCGCGCGGGCGTGGAGCTTGCGGATGGTCCTACGCGGCCTGCCATCGTGAATCGGATTCGCGACTCCGCGCGCTACACTTTTTTCGAGATCGCCATTTCGGAAGGACGGAATCGGCAGGTGCGGCGCATGGTGGAAGCGCTGGGCGCGAAAGTGCTGAAGCTGGTGCGCGTCGCGATCGGGCCCATGAGAATCGGCGATCTGCAAATCGGAACCTATCGCGAATTGACGCCTGCGGAAGTAAGTCAACTTTATGGACGAGGGTTGGGACGAACGCCGGCGGGCAAAGTGGCAGGCGGCGACGCGGGCAGAGCATTGAGCAGCGCGGAACGCAGGAATGCAAGGATCGACTCGAGTTCGCGATCGTCGTAGGACTTGACGATTGCCGCGTGGCGCCACGCGTTGTCATCCGCGATTTTCAACGCCGCCGATTCGACGGTTCGCATCACCGGAGGAGGCGTCGTCAAGTCGTAAAGTACGGTGCGGCGGCCGCCAACGCTGACGATCAAAGCAGGAAAATGATCCGCGCCGACGCGAGCCGTGCGCACATCGGGCGCCGCGGCGTTGCGTAGCGCAACCGGGGTCGCCGGAATACCGGCGATGGGAGCGATCGCGATTCCCAAGCCCTGCACCTGATGACAAGTGGAACAGCGGTCGACGCCTCGGACGGAATCGAAGAACAGGTCGCGGCCGCGCGCGGCTTGAGGCGAGAGGCGCGCGGGTTCGGGGATCTGTGCGCCGCGAGGATCGACGCCATTGAGGCTCGCCACATACGCGATCACCGCATTGAAATCCGCACGCGCTAACGTGGACCCGTAACCTTGCATGGAGGTGCCCGCGACGCCCGCGCGAGTCACGCTGGCGATGTAAATCTCGTCGAACCCGCGCGCCGCCAGCTTGGGAGCGCCTCCGCCCGCGCCTTTCGGTCCGTGGCAATAGGGTGTCGCGCATGTTTTCGCGAACACGTCCGCGCCGCGCGCCGGAATATCCTGTGCGCATGCCAGTGCGGGTATCGACAAGAAGAGCATCCACAAGGACGATGCGTGCGTCACTTTGAATCGCCCTTTTGCGGCTTGATAGAATCCTCGGGCAGCGCGAACACCATCAAGGTCGATCCGTTGCGGAAGGTCTCCGCCTCCGGCCACGCGGGCGCTAACGCGTTGCTCACCAGAGATCCCCAACCGGTCGGCGTGGCGATGAACTGGCGGCCGCTCACGGCGTATGCGATGGCCGAGCCGCGATGGCCCGCTCCCGTTTCGAAGCTCCACAGCCTGGCTCCGGTGCGCGCGTCGAGCGCGAAAAAGTGTCCCTCTGGATCGCCCGTAAACACCAGATCGCCGGCGGTTGCCAACATCGACGCGAGCAGCGAATAGCGGTATGGAAACGTCCACTGCCGGTTGCCGGTGACTGGATCGTACGCGTCGACATGGCTGCGCGGAGGACCGTCCGGAGGCGGCTTCATCAGAAAATTGCCGCCCCAGAAACTCGCGCCCTCTTTGGCGTCCTCGCGGCTCACCAGCAGGTCGTTGCAAACCTCCAGGCTGGGCGTATACAGCCATCCGGTGCGCGGCGAAAACGCGACCTGGTTCCAGCTTTTCCCTCCCGCTGCGCTAGGACAAATATAGGTCGATTTGTTTTCGACCGGTTCCTTGCGGCCTACCAGTTTTCCGTTTTCCGTAACTCCGGTAATCCAGTTGTAGTTATCGATGATGGGATACGCGCCGATAAATTCGCCGTTCACGCGATCCAGCACGAACGCGAATCCGCCCTTGTTCACGTGCACCAGGAGCTTGCGCATTCGACCCCGCACTTCGCGGTCCATCAGCACGCATTCGTAACTGGAATCGAAATCCCACATGTCCTTGGGGACTTCCTGAAAGTGCCAGCGCAGTTTGCCGGTGTCGGCATCCAGAGCGACGACGCTATTGGTATAGAGATTGTCGCCGGTGCGATCGCCCGCGTAGAAATCGGACGCCGCGTTGCCCACGCCCCAGTAAATAAGATTGAGCGAGGCATCGTAGGAGCCGGTCATCCAAGTCGCTCCGCCGCCGAATCTCCAGCTATCCCCTTTCCAGGTCTCGTGACCTTTTTCGCCGGGCCCGGGGATGGTATAGAAGCGCCATTTGAGACGGCCCGTGCCGGCATCGAACGCCGACAGATACCCGCGATGCGCCGAATCGCCGCCGGTGCCGCCGACGATCACGGAATCCTTCACCACCAGCGGCGCGGCGGTGATGTTGCATCCGCATTGCTTGGAATCCTCGACGTTGACGCGCCACAGTTCCAGGCCGGTGTTCTGATCGAGCGCGACCACGTAGTTATCGTAAGTGCCCTCAAAAACTCGTCCATCGGCGACCGCCACGCCGCGATTCTGTGGACCGTAGGGGACCGCGCCGCGCGGCTGCGGATATTTGTACTGCCACATGAGCCGGCCGGTGACGGCATCCAGCGCGTAGATGTTATTGCGGGAGGTGGAAAGATACAGGACGCCGCCGATCGCGATCGGCGTGGCTTGCAGACCCATCTCGTAATCGCCGGTCTGAAAAATCCACGCGGGCGCCAGCCGCGTCACGTTCGAGGTATTGATCTGATCGAGCGCGCTGTAGCGCCAGGACAAATCCGTGCCGCCATGTTGCGGCCAGTCGGCATGAGTAGCGCCGTCGGCGATGGGCCGCGAACCGTTTTGCGCGAGCACGATTCCCGCCGCCAGAAAACATCCGAACACTTTCATCGTCATCCTTCATAATAGGAGATCGCCGATGGAGAACTTCTGCCCCCAAACGCCGGACCAGCTAGCGGACGTTCTCCACGGTCTTGCGACGGAATATCGCGCGATTCGTTTGGGCGGAAACTTTTCGAAGGACCGGCTCGGCGGACCCGTTTCCAGATCCGACGCAACAGTTTCGACGGCCGCCATGCGGCGCCTGCTGCAATACGATCCGCGCGACCTGACCATCAGCGTTGAGGCCGGAATGCCCTTCGCCGAACTCGAGCGAATCCTCGCCGAGCACCGCCAGATGTTGCCGCTGGATCCGCCATGGCGCGCGCAATCGACCGTCGGAGGCGTGGTCGCGGCAAATCTGAGTGGACCGCGCAGACGACTCTATGGAACAGCACGTGACATGATCATCGGCATGACCTTCGCGACGCTCGAAGGCCGGCTGGTGCAGAGTGGGGGCATGGTGGTGAAAAATGTCGCAGGGCTGGATATGGCTAAGCTGCTGGTGGGATCGTTCGGAACGCTGGCTGCCATCGCCGTGGTCAACTTCAAAGTGTTTCCGACGCCGGCCGCGTCGCGAACATTTGTTTCGGAATTTGCGACGGCGGCTGAAGCCTTCGCCGAACGCGATCGCATTCTGGCCAGCGTTTTGCAGCCTTCGGCGATCGATATCGTAAACTGGCCGCCCGGAGGGCTGTCGGCGAGCCGCTTTCGACTGTTCATCCGCGCGCAGGGAAATACGGCCGTGCTGGATCGTTTCGCGCGCGCGCTGCCGGCCGCCGCAGTCGCGGATGAATCCGTCTGGGATGAGATTCACGAGTTCACACCAAGATTTTTGGGAGAGCATGCAGGTGGCGCGGTCGTCCCGATGTCGATGAAGCTTTCCGAAATGGCCGGCGCGATGTCGCGGCTTTCGGACGAAAAGATCCCGGCGATCGCGCGCGCTGGCTCGGGTTCGCTGATTGCGCACTACTCCGCCGACGCACCGCCAGCTCCGTGGCCGGGCGATTTCGCGACGATGGAGAGAGTCAAGCACATGTTCGATCCCGATCGGCTGCTGAATCGTGGAAGGCTCTATGGCCGAATCTAGCGCAGCCATCCGCGATGCCCCCCGCCAGCCCGATGCGCCGCGGCAAGTGGATGCGCCGCGGCAAGTGGACTTAGACACGTGCGTCCATTGCGGCCTGTGTCTCAACGCGTGCCCCACTTATCGGGAGCTGCATGTCGAGATGGATTCGCCGCGCGGGCGGATTTATCAGATGGCCCAGGTGGCCGCCGGCGCGCCGATCACGGCGAGTTATGTCGAGCACATCGATCTGTGTCTCGCCTGCCGCGCTTGTGAGACGGCTTGTCCTTCGGGAGTGAAATACGGGCGGCTGGTGGAAGCCGCGCGGGCGGATATCGAGAATCGCACCAAGCGGACGCTTGCTTCGAGAATCGTTCGCGGCTTTGTTTACGAACGAATGCTGCCGAGCCGCTTCATGACTCGCGTCGTCGCCAACGCGGCCGCCCTCGGTCTGGGCACGCTGCGAGCGCTGCGGCTGAAATTGCCGGGCAGGCTCGGCCAACTCACCGCGCTTGCTCCCAAAGTCGAGCGCCCGTTTTTCTATCGCAACATCGGCCGTGTGTTTCCGGCCCAGGGTCAGCGAAAACATCGCGTCGCGTTTCTTTCGGGCTGCATCGCGAACGTGTGCTTCGCGCGATTAAACGAATCCACCGTTCGCGTCCTCCAAGCCAACGGCTGTGAAGTGGCGGTCCCCTCGGAGCAGACCTGCTGCGGGGCGCTGCATGTCCACGCGGGATTGCGCGACCCCGCGCGCCGGCTTGCCCGTCAAAACATCGATGCCATCATTTCCGCGGAACGCGGTGGAAGTTTCGATGCGATCGTGACCAACGCCGGCGGCTGTGGATCGACACTGAAGGAATACGACGAATTACTCGAAGGCGATCCGCAGTACGCCGGACGCGCGCGGCAATTCGTAGCACGCATGAAGGATGTGAACGAATTCCTCGCGTCCATCGAATTGAATCCGCGCATGCGCGAAGTTCGCGCGAAAGTCACGTATCAGGATTCGTGCCATCTGGCACACGGGCAGCGGGTGCGCTCCGCGCCACGGGAATTGCTGAAGCGTGTGCCGGGGCTGGAGCTAAAAGAAATGGCCCTCTCGGATTCCTGCTGCGGCAGCGCGGGGGTTTACAACGTCGCTCACACCGATATGTCGATGGCGCTGCTCGAAAAGAAAATGACCGCGATCAACGCGGCCGGCGCGGATCGCATTGTCACCGCAAATCCCGGCTGCATGTTGCAGCTTCGCGCAGGCGTCGAGAAATGGGGACGCGGCCAACGCGTATCGCACGTCATCGAGATTCTCGACGAAGCGTATAACGAGCCGTGACTGTTCTTACGAGCCGCGACCAAAGGGAGCGGTTATAAAATCACGATCCGCGATCCGAGCCGCGACCGAGGGGAGCGGTTTCAAACCGTTTTCCGTTACCATCGACACATGATCCGCTCGCTTGCCCTCTTTACCAGCGCACTGTTCTGCGTCGCTCAGGACCCCATCGCTCCGCACTCCGCGCTTGAGCCGCCCGCCGCCAAGGCCGCTGCATCGCTGGCTGCCAGCACCAAGGATTCGCCGCCCGATCTCATCACCACCGGCGAAAAAACCGGCTGGAACCAGACCGCGCCTTACGCCGAGGCGGTCGAGATCGCGCATCGCCTGGAGCGTGCATCGAAATTCGTGAAAGTGCTCGACATCGGCACGACTCCGGAAGGCCGCACCATGATCGCGATCGTGGTGTCGAAGGATCGCGCGTTCACTCCGGAGGCCGCTGCGAAAACGGGCAAGGTCGTCATGCTCATCCAGAGCGGCATTCACGCGGGCGAAATCGAGGGCAAGGATACAGCGTTGATGCTGATCCGCGACATGACGGTCTCGAAGAGATTCGCCGCGTGGCTGGATCATATGGTCTTCGTCATCATTCCGGTTTTCAACGTGGATGGCCATGAGGATGTCAGCCCGTATCATCGGCCCAGCCAGAACGGCCCGCAATCCACGGGACTGCGCAACACGGCCCAGCGCGTGAATCTGAATCGCGATTACATCAAAGGCGATACGCCGGAAATGCGCGCTTGGCTGCGAGTCTTCAATTCGTGGATGCCCGATTTTCACATCGACAATCACGTCACCGACGGCGCTGATTTTCAGTACGACGTGACTTGGGATATGGCGCGCAATCAGGATATCGCCGAGCCCGCGGGCGCGTGGGTTCGCGAGAAGTTCGTGCCGGAATTGGACAAACGCATGGAGGCCGATGGGCACATGGTCGCGCCCTATGGTGCGCTGCGAAACGTGAGCGGACGGCGCGAATTCTTTATGGAAGTGTTCTCGCCGCGTTATTCGCACTTGTATAGCGCGGTGCAGAATCGCCCGTCTTTATTGGTGGAATCGCACAGCCTGAAGGCCGCCAAGACACGCGCATGGGCGCATTACGATATCATGCGCCACTCCATCGAAACCATTCTGCTCGACCCGGAAGGGCTGCGCCGCGCGGTGCGCGAGTCCGATCGCCGGATGATGTCGCGGGCCGGCGACCGCAACGCGCAACCGGTTTATCTGGCGGGCAAAGTCAGTGACCAGAGCCGTCCGCTGATCTATCATTCGCTGAAGAACGGGCCGTTCAAGAGCGAGATCACCGGCTCGATGGTCAATCGCTTTCTGGCCGAAAAGGACGACATCGATACGGTGATTCACGATCGGATCGATACCACGTCGCAGGCGCAGATGCCGCTCGGGTATTTGATTCCGCCGGCATGGAAAGATTTGGCGGACGAACTCGCGCTGCATGGCGTCGAGATGGAGCGGACGGCCAAGTCATTCGATCGGGAATTGGAAACGTACCGGTTTTCCAATATCAAGTTCGCCACTGCATCGTCGGAAGGCCATGTGATGATCAACTTCGATTCGAAGCTGGTGAAAGAAAAGATCGCGATGCCCGCAGGGGCGTGGTGGGTACCGATGAAACAGCGCCGAGCGCGGTTGATCCTCGCGATGCTCGAGCCGGACGCCCCGGATTCATTGGCGAAATGGGGATTCCTGAACGCGGTATTCGAGGGCGGCGGCAGGGGCGGTGGCGTGGGCGAATATCTTTCCGAGCCGATCGCTCGCCGCATGATGGCGGATTCGCCGGAATTGCGGAAGCAGTTCGAAGCGCGGCTTGCCTCCGATCCGCAGTTCGCGTCCGATTCACGCGCCAGGTTGAGATGGTGGTTCGATCAATCCAAGTACGCGCCCGGGGACGGTGGCCGATATCCCGTCGTGCGCGTGTGGGAGAAGAACTGGTAGTCTATCCATATTGTGACTGGCCGTTTTTCTGGAACAATCGGCAGCGTTTTTGTTTTAATGCTCGCGGCGACTTCGGTGCGCGCCGCCGTGACCGTTGCCACCGTCGGCGATAGCCTCGCCGATGCGGTGTATCTCGGCATGAAGCTCCAGCCGGATCTTTTGAAGAAAAATCAGATTCACCTGGTCCGCTGGAGCCGCGCGAAAATCGGGCTCACACGCACGGATTATTTCGATTACACCGAGTGGCTGCGCGTGAACGACGATCTGGGCAGCGCCGATTTCTGCGTGGTGCAACTGGGCGCGAACGATCTTCAGAGCATTAATATAGGCAAGAACAAATGGGTTTTCGTGGGCACGCAAACCTGGCAGCGGATGTATCAGGAGCGCGTCAAGGCGCTGGTGGACACGCTCAGGGTTCAACGGTGCAAGAGCGTGATCTGGCTTCTTCAGCCGGCTTACGAAAACAACAAATTCCTGAGGCAGTATCACGGCATGATCAACGCGGTCCAGTTCGCGGGATCGAATTCGGGAGTAGCGGCCGCGTTTGAGCTGGCCACCACGGAGAACGATTACAGCGCGGACGGAATCCATTTCAACAAGCCGTTTTGTTTCGCGCTGGCGAAGGCCGTGATCGATCTGTTCGCGCCGGGAAAGACGATGCAATCGGGCGAGTGCGCCACCTGCCATTCCGGCGCCAAGTTCTCTCTCGGCGGCGCGCCGCAATCGGGTCCGCTGGTGTTGCGCCGCGAATAGCTGTGGGGCGGACGCCCTCGTCCGAGCCGGACCCCCTGGTCCGGCTCGACCAGCGTTGAAGACGGAGGCCGGCCAGGGGGTCGGCCGCGGTCCAGGGACCGCCCCACCCTAGCCGATCGCTTCTTCGCGAACGGTCACGTGTTTCAAAAAGTCGTCATCGATTTCGTAGCCGAACCCCGGAGCGGTCGGCACGGAAATGGTTCCGCTCGGCGACACTTCCACCGCCGGAGAAACGATGTCGCGCTTCCAGTAACGCTTGCTCGCTGAAACGTCGCCGGGCAGGATGAAATTCGGCAGCGTCGATAGCGCGATGTTGTGAGCGCGTCCGATTCCCGCTTCCAGCATTCCGCCGCACCACACAGGGATGCCGTGCTGCTGCGCCGCGTCGTGCACGCGCTTGGCCTCGCGGAATCCGCCCACGCGCCCCAGTTTGATATTGATGATGCGGCAGGCGCGCAAGCGGATCGCCTGCTCGGCCTGATGCGCCGAGCGGATGCACTCGTCCAGACAAATGGGAGTCCGCAGCTGCGCCTGCAACGTGGCGTGATCGATGATTTCGTCGTGCCCCAGCGGCTGCTCGATCATCATCAGATCGAATTCATCCAAACATTTCAGCCGGTCCGCGTCGGCGAGCGTGTATGCTGAATTCGCGTCGGCCATCAAACGAATCTGAGGAAAAGACCGGCGGACTTCGCGAATCACGTCCACGTCCCACCCCGGCTTGATCTTCATCTTGATGCGCTGGTAGCCGGCCGCGACCTCGATCCCGATTTTCTCAACGAGCTGCGCAACGGAGTCCTGAATGCCGATGGAAACGCCGCACGGGATCTCCGCGCGGGCTTCGCCACCGACGTGCCTCGCCAGCGGCACGCCGTTTCGCCGTGCTTCCAGATCCCAAATCGAGGCCTCCACGCCGCCGCAAGCCATGCGATGCCCGCGAATGTGCGCGGTGCGGTCGGCAACCTGCGCGGCGTTATCGAAATCGTGCTTCAGGACGCGCGGCGCGGCGTAATCGCGGGCGATCAGCCAGGCCGAATCGGTCCATTCTTCGTTATAGAAGGGGTTCTCGCCACAGGTGATTTCGCCCCATCCGGAAACGCTGTCCGCGACAGTTTCGACAAGAACAATTTCGCGCTCATACGTCCGGCCGAAACTGGTCTCGAAAAAATGCACCAGCGGCATGCGGATGCGCCGGAGGACGATTCGTTCTATTTGGAATCCCATAATTTAAAGATCACGCCGTGAATATGTAGCTGCCGAAATCGGACGTGCGTTCGAAGCGCGTTACCACGAGGCCCTCGGAGAAATTCCTTAGAAATTGTTCGCTCACGCTCTTCTGAATTTCGCGTGCGTGGCGGGGCTCGGTGTCCTTGATCTGATAGATCGCCGACGGCACCGAAACTCGCGCCGCCTCGGGCCACCGCTCCGGAGCCTGCGCGCTTAGAACCGCTTCGACGCGGGGGCTCGCAAGCTGCCATTCGGCCACGCAGCGATCGGTGGGCAGGCCGCCGTGCAGTTTGCTTGACGTGGTCCCATACTGGTTCAGCACGAAGCGGCGCACGATCGCGCCCAGCCGTTCGATGTTGAAATATGCGTTCTTGATTTCGAGCGGATCGAAGGTCCATTCCAGCAATCCGATTCCGCGCGCGAGCGCATCCTTGCGCTGCTCCAGCTTCAAAAGCCGTCCGACGCCGGAATCGCGATAGTCCTTCAACACGCCGAGCATGTGGCTATGGAGATAACTTTGATTGCCTTTCCTGGGATCGGCCTTGATTCCGGGAATGGCCAGGCAGAATCCAATCATGCGCGTGTCATGGTAGGCGCCGAAAACCTGGCCGCCGATTTTCGTTGCGGTGACGAACAAGCGCAGGGGCAGAACGTCGATGTCGTCGAATCCCCAGATGATTTGCTGAAGCTTGATGGCGTCGGCGAATTCGGCGTGCTCCCTCAGTGCGCGGATCTCAAGCTCGACATCCGGCCGAAGTTGAGTGATGAGTTCAGCCATGGCGCTCCGCGTCCTTTTCATTGCGCTCGGAATTCTGCTCACTCGCCGTGGCATTCTGCTCATCGATTTTGGCATTCTGCTCGTTGATTTTGGCATTCTGCTCGTTGATTTTGGCATTCTGCCAAAGCGCCTCCATCTCTGCGACGGTAGCCTCACGAACGGACTTGCCCCGCGCGGCGAGACCGCGTTCGACGTGCCCGAATCTCCGGCGGAACTTCGCGTTGGTCTTGCGCAGCGCCTGCTCCGGATCCACTTTGAGAAATCGCGCGATGTTGACGATGACGAACAGCATATCGCCGATTTCGTTTTCAATCTCCTCGCCATCGGGCTCCGCCGCGTTCCGCGCCGCGTGCAGCTCGCGCGTCTCTTCATTCAGCTTTTCGAAAACCTGGTCTACGTTTTCCCAATCGAACCCAACTCCCGCCGCGCGCGACGCGATTTGCTGCGCCTCTACCAGCGCGGGCGCGGATCGCGGAATGCCGTCGAGCAGTCCTTTGGGTTTGTTCGACTTCAACGCATCCAGTTTTTCTTCCGCCTTGATTTCGTCCCAGCGGCGCTTCACATCGTCGGCGGTTTTGGCGTCCCCCGCCGCGAAAACATGGGGATGGCGCCGGATCAGTTTTGAGTTGATCGCTTCGAGCGCATCGGCGATATCGAAACGCCCTTCTTCTTGAGCCATTTGGGCGAAGAAAACGGGCTGGAGCAGCAGGTCGCCGAGCTCTTCGGCGAGCCCGTCCCAATCGCGCGCGTCGATGGCGTCCATCACTTCATAAGTCTCTTCAAGGAGATAGGGCTTAATCGTATCGAAATTCTGCTCGCGATCCCAGGGACAGCCGCCGGGCGCACGGAGCTGCGCCATGATCTCGACCAGGCGCGCGAAGGCGGGGCCAGGAGCGGTTTTCCCGCGGCGATTCGCGGTGATTTCACGGTGATTGCGCGGCATTTACGGTGTATTGATCATTTCCGCAATTTCGCTATTTTGGGCGCGGATGTTGGTTTTGGGGCCATGAACGCAGAATCCTTTATGTTAAGCGATCCCACTCGCTGCCGAGGCGAGGCGAAGCGGATGTGATGGCAGCGGCGGCGAGCATTCACGCAAGTTTCGCGGTAATCATCCACTCGAGCACGCCGCGCGGCTCGGTGCCGAGGCTCGCGAAATCGATGCGCACGAGCGCGGCCTTCTTGAAATCGACCATGTCGCGGGAGGAGCCGAGTATCCAAGCGACGGTCGCCGAAAACAGAGGCTCATGGCCCGCGAGCAGGATCGCGGCCTCGTCGCGGTGGGCGCGGATCTCGGTCCAGACGCGCTGTGGCGACGAGTCCGGCGTGAGGGCGTTGGTGATGCCGATGTCGCTTGAATAGCCGAGCTCGTGAGCGGCGATCTCAGCGGTCTCAAAGGCGCGCTTGAGCGGGCTTGAAAGAATCAGGGTGGGGGTGACGTTGGCTTTCCGCGCGCGCTCGAGAACTTTGCGGAGTTTCTTGCGGCCGTCGTCGGTGAGCCGGCGGTCGGCGTCGCGGCCGCTGGGAGCGTGATCTTCGGCGATCGCGTGGCGGAGGAGGTAGAGTTCCATGAATGAGCTTCTATTATCGGCGATGCGGAAACGCGCTCCCTGACGGTCGCGGTTCTGTTAAAGAAAACGGTGTTCGCGTCGGGAAGTTGAGCGTGCCTCTCCTTCGTGCGCTGTTGCGCGTTGGTCTGGAACCCAGAGCTATAACAGTCGCGGTTCGTTAAGACGGGACGCGCTCCACTCTATCGCGTCTCAAGAAATGAAGGCGCGTGATGGAAGGTTTAGCGTGCCGCTCGTTGACACTCGCGGTTCGGTATATCGGGAAGCGCTCTACTCTGTCGCGCCTCGTACAATGAATGAGTGTTCCGTTTCGAGCTTCAGGCCACCTGCCCCGTCACCGGCGCGCGCGCGGGCATTATCCACACCGCGCACGGCGATATCGAAACGCCGGTGTTCATGCCGGTGGGAACGCAGGCGACCGTCAAAGGCATCCTTCCCCGCGAACTGATCGGCGATCTCGACGCTAAGATTATTCTTGGCAATACTTACCATCTGTTTCTTCGTCCAGGACATGAGACTATTCGGGGGCTGGGCGGGCTGCACCAGTTCATGGCGTGGCCGCGCGCGATCCTCACCGATTCCGGCGGCTTCCAGGTCTTTAGTCTCAACACTCTGCGCAAGATCACCGAAGAAGGCGTGCTGTTCCATTCTCACCTCGACGGCGATGCGCACATGTTCACGCCCGAATCCACCGTCGACGTGCAAGTTGCTCTGGGCAGTGACATTATGATGGTCCTCGACGAGTGCCTCGAATACCCGGCGAGTCACGAAGCCGCTCGCGTCTCGACGGAGCGCACCGTCCGATGGGCGCGGCGGGCGGTTTCCCATTATCAGGAAAAATACAGAACGAACCCAGCGCGCGCCCTGACGGGCGCGCCTCAAGAAACCGGCCAGGACCCAGATTACAGAACGAACCCAACGCGCGCCCTAACGGGCGCGCCTCAAGAAGCCGGAACTTACTCCCTTACGGTCGCGCCTCAAACAGCTCTTTTCCCGATCGTCCAGGGCGGTATGTATATGGATCTAAGGCGCGAATGCGCAGCGCAACTGGTGGAACTCGACGCGGAGGGCTACGCCATCGGCGGATTGTCGGTGGGGGAGCCGAGGGCGCTGAGCCTCGAAATGACGGAGATCACGGCGCCGCTTCTGCCCGCCGATCGGCCGCGCTACGTGATGGGGGTCGGGATGCCAGAGGAGCTGCCGCAGTACGTGGCAAGAGGGGTCGACATGATGGATTGCGTTTTGCCGTCAAGAAACGCAAGAAACGGGTACCTGTTCACCACATTTGGGCGCGTCGTGATCAAACAGACCCAGTACAAAGACGATCCCCGGCCGGTGGATGAATCCTGCCAATGCTACACTTGCCTGAACTTTTCGCGCGCATACCTGCGACACTTGTTCATGGCGGGCGAGATGACATTTTCGACGCTCGCGACGCTGCACAATCTCAGACGGTATCTTGACATCATGCGGCAGATCAGGCAGGCTATATTGTTTGGGAAATTTCCGGAACTCCTAAAGGCCGTGTCCCAGTCTGTTTCAGAAGACGCGGATCACGATAAGCACATCACGCGATAAGCAAAAATAAATGTTGGCACTCCTACTCCAGTCGACCGCGCCCGCATCCGGAAGCGGGGCGATGAGCTTCCTTCCGCTGGTGTTCATTGTCATCATCTTCTACTTTCTGGTGTTCATGCCCATGCAGCGCCAGAAGAAGACGCAGGCGCAGATGTTGCAGAGTCTGCAAAGCGGCTCAGAGGTGCTGACCACGGGCGGAATCGTGGGGACCATCGTCAGCATCACGGGCGATACGATGATTCTGCGGGTGAAGCCGGATAACATCAAGCTCCAGGTGGCGCGCAGCGCGGTGGCAAGCCTGGTGAAGCCGGAAGGCGCAATCGAAGTAAAGAAGTGACCGAAAATGGCAAGTAGTAAAGAAGCGACGCGAAGGATTGAGCAAACCAGTTAAGGACGTGAAGTAGGCCATGAGCAACGTAAAATACCGCGCCATCACCATCGCGGCCGTGATCCTGATCTGCATCTACGGGATTATCGGTCTGCCGACCTCGATGCAGGAGCTGACGGACAACCTGAAGAAGAGCGTCCGGTTGGGGCTGGACCTCAAAGGCGGCAGCCAGTTGATGCTCCAGGTGCAGCTTCAGGATGCATTCAAAGGCGAAGCCGATGCAGTGATCCAGCGGCTGAAGGACGAGCTGGCAAAGGCCACCATCAACGGCGCCGAGATGTCGCGCAACGACCCGCAGTCGCTGAAAGAAGCGAATTCGATCGAGGTGGATGTCAAGGGCATTCCCGCGACACAGGCGGCGCAGTTCCGGCAGGTGTTCACTGAGAATTTCAGCAACGCGTGGATCCTGACTCCCGTGAATCAAACCGATTACCGAATGACGATGCAGGCCAGCTACGCGCTCAAGCTGCGCGGTGACACGCTCACGCAGAGCATCAATACCATCGAGAAGAAAATCAATGGGCTGGGGCTTACCGAGTCGACCGTGCAACAACGCGGAGGCGCGAGCAGCGAGGCGGAGATCCTAGTGCAGCTCCCCGGCGTCGACGATCCAGCGCACGTGAAGCAGATTCTCCAGACGCAGGGGGTTTTGGAGTTGCGCGAGGTGAAAGTAGACAAGGCTTTCGGATCGCGGGAAGAGGCGGTCGCCAGCAAAGGCGGCATTTTGCCGCTTGATTCGGCGATCCTGCCGATGCAGCCCCGTCCGGGCGCTCCTCCGGAATTCTGGATTGTGGCGCGGAGCGCGGTGGTGAAAGGCAGCGACCTGCGCGATGCGCGGCCGCAGCAAAGCTCTCAGAACATGAGCTGGGAGACGGAGTTCGTGCTCACGCAGGATGCCGCTAAGCGCTTCGAGAAGTTTACGGGCTCGCATATCGGGGACCGGTTGGCGATCGTGATGGATGGAAAAATCCAAAGCGCCCCCGTGATTCACGGGAAGATTTCCGACAACGGCGTGATCGAGGGTCTTTCGGGCCACGATGAAGCCTCCGATCTGGCGCTAATCCTCAAGTCGGGCTCGCTCCCGGCGGGAGTCGAGATTCTGGAAGAGCGGACGGTGGGACCGTCGCTCGGGAGCGATTCGATCCGGCAGGGAGAGGTATCGGGCGTCGCGGGCGTGGCTGCCGTGGTGGTGGTGATGTTGTTCTACTACCGGCGCAGCGGGATCAATGCGACGCTGGCCCTGATTCTGAACGCGCTCATCCTGATCGCCGTGCTCAGTTACGCGGGCGCCACGCTCACGCTGCCGGGGATCGCGGGCGTCATCCTGACAATCGGCATGGCGGTGGATTCGAACGTGCTGATTTTCGAGCGCATCCGCGAAGAGTTGCGGGCCGGAAAGGCCGTGATCGCGGCTGTCGATGCAGGATTCAAGAAAGCGTTTCTCACCATCATCGACACGCACGTGACCACGATAGTGTCCTGCGCATTTCTGTTCCTGTTCGGGACGGTGCAGGTGAAGGGATTCGCCGTGACGCTGATCATCGGCCTGCTGGCGAATGTTTTCACGGCTGTGTTCGTATCCCGGACGATTTTCGATTGGGAACTGGGGATGCAGAAGCAGCAGGTAAGGCTGAGTATTTGAATTGGCTTGGGCTTTGTGGTAAGTTGGACGGTCCGCCACAGAAGGTGGCAGGCGACAAGATCGCCTGCCGGCGCCCCCACCCTGACGGGTGGGGCTGGAAAACTGGGTTGGGATCTGGTTGAAAAACATGGATGTGCCGGACGGCAGGGCGTGGTTGGAGTAGCCCCCACCCTGACTGGTGGGGATGGAAAAAGTAGCCCCCACCCTGACGGGTGGGCTGGAAAAAGTAGCCCCCACCCTGACGGGTGGGGCTGGAAAAAGTAGCCCCACCCTGATGGGTGGGGCTGGAAAAAGTAGCCCCCACCCTGACGGGTGGGGCTGGAAAACGGGAACGAAAACGGGAACTTTAGGATGCCGGCCGGTGTCTGAAACACTAGAGCCGGTCGTGGACCAAGGAATGGATGTTTATCCCCGCCCTGACGGGCGGGGCTTGAAGGACTTGCTTAAACGGCTAGGCTAAATGGAATTATTCAAGAGCACTAACTTTGATTTTCTCCGCTACAAGTGGCCGTTCATCGGTGCGTCGCTGGTGTTGACGGCCGCTGGATTGATCAGTCTGGGGATGAAGGGCGGCCCGAAATACGGGATCGACTTCAAGAGCGGCTCGCTTATGTATCTGCGTTTCAATCAGGAGCCACCGGTCCAGAAGATCCGCAGCGTTTTGAGCCAGAAGATCAGCGGTGAAATCTCGGTCCAGCAGATTACGGGAAAACCGGAAGTGCTGGTGGGCACCGAAATCGCTGACGAGAAACAGCTCAACGTGACCCGGCAGACCATCGAGGACACCCTGCGGGCGACTTTCGGCGGCGTCGAAGGAAAGCTGGACGTCAACAACTCCTCGATCGGCCAGCTTGGCGACGCATTGCGCGATCCGCTGCTGAAGGCAGGCGTCAACATTTCCGAGGACGATCTCCAGACGCTTTCCAAGGGCATCGAGGACTACCGCAACACCCACGGCGGCATCCTGAATTCTTTCGATGAACTTTCTTCTGTGAAGGGAGTAACCCCGGCGGTGATTCAAACGCTAAAGAAGGAGTGCTCTCTGGGCTCGTTCACCATTCTCTCCGCTGAGATGGTAGGCCCCAAGGTGGGGACGGAGCTAAGACAGCAGGCGGTCCGGGCGACCTTGTACGCGCTGGCTGGAATGCTGGTGTACATCGCATTCCGGTTCGAGTGGATTTACGGCGTAGCCGCGGTGGTGGCGGTGTTTCACGATACCATCATCACGATCGGGTTGTTTTCGCTGGTGGACAAAGAGATTTCACTGACTGTGGTGGCCGCGCTGCTTACCCTGGTGGGCTATTCGATGAACGACACGATCGTGGTGTTCGACCGGATTCGCGAGAATCTGAAAACCATGCGGCGGGAATCACTGGAAGGGCTGATCAATCTCAGCGTGAATCAGACTTTGAGCAGAACGGTTTTGACCAGCGGCCTGACGCTGCTGACGGCGTTGTCGCTGTGGATCTTCGGCGGGCAGGTGCTGAACGGATTTTCGTTCGCACTGGTGTGCGGGATCATAGCGGGTACCTACTCGACGGTATTCATCGCCAGCCCGCTTCTGATATTCTGGCAGAACCTTGTGGAATCGAGGAAACGGGGCGGGTCGCAAGGACCGCCAGCGCAACGGCCCGGATCGAGCGCGCCGAAAGTAGCTGCTCCGGCGCGGAAAGCAAGCGGAAGGTGATGCGGTAAGTGACACGTTAAGTTTCCTCGCCCAAACGGGTGGGGTGTGAAAGGGGAAAGGGAGATGTTCGAACAAACCTTCGTGGAATCCAGCAATCGAACGCGGAAATCGATGGCGATCGTCTTTTCGGGGTTCATGTGGTTCGTGGTGGTTGGGATCCTGATTCTGATCCCTCTGATTTGGACCGAAACGTTGCCGGCCGCGTCGTTGATGAGCATGCTTACGGCTCCGCCGCCACCACCGCCACCGCCTCCGCCGCCGCCTCCGGTGCAGAAGATCGTCAAGGTGGCGCCGCGCCAGTTCGATGCGGGCCGTCTGACGGCTCCCAAGGAAATCCCCAAAATGGTCGCCATCATTCGAGAGGACGACCTTCCGCCGTCGTCGGCGATTGGCGGCGTGATCGGCGGTGTTCCCGGAGGCGTCCCGGGTGGAATCAGCGGTCTGAGCGTGCTCGGCGCGATCCCGACCGCGGCTCCGCCGCCGCCAAAGGTGGTGGAAGCGCCCAAGCCGGCCACCCCGCAGCGTATTCGAGTCGGCGGCAACGTGCAGCTTGCGAATCTGATCAAGAAAGTCAACCCGGTGTATCCGCCGCTGGCGAAGCAGGCGCGCATCCAGGGCGTGGTGCACCTGACGGCTGTGATCAGCAAGGATGGAACAATTCAAAATCTTCAGGTGATCAGCGGTCATCCGCTGCTGGTTCCAGCCGCGATGGAAGCGGTGAAACAGTGGATTTACAAACCGACTCTGTTGAACAATGAGCCGGTGGAAGTTATTACTCAAGTCGACGTGAATTTCACTTTGAGTGGTTCGTAGGACGGAGAAGGCGTCGGGCCGCCCAACGGGGGGGCGCGGCGTCCGCTCTTAAAATTTCAACTCGCAGGAGAAAACCATGGTTTTACAGTTACAAGTTTGGGGGCTGATGCTCCTACAGGAAGCGACTTCGGCAGCCCCGGTTGGTTTCGATCCAATGACGATGTGGAAGAACATGGGCTGGCAGGCAAGGGCCATCGTGATCATTCTGTTCTTCATGTCGGCCTGGTCCATCGGCGTCATGATCGACCGTTTGATCGCGTACAACGGCGCGCGCAAGCAGTCCCGGCAGTTTGCACCGGCGGTGGCCGGGGCGTTGCGGGAAGGCAAGCTCGACGAGGCCATCAAGATCGCGGACCGTTTCAGCAAGAGCCATCTGGCGAAAGTGGTGGTGGCGGGTCTCCAGGAATTTCGCGCTCACCAGATGAGCTCGGATATTTCGGGCGAAGAGATCGAGGCATCGCGCCGGGCACTGGAGCGCGCCGAAGCCATCGTTCACGCCGAGCTGAAGCGCGGCATTTCGACGCTGGCCACGGTAGGATCGACGGCGCCATTCGTCGGACTGCTGGGAACGGTACTCGGAATCATTCACGCGTTCCAGGGCATTTCGACTGAAAAGTCGACTGGACTGGGCGCGGTGGCGGGCGGCATTTCAGAAGCGCTGGTGACCACCGCGATGGGTCTGTTCGTCGCCATCCCCGCGGTGATGATGTTCAACTACTTCACCAATCGCGTGGAGGCGTTCGACGTGGAGATGGGGAACTCGAGTTCGGAACTGATCGACTACTTCCTCAAGCGCGCGCAGCGCACCACCACGAAGTAGGATCGCGCCAGCAGGCGCGGAAGGTTCGCGAGTTGAACACGGGCGGGTGGTCCGCCGCCTCCGGCGGATTTGGCGCGATAGGCGCGAGGGCGTTAGAGGAAACACGGGAGTCACCCGCTTTGAGAAAAAGATAGCTTGGCTCAAACGAGCACCGTTCTAAAGAGCGCCGCTGAGAGAGCTACGGTAAAGAAGGAATCTTATGGAGAAGAAAAAAGCACCACCGGTAGTCAACGATATTAACGTCACGCCGATGGTGGATGTGATGCTGGTTCTGCTGATCATCTTCATGGTGATCACGCCCATGTTGACCAAGGGCGCGCAGGTGGAGAACGCCAAGACCAAGAACGCCATTGCGATGCAGAATGCCGACAAGGAAGACGCCATTCTGGTGGCCATCACCAAGGATGGACGTTTGTATTTGAGCCCCGGCAACCAGCAGTTCCATCTGGAGGATCTGGCCGGAAAGGTGCGGGATCTCCAGACCAACAAGCTCGATAAGACCGTGTACATCCGGTCGGATTATCGCGCCAAGTACGAAGCGGTCGAAGACGTGGTGGATAATTTGCGGGCTGCGGGAGTGGATCAGATCGGCCTGATCACGGAACTGATTCAGCAGGATAATACGCGGCGGCCGTCCGCGCCGACCGGTCAATAGCGCGGCAGATTTTATCGGGAGCGGCCGGCGCGCTGGAACGTTCCGGTGGTGAAGCAGCAGGTTTTTGAGGAGAGATTTTTTATGTCATTCGATGTAGGCGGAGCAGGAGCCAAGGCGGACATTAACGTCACGCCGCTGATCGACGTGCTGCTGGTGCTGCTGATTATTTTCATGGTGATCACGCCGCTGACGCCGCACGGACTGGACGTGCTGGCGCCGCAGCCGCCCCCGCCGAACGCGCCACCGCCGCCGCCCGATCAGGACCGCACCGTGGTGATCGTCATCGACAAAGACAAGAGCGTGAAGCTGAACCAGGACTCCATCGAGTGGGACAAGCTTCAAGACCGTTTGACGGAAGTGTTCAAGACGCGCGCGGAGCGCGTGGTTTTCGTTCGGGCGGACAAGGATCTGATGTTCGAGACGGTGGCGACGGCCATCGACATGGCCAAAGGCGCTGGGATCGATAAGATCGGCCTGATGACGCCCAAGATTGAAGCCGGCCAGTAGCCGGAACATTGAAGCCGGCTAAGCGCCGGAACATAAGGACAAGTATGAGCAAAGTATCTTTATTGATGGCGGCCGGGCTGCTCACCGCAGCGGCGCTGTTCATGAGCGGGTGCGACAAACTGAAGTCGCGCGACGACATCAACCAGGGAGCCCAGGCGTTCCGCAACGCGAAGTACGGCGTTGCGATCGAGAAATTTAAGGAAGCCATCGAGCTGGATCCGTCGAATCAAACTCCGAGGTTGTTCCTGGCGACGTCTTACATGCAGCAATGGATTCCGGGAGCCGAATCGCCCGAGAACGCGGAGTTGGCGCGAAAGGCAACGGAGGAGTTCCAAAAGGTACTCGAAACGGACCCGAACAATATTGCGGCGCTCGCCTCGCTCGCCTCGCTCGCGTATAATTCGGCTTCGTCGCTTCCGCCGGATAAGAAGGTCGAGAAGTTCGATGAAGCCGCCAAGTGGCAAAAGAAGGTAGCCGAGGTCGATCCTAAGAATAAGGAGGCCTACTATTGGCTGGGCGTTATCGCATGGGCCAAATGGTATCCCGCGCTGATGACGGCCAAAGCGAATCTCCGCATGAGGGCTGAAGACCCGGGCCCGATCAAAGACAAGAAGGTCAAGGAAGAACTCAAGACTCAGTATCTCCCGATGATCGATGAGGGCGTCGCGAATCTGAACAAAGCTCTGGAGATCGATCACGAATATTATGACGCCATGTCGTATTTGAACCTGCTGATCCGGGAGCGCGCGGATCTGCTCGACGACTCGGACGACTACAAGAAGCAGGTTGAGATCGCCGACGGGTGGGTGCAGAAGGCGCTCGACACCAAGAAAGCGATCGCCGCGCGGCAGCCCACTAGCGGTGGCATTACGGCCGAGCCAGCGAAGTAGAAGCCGGAAGAATTCAGAAGCCAGAAATCAGAAGTCAGGAGTCAGAATGAAGGCGCAGGCCTCTTCTGACTCCTGATTTGTTTTACGAACGGCACGCACACGGCCCACGGCCTGTTCACGGCTTGGAAAATCGCGCACAACGACCCACGGCCTGTGCGCGATGGACGCTACACTGGAAGTATCCATGTCTGCCGATCCGCACCCTTCCGATTCGGCGGTCATTCACGCGCCTCCTCCATCAGAAGGCGCTCTTGCAAAGAGCACCGATTTAACTAAGAGCTCCGATCCGGCCGCGCAGGGCGACGCGGTAGAGCACCTTTATCGCGAGCTGGAGGCTCGTGTCCGAGAGTTGCGCCCCGGCGAGGATGTGACGCCGCTGGAACGCGCGTATCGCTTCGCCGCGGACCGTCACAAGGGCCAGAAACGCGTTTCGGGCGAGCCCTACATGATCCATCCCCTGTCGGTCACGCGGCTGCTGGCCGACATGCACATGGACATGACGTGCCTGGAAACCGGCCTGCTGCACGACGTGGTGGAAGATACCTCGGCGACCATCGAGGAGATCCGTAAGAATTTCGGCGACGATGTGGCACGCTGCGTCGACGCCGTGACCAAGCTGAGCAAGCTGAATCTGGCGAACCGGGAGGAGCGCCAGGCGGAGAGCGTTCGCAAGATGCTGCTGGCCATGGTCGACGATATTCGCGTGATCCTGGTGAAACTGGCGGATCGTCTGCACAACATGCGCACGCTGGGCTGGCTGCCACGGGAAAAGCAGGAACGGATCGCGCAGGAGACCATCGAGATTTACGCGCCCATCGCTCACCGTCTGGGAATGGGCAAGATTCGCGGTGAGCTGGAGGATCTTTCCTTCAAGTATCTGGAGCCGGAAGCTTCGGCCGAGCTGCTCAAGGAGTTCGACGCCGCCCGCGTCACCAACGAAGCGGTCCTCGGCGAGATCCAGCACATCGTCGAAGTGCACCTGGCGCGCGAAGGAATCCCGGCGCGCGTGACCACGCGGGTCAAGCGCGCGTATTCGGTCTTTCAAAAACTGAAGCGGCAAAAGATCACGCTGGATCAGGTGTACGATCTGCTGGCGGTGCGCATCATCACGGATTCGGTGAAGAACTGCTACGCGGCGCTCGGCGTGATCCACAACGAGTGGCATCCGATTCCGGGGCGCATCAAGGATTTCATCGCGATTCCGCGGCCGAATTTGTATCAGTCCCTGCACACGTCCGTGATGGGTCCGGGCGGGCGGCATTTCGAAGTGCAGATCCGCACGGAAGAGATGCATCGCATCGCGGAAGAGGGCATCGCGGCGCATTGGAAGTACAAGGAAGGGGGCAAGCGCGGCCCCCGCACGGCGGTGGACGAGCAGCGCATCGCGTGGCTGCGCCAGTTGGTGGAATGGCAGAACGAGATGCGGGATCCGGCCGAGTTCATGTCCACGCTGAAAGTGGACCTTTACCCGGAGGAAGTGTATACGTTCACGCCGCTCGGCAAGGTGATCGTGTTGCCGCGTGAAGCGACGCCCATCGATTTCGCCTACGCTATTCACTCTGACGTCGGGAATCGCTGCGTGGGAGCGAAGGTGAATGGGCGGATCGTCCCACTGAAATCGTCGCTGCGCAACGGGGACGTGGTCGAGATCCTGACGCAGACGGGCCATCTTCCGAGCAAAGACTGGCTGGCGGTGGTCAAGACGTCGAAAGCGCGCAACAAGATCAAGCACGTCATCAACACCACGGAGCGCGCCAAGGCCATCGAGATCGGCGAGAAATATCTGGAACGCGAAGCGCGGCGGCTGGGCGTTCCTATGGCGTCGATCGCCAAGACGAGGGTGGAGGAGGTCGCATCCGAATACGGTTATTCGAAGATGGAGGATTTACACGCGGCACTTGGGTACGGGAGGTTCTCCGCGCGGCAGGTGCTGCAAAAGCTTGCGCCGGAGAAGGTCGCGGCCGATTCCCCGCCCCCAGCGGCCGGACCCGCGGCTCCGCGTCCCACGGGCGCCGCGCCGGGCGATCAGGACCTGGTCCTCAAGGTCAAAGGCATCGACGATCTGATGGTGTATCGCGCCAAGTGCTGCAATCCGATTCGCGGCGAGGGGATCGTGGGCTATGTGACGCGCGGCAAAGGCGTCGCGGTGCATTCGGTGAACTGCACCAACGTTCAGAATCTGATGTACGAGATCGAGCGCAAGATCGATGTCGAATGGGCGCGCAGCGAATCGCAGGCGTTTCCGGTGAAGATACTGGTCCATACGGAGGATCGGCCTGGCTTGCTGAATCAGTTGACGGCGGCGCTGCTGAGTGAGCAGACCAATATTCGGAGCCTGGAAGCGCGCGGGGAAGATCTCCAGACGGCGGATGGCGCCGTGATCGACATGACGCTCGAGGTGAAGGACAAGAAGCAACTGGAGCGCGTGGTTTCGGCGATTCGAAGGATTTCAGGAGTCAGGGATATTGAGCGAATCAATCATCAGTAAGAATCTCGTCAGTCACGAGCCGGAGCACATCGCGATTTCGAAATCGAAGGGCATTAAGATCGACTGGAAGGATAACCATCACAGCGAGTACGGGCTCGCGTATCTGCGCGACGAGTGTCCCTGCGCGACGTGCACAGGGGCGCACGGCACGGAGCCGCAAAAATCAGAATACTCGAAGGAGCCGGCGAGTCCGTTCCAGATGTACAAGCCGGTCCTCAAGATGCTGCGCGTGGAGCCGGTGGGGAATTATGCGGTGCGGATCGACTGGAGCGACGGGCATAATACGGGGATTTATTCGTTCGATCATCTGAGGAAGATTTGTCCGTGCGGGGAGTGCCGGGCGTCTCGCAAGGAGTAGAATGCGCAAGCTTATTCTTGTCGTGGTGCTGCTCGCCGGTCTGATACCGTTTCCGCAAAAGGTCGCACCGTCATGCACCGTCCTAACCGTTAACGGCGCCGGCACGCCTCAGGCTGGTATCAGGGTTAGGGAGATCTGGCAGCAGTATTCTTTGGAAACGAAGGGCCATGAGGAGGACATCGATACCGGAGCGAGCGGGCTCGTAGCCTTCCCTCAACGAACCATCTGGAGGCCATATCTCGCGAACGTGCTGGGAGCCTGCCGCAACGCCCTAGGCCAAGGGGTTCATGCCAGTTTCGGCGCTCATGCTTATTTGATCGCGTGGGGGAATGGAACAGAGGCGTTCGCGGGCCAAATAGGAGGCACTGAATCGGCTCCTCAGCGTATGGTTCTCGATCCAGCTCAAGGGGCGCGATAGATGGAACCTACAGAAACCGAAGCCACCGAACGGCCGATCTTTCGGTTTCAATCGATGCTGCCGAATTCCTCGTCGATCAGCTTCTGAATTCGGACATTCTCATCGTGCAAATGTCGGAGGCCACCGAAGGATTTCATCCAGGGCTTGCCCTTGAGAGAAGGATGTCGCTGAAGTCTTTCTTTCACTGCTTCAGTGACAAACTGGTGCAGCGGCATCCCAAGCTCTGCCGCCCTGGCCTTCGCGTCGCGGTGGACCTGATCCGGCATTTCGATTGTGATGCGCACATCTAAGCTTCCCACACCACCCGACCGTTCACCACCGTCGCGACTGGTCCACCCTTAAACGTACGCCCATCGAAAGGAGAATTCCTGCTCTTCGACGCGGACGTGTTCACGTCATAGGTCCATTCGCGAGCGGTAGAAAAGATGGTCACGTCGGCAGCCGCGCCGGGCGCGAGCGTACCGCGCTGCAATCCCAAAATCCTCGCGGGGCCGGTGGTGAATAGCTCCACCAGCCGCATCAAATTAATCTTGCCGGGATATACCAGTTGCTCCAACGTCACCGCCAGCGCCGTTTCAAGCCCGATAATCCCAAACGGGCACTTCTCGAACTCCTGCATCTTCTCGCTGCCCGGATGCGGCGCGTGATCGGTCGCGATCGCGTCAATGGCGCCGCTGATGACACCCGCGGCTACCGCGCCCACGTCGCATCGCGACCGCAGCGGAGGTTTCATCTTGAAGTTACTGTCATATGGTTCGATGTCAGAATCCGCTAACGCAAGATGATGCGGCGTGGCTTCCGAAGTCACCGGAAGACCTCGCGCTTTTGCAACCGCGACCATCTCCACGGCGTGCCGCGAGGAAATGTGGGCGACGTGATAGCGCGCACCGGTCACTTCTGCGAGCAGAATATCGCGCGCGACCATCACGTCTTCCGAACACGCGGGAATTCCGCGCAGGCCGAGTCGAACTGACTCGAAACCCTCATGCATGTCGCCGCCGGCGCTCAGATGCAAGTCTTCGCAATGGTCGATCACGGGAATACCCAGGCTGCGCGCGAACTCCATGGCGCGGCGCATTACACGAGCGTTCATCACGGGACGTCCGTCGTCGGAAATCGCGACCGCTCCCGCATGTTTCATCGAGCCGATGGCCGCCAGCTCCTCACCCGCACTGCCCTTGGTGATCGCGCCGATCGGCCAAACATTCACCACCGCATGTTTGCGCGCCTTCTCGACGATGTAGCTGGTGACTGTGGCGTTGTCGTTCACCGGCGACGTGTTCGGCATCGGACATATTGAAGTGAAGCCGCCGGCCGCCGCCGCACGCGATCCGGTCTCAATCGTCTCCGCGTGCTCGAATCCGGGTTCGCGCAAATGGACGTGCATGTCGATGAAGCCCGGGGCGACGATCAGGCCGGTCGCGTCGAACACTTCGGCGCCCGCCGGCGAAAGACCTGCGCCCACGCCAAGAATAGCTCCGTCCTCCATCCACACGTCGGCGATCCCGTCGTGACCCGACGCCGGGTCAATCACTCGCCCGTTCTTAATGAGTAGCGCTGCCATTCCCGCTTCCAACCAGCACGCGTTCCAGCACGGCCATTCGAACCGCGATTCCGTTCTCCACCTGATTCAAGATCACCGATCGCTGCGAGTCCGCGACCTCGGACGAGATCTCGCGGCCGCGATTGATGGGGCCGGGATGCATGACGATCGCGTTGGGACTCGCTAGCTCCAGATGCTCCGGCCGCAAACCGTAAAACTGAAAATACTCACTCGCCGGAAACGCCGATTCATACTGCCGCTCCAGTTGCACGCGCAGCATCATGATCACACCGGCATCGCAAATGGCTTCGCGCATGTCGGTGGTCAGGGTGATCCCGGGCGCGATCTGCTTCAGTTCCACCGGCAATAACGAGGCGGGCCCGCACAGGACGATCTGCGCTCCGAACTTCGATAGCAGATAAATATTCGACCGCGCCACGCGGCTATGCGCGATGTCGCCGATAATCGCCACGCGCAAACCTTCGAGAGCCGCTCCGCGATCCAGAATGGTGCGGGCGTCAAGCAGCGCCTGCGTGGGATGTTCATGCGTGCCGTCTCCGGCATTGACTATCGGCGTTTCCAAATGCCGTTGCAGAAAGTGCGGAGCGCCCGAGGCCGCGTGGCGCATGATGATCGCGTCAGGCCGCATGGCCGCCAGTGTATTCAGCGTGTCCACCAGCGATTCGCCCTTGGAGACGCTGGAGGCTTGCGCGGTAATCGAAATCGTGTCGGCGCCCAGGCGCTTGGCGGCGATTTCGAAACTGGTGCGCGTCCGTGTGGAAGCTTCGAAGAACAGATTCACCACCATCCGGCCGCGCAGCAGATCCAGCTTGCGCAGGCCGCGGGGCTGGAAATCGCGCGCGCGATCGAGAATGGCCTGCACCTCTTCTCGAGTCAGGTCCTCGATCCCCAAGAGTCCGGCGGGCATCTTGTTATCCTTGCGAACTGGCTGCCTCGTCCACCCGCTCCACCAGCAGCACCTTCTCCATCCCGTCGATTTCCTGAAACTTCACTTCGATGATTTCGTTATCGGTGGTCTGCACCATGCGGCCGACATAGCGCGCCTCAATCGGAATTTCTCGATGCCCGCGATCGATCAGAACCAGGAGCTGCACTCTCGCCGCCCGGCCTTGATCGAACAGCGCATCCAGCGCGGCGCGAATGGTCCGGCCGGTGTACAGCACATCGTCCATCAGGATGATGTCCTTACCCGTGACGGGAAAGGAGATGTCGGTCGCGCTCACCACGGGTTGGTGCGATACCGTAGACAGGTCATCGCGATACAGATTGATATCCAGAATCCCGACTGGAATCTTTCGCTGCTCAAGCGCTTCGATTTTCTGCGCAAGCCTTTGCGCCAACGGAACGCCGCGCCGGCGGATTCCGATGAACGCCAGCCTGTCCAGGTCGTCGGTACGTTCCAGAATTTCGTGCGCCAGCCGGATCAGTGTACGGTCGATTTCAGAGGCGCTCATCAGTTGCTTTTTTTCGCGGGTGATAGGCATGCGGGTAAACGTTTCAGAGTAGCACAGCGGCGTTCAACATCGATGGTCAATAACGTTTCAGCCGTCCGTTAATGTTCCTGGCCAGTTTCTGAATGTCCTCGGTTCGCTTGATGTTCTTTACCGAGACGATGAGCGGATCTTCTTTTTCGAGATCCGACTTCAGTTGTTCCGCGAGCTTCAGAAGCGCCACCGCGTCCGCAAGATTCCTGTTGTGATCCGCCTTCATTGTCGCGTCCCGCTGGGCTTCCGCCGTGTCTAGGTCCGGCACGGCTTTCGGACGGCCTCTGGCTTGTGCGAACACGTGAAAGATACTGTCGCCTGGGGCCGCAGTCGCAGTTTGTCCGGCTGGGTCGGGCAGCGGCGCATCGCTTGGCTGTTGCGCGAAACCAACCCATAAGAAGACCAGGGGCAAGCGGAGGAGCTTCATTTGTCTACAATGATACAAACCCGAATGGCTCAAAGCATGATGCCACCCGTATGACTCAACGGACCGCGCGCCGGACGATGCTGCTGATCGCGTTTGCGTACTTCGTTCCCTCCTGCGTCGCCGCGGAACTGGAACTGCGTTTCGCCGCGCTTGAACGCATCGTCGCCGCGCAATTATTCACTCAGGATGGCCGCCATTACGTCCGAGGCAGCCGGACCACCCGCTGCCAGTTCGCTTATCTGGAAACTCCGCACATCGACAGCGACGAGGGCCGCCTTCGCGTTCGAGCTCGATTCAGCGGACGCAGCGCGCTGGACCTGATGGGCCGTTGCGTGGGGCTGGGTGATTCCTTCGACCTGACCATCACGGGGACACCCGCACCCCACAATGGAACCATGGTTCTGCGCGACGTGAAAGTTTCGACGCCACGCGATAGTTACTACATCCGGCGTGTGCGCGCGGCGTTGGCGCAGAGCATTTCGAAGGACTTCAAGATCGAAGTTCGCGATCAGGCCCGCCGATTGCTGGAACAGCCGGACGACATATCTCCCAATGCCGCTTCCAGGGACTCGCTCTACAAACAGGAGCTGGAGGCCTTCGACCTGGGTGAGATTCGGGTGACACCCGATGCCCTGGTGCTGGTGATAGAGTTTCGACTCGTCGTAAAGTAAAAGATGGTAAACATCGGGATCATCGGACTTGGCAACGTGGGAATGGGAGCGCTGTCGATCCTCACGGGGAACGCGGACCAGATCGCGCTGAAGCTCGGATTTCCACTCAATGTCCGCGCGGTGTGCAGCCGAGGTATCGCGAGCGTGCAGTTGCCCGCGCCGCTCGATTCCGCGCTCAAGACCGCCGACTGGCGCGATGTGGTGGATCATCCCGAGATTCACATCGTCGCAGAACTGGTGGGCGGGGTGGGCGTGGCGCGCGAAATCATTGAGGCGGCTATCGGGCGCGGCAAGTCAGTGGTGACGGCGAACAAAGAACTGATGGCGCTGTGCGGCGCGGAGATTTGGGATCGGGCGATCGCGGCCAGAATCAATCTCGCGATGGAAGCAAGCGTAGCCGGCGGCATTCCGATTCATGCCGTGCTGCGCGAAGGCATTTCGGGCGATCGCGTCCAGACTCTGTACGGCATCCTGAACGGGACCTGCAATTACATTCTTACGGAGATCGAGCGTTGCGGGGCGGCATTCGACGTGGTGCTCGCCGAGGCACAGAAAGCCGGCTATGCCGAAGCCAATGCTTCCGCCGATGTCGATGGATTTGACGCGCAATCCAAGCTGGCCATTTTGGCGGCGCTCGCGTTTGGCGAGCGGATCGTCCCCGCCGATATTTACACCGAAGGCATCCGCCGCATCACGCCCGTCGATTTCGATTACGCGCACCAGTTGCATCACACCATCCGCCTGATCTGCGCGGCGCGCCAGACTCCGGACGGTTTGATCCTTTCCGTGCGCCCTTCCCTGATTCCGCAATCCACGATTCTGGCGAGTGTCCGCGGCGCCTACAACGCCGTATGGGTCCGGGGTCGCTATGGCGCGGACACTTTTTATTACGGCCGCGGCGCGGGCTCCCATCCCACCGGGGTCGCGGTGGTCAGCGATCTGATGCGCGTCGCCCGCGAGATTCGCTCCGGCAGTCCGGAACGCGTGTCGCCTTTCGCCCACGCGCGGCTCGGCGAATACCTTCCGATTTCCGTGACGCTGCATCGCTCCGCATATTATTTGCGGTTCCGGGTGGAGGATAGGCCCGGCATCATCGCTCAGCTCGCGGCGGCACTGGCTGCCGAGAACATTTCGATCGATTCTGTTTTGCAGCTCCCGCAAGTGAACTGGCGCGATCTTCCTTTCGTCATCACCGTCGAGCCCACCACTGAGCTATCCATTCGCGCGGCGGTCGCGCGTATGTCACAGTTGAATTTCCTGGTCGAGCCCCCGCTCGCCATGCCCATGGAGGAATCGTTATGAGACGTTTCACATTGCCTCTGATATTTGCGTTGCTGGCAGCCCCGGCCGTCTGGCCGCAGGTCGCGTCCAAGGCCAACGAGAATTACAAGACCAAAGACGGCCGCGACGGCGTTGCCAAGACGCTCGACAACCCGAATCGCGACAAATCGCAGAAGCCGGAAGAGATTATCGCGGCCATGGACATACGGCCCGGGATGACGGTCGCGGATATCGGCACTGGCACGGGATACATGCTTCCGTTTTTGAGCCGCGCCGTGGGCGCTGGTGGGAAGGTGTTCGGGGAAGATATCCAGAACGATTTCCTGGATCGTGCGCGTGCGAAAATCGCCGACGACAAATTATCGAATGCGCAAATCTACCTGGGTACGGAAACCGACCCGCGCTTGCCCGCCAGTTCCGTGGACATCGAACTGGTGCTCGATGTTTACCATCACTTCGACTATCCCGATAAAATGCTCGCGAATCTCGCGCGTGCACTAAAGCCGGGGGGACATCTGGTGATCGTCGATTTTTACAAGAAGGACCGGTCGGATCATATCCGTCTGGAGCGCGAAGACGTGGTGAAGGAGATCGAAGCCAACGGATTTCGCGTATCGGCGCAGCGCGACAAAATCGGCAACAACCAGTACATGGCGACGTTCGCGAAGCGATAAAAAAGGGCCAGACCACCTTGTCCCGATTGCAATAGAAAGGGGACCGAGCCGTCTGTCCCCTTTTTCAATAAGCTTCTAATACTTAAAGAAATCGACCGGAGCGAGAGAGGTAATTTTCCACGTCTTTCCGCGCCGCTCAATGGTGCACTTCAACACCTGCCGCCGCGGCAGCCGATCCTCAACTTCCAGCGTCCAATCGACATCCAGCGTCCGCTTGTTTTCGTCGCCATCATCCGTAACGAACTCCACGGCCGACCCCACCTTGCTCCGCGACACCAGGTCCTCCACGTTGTCGCGAAGCTGTGAGTAATCGGGCATGGTCGAATCGAACTTGTCGAGAAACACAGCGGCGCTGATCGGGAGTCGGGGATTGTCCGTGTGCGCGTCGGCAAGCGCGCGCGTCAGGTCATCAAAAAACTCGATCACGCCGCGTGGTGGATCGGCGGCGCGGAGGGCCGCCGCCAGCGCGATCGCGATGCACAACAGAGTGCGCATATCAGGTCCGGTAGCTCGCATTGATGCGAATATAGTCCTCAGTGAAATCGCACGTCCAGAATCGGGCGTGACCCCGTCCGGTGCCGCGAATTGCGAATCGAATCGAGCAATCCGGCTGATCCAGCTTGGCCTTTAGCGCCAATTCCTGAAACTCAGCGGCAAGGCCGCCGCGGCACACAGGAACCCGCTGAAAATCGATATCGACGCGACGCGGATTAAATGTGACGCCGGCGTTCCCTGCGGCCGACAGAATGCGCCCCCAGTTGGGATCCGATCCCGCGATGGCGGTCTTAACCAGCGGAGAATTGGCGATCGCCCTCGCGATCGATTCGGCGCCTCCGTCGCTCGGCGCACCTGAAACATCGATGGTGATGAGTTTGCGCGCGCCTTCTCCATCGCGCACAATCTGGCGGGCGAGCGATTCGAGCACCTCCGTGAGCGCGAGCTCGAAAGCCTTCGCCGGCGGTTTAACTCCGGACGCCCCATTCGCGATCACCGCCGCCATGTCATTGGTGGATGTATCGCCGTCCACGGAAATGCGGTTGTAGGAACTCGCTACGGCGCGTTTAAGGATAGAGCGCAGAGTTGCAGGTAGCACGAGTGCATCGGTCATCACGAAGGCCAGCGTGGTCGCCATGCGCGGGTGAATCATTCCCGAGCCTTTGGTCATTCCCGCTATGAACGCGGCGCCGGGGCCGCCCACTTTCGTACCGGCGATTTTGATCCGCGTGTCCGTGGTCATCATCGCGCGCGCGGCGTCCTCGAATTTCGCCTCGTCCAGACTCGCCACCAGTTTCGGAATCACGCCTACGATCAGGTCGCCGTCGAGCTCCACGCCGATCACGCCGGTCGACGCCGGCAGCACCTCCCGCGGTTTCGATCCGATCGCCCGTGCCAGAGCTTCCACGCATTCTTGCGCCACTCGCTCGCCCGTTCGTGTCGCGCAATTCGCGTTGCCGGCATTGATCAACAGCGCACGGACGTGGCCTCGCGAGGCGCGTAAATTCTTTCGCGCGACATCCACCGGAGCCGCCACAACGCGATTGGTTGTGAATACGGCCGCAGCCGCAGCCAGCCGGTCCGAAAGAATCAATGCAACGTCGTCGTCGATCGTCTTTCGAATGCCGGCATATGCCGCCGCGTATCGAAATCCTTTAGGGAGCTTCATGTCAGCGCTTCGCCGGCTTCAATAGTATTGCCATTCAGAAACGCCGCCGCCGGCATCCTCTTCTTACCCTCAGGCTGCACTTCCACAAGCTCGATGGAAACGTCGCCGCATCCCACGAACAAACTTCTTCCGGCCACCCGCATCTCGCCCGGTTTGAGCGAAATGTCGGCGCCAGCCGCTCTCCAGATGTGCAGGCGTTGGCCCCCCCGGAAGCCGTAACATCCCGGCCATGGCTGGAATCCGCGCACACGATTCAGAATCTCGCGGGATGGTCTGGTCCAGTCCACATGCCCGTCTTCTCTCTTCAAAAGTGGCGCTAATGTCGATTGCGAATGATCCTGCGGCTCCGGGGTTATCGCCGGCAACTCCGCAAGTGTCCGCACCAGCAAATCCGCACCTGCAACAGCGAGCCTCTCACCCAACTCGATGGCCGTCTCCTCTTGCCCGATCTGCGTCTCCCATTTCAGCAGCATATCGCCCGTGTCCAGGCCCGCGTCGATCCGCATGGTGGTCACGCCTGTAACCGTTTCGCCGCGCGCGATGGCCCACTGAACTGGTCCCGCCCCGCGATACTTCGGCAGCAGCGAGGCATGCACATTAATAATTCCCAGTGGCGGAATATCCAGAATCGATTGTGGGATGATTTGCCCGTAGCCGACCACCACCATCGCCTCCGGAGCAATCGCGCGAAGCTGTTCCACCACGTCCGGACGCCGTACGCGTTCTGGTTGAAAAACGTCCAGGCCCAATCTCAGCGCGCTCTCTTTCACCGGCGACATCGCCAGCTTCTGCCCGCGCCCTTTCGGGCGATCCGGCTGCGTGAACACTGCGGCAATTTGCCCCGCTTCAACGATTCGTTCGAGACTTGGCACGGCGAACTCCGGGGTTCCGAAGAACACAAGTTTCATTCGCTCGGCTCCACTCGCTCACCTTCACGCACTCAAGTCCATTCGCCGGCCTTTTGGAGTTTTCTGATTTTTCTGCGGATCAGGTCGCGCTTAAGCGGGCTGATATGGCTGATGTAGAGCCTTCCGTGAAGATGATCGGTTTCATGCTGAACCGCGCGTGCCAGAAGATCCTCGGCCTCCATTTCGAATTTGTTGCCCTTGACGTCGTGTGCGCGAACCTTCACCTTGTTCGCTCGAGTCACTGGCTCGCGGAACGTCGGAATACTCAGACAGCCCTCCTCGCTGGTCTGAGTTCCCTGCCGGTCGAGAATCTCGGGATTGATCAGCACGAGTTTTTGCGCGGGATCTTCGCCAGTGGTCACATCGATCACCGCAATCCGCAGCGCGATCCCGATCTGCGGCGCGGCTAATCCGACGCCGCGCGCGGCGTACATCGATTCGAACATGTCGTCGACCAGCTTATGCAACTCAGGGCTGTCGAACTCGGCGACCTCCGCGGATGGTTTCTCGAGTACCGGCTGGCCGTATTTGACTATCGGATAAATCATCAGAAATTCTTCACCTGCTCCAGGTATCGTTCGAAATTGCACCTCGTCTCGCCGAGTGAATCGCCGCCGAACTTCTCGAGCATCGCCCCGGCCAGCACCAGTGCGGCCATCGCCTCCCCTATCACGCCCGCCGCCGGCACCACGCATACGTCGCTGCGCTCATACGCAGCCAGCGCCGGCTCGCGCGTTTCCAAGTCGACGCTTTCCAGCGGCCGCCGCAACGTGGAAATCGGCTTGAGCATTCCGCGCACCACCACGTCTTCGCCGTTGGTCATGCCGCCTTCCAGTCCCCCGGCGCGATTCGCTCCACGCGTGAAACGGCGCTCCTCGCGGTGATAGTGGATCGTGTCCTGCACTTTCGATCCAAACGACGACGACGCCTCAGCAGCCGCGCCAATCTCGACGCCCTTTACTGCCTGAATCGACACCATCGCCTGAGCTAATTTACCGTCGAGCCGCGTGTCCCAGGTCACGTGCGATCCCAAGCCGGGCGGAAGCCCATGCGCGACCACTTCAAACACGCCGCCTACCGTATCGCCGGTGCGATAGGCGTGATCGACGACCGCCTTCATGCGCTGCTCGGCATCCGCATCCACGCAGTTCAGCAGAACCTCTTCGCGTCCGCTCAACTCGACCAGCTCTTCCCATGTCGCCGCGCGATCCAGCTTCGCCTCGCCGATCCCCACCACATGACTGAGAACACCGATGCCGAACTGGTTTAGAAAGGCCTTCGCCAGCGCACCCAGCGCCACGCGGGCCGCCGTTTCCCGCGCGCTCGCCCGCTCCAGCACATAGCGCGCGTCGTGAAAATTATATTTGATCGACCCTGCCAGATCCGCATGCCCGGGCCTGGGCCGCGTCACCGCTTTTTTTTTGGCCTCTATATTTTCCGCGCCCTCGGTATCCTCCACCGGCAGCACGTCGGTCCAGTTCTTCCAATCCTTATTTTCGACGATGATCGCAATAGGCGATCCGATCGTCTTCGAATACCGCACGCCGCTGATCACGCGCGCGCGATCGGTCTCGATCTTCATCCGTCCGCCGCGGCCATAGCCTTGCTGGCGACGCCAGAGTTCACGATCGATCGCTTCCATCGACACAGGGATGCCGGCCGGAAGCCCGGCCATGGTCGCGACCAGACATTCTCCGTGAGACTCTCCGGCTGTTTCGAATCGAAGCATGGGGAAAGGAATATGGTAACAAGGCGTGCGACTTCGACGCGCTTGCCGCCCGAAACTGCCCGAAGCCATGTGGCCCACGCTTCAGTATCAGCCGCGACCCTCCGTTCGCCGTCCGGTTTGGTGAGAAGGCAGTCACAACGAAATCTTCGCGAACAAACGCCGCGCGCACAATCACATACCGATTGAATCCGCATCGCGCTCGATCGCCCTTCGCGTACCCTGAAGCCGAGAGATGGGCGCCATCATCCGCCTCCCATCCACCTACAGCCCGGTTTTACATTCTAGAGACTGGCCGACGCAACCGTAAGAGGGATGACGATGACCGCGAGCGTAAACGCGGTTTGGGGGCGCGCTTCCTTATATAACGATATATAACGATGAAGTAATTCTGGAACATCAACGAATCGACGGGGCCGTCCGCCAACGCAGGTTGCCGAAGCGCAAAGCGTGATCGGGCGACCCGTAAAGCAATGCGCTGTCGTCAAGAGGCGGACCTCGGACGGGCTTGTCGCATGCCGTGCCGGCGCTCATATCGACACTTCTTCTATCTCCACGGCAGAAGTGTTTTTCCGCAGCCTCTTCAGCATGCGCGCAATTCGCGCGTTAACGTGGAGAGGTGACCGTCGCGACCATTCAATCCGAGCGGCTCGAGCTCCGGGCCATGCTGCGTCTGGCTGCTCCGCTGGTCGCAGCCGAGCTCGGCTGGATGCTGATGGGCATCGTCGACACCATGTCCGTCGGACGCATCGGCGCCGACGCGATGGGCGCGGTCGGCCTGGGGTCGATGGTATTTTACACCATCGGTGTTTTCGCCGCTGGCTTGCTGCTCGGCCTCGACACGCTGGTCTCGCAGGCATATGGCGCGGGCGATCTGGAGGATTGCCGCCATTCGCTCATCAACGGAATCTGGCTGGCGATATTTCTGATCCTTCCGGTCATTGCCGGCCTGGAAGCCAGCCTCCCGGTGCTCGCGACATTTGGAATCGATCCTGCCGTGATGGCCCCCACGCGAGCCTACATGCACGTGCTGAATCTGAGCGCGCTCCCGCTGCTGCTGTTTTTCGGTTTCCGCCGATACCTGCAAAGCGTGAACATCGTCCGCCCCATCATGATCACTCTGATCACCGCCAACCTGGTGAATCTCGCCGGAAATCTCATCCTGGTGTTCGGAAGACTTGGCGCGCCGCGAATGGGCGCGGTGGGCGCGGGCTGGGCTACTCTTCTATCGCGAACGTACATGGTGATTGCGCTCGCCATCGTGATCCTCAAACACGATCCACAACTGGTGCACACCTCCTGGACTCCGGATTTCCGGCGCATCCGCCAGTTGCTGAAACTTGGGCTCCCCGCCGCCGCGCAAATCGGCCTCGAGACCGGCGTGTTCACCACCGTCACCGTACTGATCGGAAAAATCGGCGCGACCGCTCTCGCCGGCCATCAGATTGCCATGGCGACCGTCAGCACCACGTTCATGGTTCCGCTCGGAATCAGCTCAGCCGCATCCGTGCGCGTCGGGCACGCGATCGGGCGTGGCGATCCGCATGGCGCCGCGCGATCCGGCTGGACCGCCCTCGCCCTCGGAGCGATCGTGATGTCGATCGCCGCAGCTACTCTGCTCGCGGTGCCACAGGAGATCGCGCGTGTTTTCACGCCCGATCCGGCGATCATCGCGGCGGGCGCAACGCTGCTCCGCGTCGCCGCGTTCTTTCAATTGTTCGACGGATTACAAGTGGTCGCCACCGGCGCGCTGCGCGGCGCGGGCAATACCCACACTCCCATGTTCTGCCACTTCGCGGGCTACTGGCTGATCGGATTGCCGGCAGGCGCGCTCTTGTGTTTCCACTTCGGCCTCGGCGCGCCGGGATTATGGATGGGGCTTTCAGGCGGGCTGATATTGATCGGGATCGTGCTGGTTCTGTATTGGCGTCACGCGGTAGGTCGGCTGCGGGAGCTGTCGTGACCCCGGTTTTTTCTGCGAAGACCCGTCGTCATGTGAACATCGCTGATTGGTCTGAAGGTTCAATGAGCGCCCTGATGATCCCACCACGAGTGACTCTGCTACTTCGATCATTGGTCGCTTGCAAGGATGCCTTATAGTACCGAGAGGCATCGCTTTCCGGATCTCCACGGAAATCCATGTTGTCGACCCGGGAGTAGAAACCAGTCAGAGCTTCGGCGACCGCCGCAGGAATCAAGGTTCTTTGCCTTTTAAACATCGCGGAGTGAAGCTCGATGACGGCCGTGAACAGATCCGCCTTCTTCCAAGTACGCGAGGTAGGGGGAAAACTCATCTGGTCGATGAACTCCAATACCGAGTCTAATTCCCGTTCAAGGTCCGCGCGCATAGGAAACTCGTCATTGTAGCGCCGCAGGTATTCCTCAAGGTCGTCATCACGATTGAAGTACGTGCTTAAAGCCGTGGCTGCCAATATCAGGGCGAAACGCGCATCCTGCATTCTTCGGATCTCCGACGCACTGAATACCCGATGGCTCTCGAAGAACGGTCTCTGCGCGAAGAACTCTCCGAAAACCTTGAATTCCCCTTCGAACCTCGAGTTGTGGATTTCCATTGCATTCAGCGCGTACCGAGTCGCGTTAATGCGCCGAAATACGTTCTTAAGTACCTCAAGCTCCACGATTCCCAGATCCCTGACTACGACGTCATACTGTAAAAACGCTTCCTTCTCCTCTCTGGTGAGCTCAGCGTAGGGCTTGACTCCACCATAAAGCACAATATCGGGCGATCCGGTGAAGTACTGAAGTAGCGTGGTCAAGCGTTGCTGCCCGTCAACCAAGAGCTCCGTGCCTTCTCCTGTTTCGACGTCCACCTCCCCAGCGGCAACGTAGACCTCGGGAAATGGGTAGCTGAGCAGGACGGTCTCTAGAAATGCGGATTTGTCCTTGTTACTCCAGACGAGGCGGCGTTGAAAGTCGGGCCTCGGGATCAGTTTGCCCTCCCTGAGCCGCGTCAGCAATTCCCTCACCTTGCGATTCGTCGCAGTTGTTTTCATTGGGGCTAGTCTCCAAGAGCTTGCAATCACGAACGCACTTCTGCTGGTAAGACTCCAGGAAGTGCCAGTTCTTGTAAAGCGCTCCCCTGATCTTATAGGGGCCGAACGTCCCCGCGCTTGTCAGCTTGCGAAAGAATTCCCACCATTCTCGACTTCGCTCAAAGCTTCTTGCCGGAGGAAGCTTGTCAGGTCTCATCCAGCCCCGAAAGAGATATCTCCGGAAGTCTTCAAGACCAAACCAAAATTCAGGACGCGCCCAGTAGTCAAACGCATCCTTCCAGCAAGCGTCGAATAGACCGCTCGAACAGAGGGCGACATCGATATCCGAAGTCTCGCCGAACGCGCGGTATCGCTTGTCTGGCGCTATTGAGAAACCTAGCTTCGCTGAGCCAACAACTACGACCTCTGTAGGATGGATGCCAAAATTCTCAGCGATTCGAGCTTTGAGCTCATAGTACAAACCCGGCGGAAGCGTAAAACAATCACCAGATGTAACGTGCTTACGCACAAGGTCGGCCACTCCGGCATGTGGCAGGTCGGCGCGAAATTCCCTAATCCTGTCCTCGGAGCTCATGCCAACAGCGTTCAGAGTTTGTATTTCGATCTAACATTAATCCGCTGCCACAATCCACCGACTCGGCCCGCTGAGGGATGCGCTCTCCGTCGCGTGCAGCTTCCCAATGGTGACACACATAACCTCCCTCAAGCCAACCCGCCAGGGCGCGCCGCGAGAACCGAGATCGCGCCACGGCCTACCGCGCAGCCGGAAGCTTGAGGGTCTTCCGCACGCGCGCAAAGACATCGCCCTCGGCGATGCCGCTGGCGTCTCCCTCATCGATGGCAGCTCGAAGCGCGGCAAGCTTCGCCTCATACTGGCGCTCTTCACGCTCCAGGGTGCGCAACGCGGCTCTGACGACTTCGCTGGCGTTCTCGTACCTTCCGCTCTTGACCTTCTTCAGCACGAAGCGGTCAAGCTCGCCGGTCAAATTGACGTTACGGGTGGGCACGATGGCTCGAGATCAATTCTAACAGGATTAGCAAAGATTGCCAACCTGGACGTTGGACGAAACACCTACCGCCGCGCCAACCTCCGCCGCACCGGCGACGTGAACGCCCGAATCGCCATATCCAGATCGCTTACCCCCATCGCGCGGCACATCGCATAAAACACTCCGAACCCGAGCGGGATCGACACCACCAAATCTCCCAGTCGACCCTCGCGCGACGTTCCCAGCCACGCTTCAATCAAATGGCTGCTGACCACGATCACCGCTCCCATCACCGCCGACGCCAGCAGCACTTTTCCGATTCCCGCCGCCAGTTCGCGGCCATGCACCCCGCCGATTCGCTTCCGCAAAATCGCGAACAGCACCACGAATCCGAACAAGGCCACGACCGATGTCGACGTTGCCAGGCCGGCTTGCCCGAAGCCCGCCCATCGGATCATGATCACCGCTGTCGCGTAGTTGATTCCCACCGAAAGCAGGCTCACCACCATCGGCACGCGTGCGTCGCCCAACGCGTAAAACGCGGGCGTCAGCACCTTCAGCGCCGCGTAGCCCGCGAGCCCCACCGCGTAACACGAAAGTGCGATCGCGGTCTGCTGGGTGTCATACAACTCGAATTTTCCGCCCTGATAAATCGCGCCGATGATCGACTTGCCGAGCACAATCAACCCCACCGAGGACGGCACCGTCAGCAGAAAAACCATCCCCAGCGACTTCGACAACGTGCGCCGGAATTCATCCATGCGGCCCGCGGCCGCGCTGCGCGAAATCGACGGCAACGTGGCCGACGCCATCGCCACGCCGAATAATCCCAAGGGAAGCTGCATGAAGCGGAACGCGTAACTCAGCCAGCTCACCGGACCGTCGAAGCCGCGATGCGGATCGAACACGGTGGAGGCGAAATTCGTGTTCACCATCACGTTGATCTGCACCGCCGCGTTGCCCAGAATCGCCGGCACCATCAGCTTCAGAATTCGCACGAGCCCCGAGTCCGACCAATGGAACGCCGGGCGAAAGCGGAATCCCAGCCGATGTAGGCTGGGCAACTGCCAGCACAATTGCAGCGCCCCGCCCAGCACCACTCCGATCGCCATACCTTCGATCCGCGATAAATGCAGCGACGGTCCCAGCCCGAATCCGATGGCGATTCCGAATCCTACTGACCCGATGTTGAAAAACGTCGACGCCATCGCCGGAACGCCGAACCGGTTGGACGCGTTCAGCACGCCCATCGCCTGCGCCGCCAGCGCCACTAACAAAAGGAACGGGAACATGATGCGCGTCATCGTGACGGCAAGCTCGAATTTCCCGGGCACGGCCGCGTATCCCGGCGCGAGCAAATGCACCAGAGCGGGCGCGAAAATCATTCCCAGCGCGCACAGCGAGCCGACCACGATGATCAGTGCCGTCGCCACCAGATTCGCCAATCGCGCCGCTTCCTCCTTGCTGCGCGTCGAAAGATATTCTGTGAAGGTGGGGACGAATGCGCTCGATAGCGCGCCTTCGGCGAACAGATCGCGCGTCAGATTCGGGATGCGGAAGCCGAGACTGAACGCATCGTAAATCAGCCCGGCGCCGAACAGCCGGGCCATCACGCTCTCGCGTACCAGGCCCGTCACACGGCTCATCAGCACCGCGACGGAAACGATCCCGGCCGAGCGTACAACGCCTTCCGCTTGGCTGGGGCCTTCGGTGTGGCTCTCCGTGGGGCGGCGCCATGCGCTGCCCTTTGGCGGGGCAGCGCCCTGTGCTTGATCGCGACCTGGGTCAACCGTCGGATCAGGCACAGTCAAGCCCCGCCCGTAAGGGCGGGGATCCATGCTCGAGCCCCAGCCCCGTCTCAGGACGCATTGCCGGATTGCTTTCCGTATTCCTCAAAGAAATGCGCGATGGTCATGATTCCCGCGTAGTAGTTCGACACTTTGTACTTTTCGTTGGGCGAATGCAGACAGTCGTCGGGCAGTCCGAAGCCCATCAGGATGGTCGAAAGACCAAGATGTCTCGCAAAGTCGGTGACGATGGGA
>Ga0182024_10001537_pt1 | contig 59209 bp, 42 predicted proteins | sample P32metaG_FD_120480 | JGI IMG/M metagenome (GOLD analysis project Ga0182024, IMG submission 120480) | Permafrost microbial communities from Stordalen Mire, Sweden - P3-2 metaG (Illumina Assembly) | ecosystem: Environmental > Terrestrial > Soil > Wetlands > Permafrost | place: Sweden: Stordalen...
AGGTCTCAGAAGCCTGTGCTTAACTGCATGGGGGTTCGAGTCCCCCCTCGGGCACCATTTCGACGTTTTCCCAGCTTGGAACAGCCTTCGAGAATTGAGGACAAGTATCCTTAAAATCAACGACTTTCGGATTTTGATCCGGCCCGGCGGCATCCGGCATCTGGACAAGTTTCGACGATTTTTGACCGTTTTTGGCGGAATTTAGTGAAGCTCCCAGTGAAGGTGAAATCCGGTCTAACTTGGCCATTTCTCCATGGATAGGTAAAAGGGACGGGTCCGTATACCTCTTTGTCTGCTCCCAGCTCTTGTGCCTGTTGAGACTGATGCGGCAGGCCTCGCCGACCCCCATCTGAGCCAGGAGCGTGGAAAAGGTATGGCGCAGGGCGTGGAAGTCGACCCGCTCGCCATTCGCGCCGCGGGGCTCGATCCCGCACTCGCGCAGGTCGGCTTCAAGCGTCTTCACTGTCGGCAGCCGCTGGAAAACTTTCCCATATCCGCGGACATCGTCCCGCCTGCGCCTCAAGGCCTCCGCCAGGGAGCTGACCAGGGGAATGACGCCATCCTCCCGGTTCTTCGTCGTCGCCCCGCGGACCGCAATGTACGGCTGCGGGCCATCGAGGTGCAGGTCGTCCCACGCCAGGGCCTTGATTTCACTCCGGCGCAGGCCCGTGAAGATCGCGAAGTGGTACGCGACGCCCCAGCGCCGGCGTTCCCCGACTGCTCTCTACCACAACGACGGTGGCCTCCGTGTGACGGCATTCCGGGTCCCTTCGGGCGCCAGAGCGTGCTATGCTTTCATTGGAACCGGGAGTTGCCCCGGCCCCGCTCACGCTCGAAGTAGATGATCGTACCTGCTGTCCTTATTCTATTTGCCGCCCTTTACCTCGCGGTACTGTGCGGTTCGTTTTGGCTGTGGTCAAAGCACCGGCGGCGTCGCCGCGTATTTCCGTTTCAGGAGAACGTTCGGCTCTTGCGCCAACCAGGAGAAACTCTCCTCAAGCAGGTGCGGATTATCGATGAGCGAATGATGATTACCGCCATGTGCGGGGCAGTCGCTCCAAGCGTGGTGGCATTCGCATACATTGGATTGGTGCCGCGTCTATGGGCTTATTTGGGCGGGCGATTGAGCAGCGGCGGAATATTGGTCGGAGCCTCTATTGTCGCAGCGACATCCATATTGGCTCTCGTCGTTATTTTGCTGCGAACCGCAGCTCAATCGAGCAGCCGATATTTGGGCTATTGCGGCGAGCGGCTTATAGCGGAACGCCTGCGTCCACTGGAGCGAAGAGGGTGGGTGGTTCTTCACGATGTTCCGGCGATGGGGAGCAGTCCTTTCAATCTCGATCACGTCGCAATCGGGCCGGCGGGGGTATTCGTGGTGGAAACGAAGTCACCGCGAAAATACGTCGATGTTGGTTCGGACGGGCATCGGCTGGAGTTTGACGGCACCATGCTTACATGGCCGGATGGTAGCCGAAATCGGCGGGCGGTCGACGATGCGATCGGGAGAGCGGAATGGCTCAGCCAAACGCTCCAAGCCAGGGCGGGAGAGCCCGTAGCCGTGATGCCGATTCTGGTTTTTCCCAGCTGGTACGTAGCGGAGTGCAAGCCGCGGCGGGCCGAGATTCGTGTCGTCAATCCGAAATACTTGCTCGGCGCGATCGCATCGCGGCAGCAAGTTCTGACGGCCACACAGATCAATCTATATGCCCGGCAGGTCGCGTTGCTTTGTCGAGACGTGGAGCTATAAATCGACCGAATTGGTGTCTACCCCGCGTTGAGGTAAGTGGAAATTGATCGGGCGAGCGGCCCCGCGCCGGTAGAGCACAGGTTACGATAGACCTCCGTTCTTAGTGCTCCGAACGGCGAACGGCGAACGGCGGGCGGCGGGCGCAGGGCAAAGGGAAACGGGGCCGCTGCGCATCAACTGAACTTGTGAGATGGCGCTACGGCGTCGCGTCCCGATACCGGTCCCAGTGGCTAAGCAACTCTGTCGTCACGGCGCTGCCGACCCGGTAGTCGGCCTCCAGGGCCGGGATGTACGCCATGCCCCCCGTGTCGGACACCGTGTCGCCGAAGAGGCTGTCGGCCGTCGTCACCCCCGGCGGGGGCAGGATGTAATTGCAGGCGGTCCGGAGGACGAGCAGCCGGTCGGGATCGACCTTGCCCATCATCCCGAGCCGCTGCAGGGCGAGGCAGACGCCCTGGTCCTCGCAGTCCGACATCGCGAGCGAGCCCTTCCCGTGGGTGTAGATCTTCACCCAGTCCTCGGCCCAGCGCATCATGAGGGCGCCGTGAAAGAACCGGTCAGCGCCCAGGCTGTCGCCGAGCATCACCCGCGGCGGCTTCGCCGCCTCGGGGTAGGCGGCGAACCGCCGGCCGAAGGACCGCATCGCCGGATCGTCCTCGAGGGGAACCGTCTTCGTCAGGCCATAGGCCCAGGCGACGAGGCTGGGCTTGAGCCGGAAAGCGACCTTGCCGATCCCGCCCGTCCCGTAGTTCGAGGCACCGGCGGCCGGTACCAGGTCGACGTCGGCCGAGCCCTGGCCGGGCCGGGTCGCGCCCAGGGCCACAATACCGTAGGGCCAGGACGCCGGTATCTCGCGTGGATCGATTTCGAAGGCCGGATCGCCGTCGACGACCGTCTGGACCCAGAGTGCGCTGCCGAGCGGCATCTCATTCGGGTCCCCGCCGCCGATGCCGGCGAGAAGGAAGTAGGTCTTCCGCAGGTCGAAACGCGGGTCGCCCGCCAGGGCCATAATCTGGGCCGTGCAGCGGGACGTCGTCCCGGAAACCATCGCGTAGAGCCCCCGGCCGCTCGTCAGGAGCGCATGGTCGACCCCTGGCACGGCGATTTCCTGGTCAAGGTGCTCGCGCTCGACCCAGAACTGCAGTTCTCCCGGCAGGTCTCCCCGGTCCTTGCCCGCTTCGTAGGTCGTGATGACCAGGACCGGAATCGGGGTGGGCGGAGTCTCGGCGCGGAGGAGCGGGGAGCCGACGAGGGCGGCGAGGACCGGGAGGAGCCGGGAGAGTCTGGTCACGTCCTTGCGGCGGAGGTAAACGTTCAAGTTCACTTCACCGGATTCTCATGGATTATGGAGACAGGTTGCAAGAGCGCGGTTCCGGTGCAAAGGGCAGCAGCAGCGGTGGTGGGCATCGACCTCATTGCGGACAAGGTCGCCCTCGGTTGCGGCGGAGAGGCGGCCCCGGATCGGACGCCCAATCACTTTAATCGGCCGTCATACTCGTAGGGGAGTGGCCCATGAATCCATCGAATGCTAAACGACGGATGCAAAGGATTGAGAAGGACATTTAGGCCAATTGGCTGAATCACGGTCGGCACAACCAATCCGGGCGCTCGCCGCTCACGAAGAAACGCGGTGCCGTAGTCCCGCGAACGATTTCCGGCGACCTCGCTGTCCCACCCCGCTGGGAGCGTGGACCTGGATGCTACCTCGAGCATGTCATCGGGGACATCCACTGTATAGTAGATGCTCGCAGGTAAGACGCGCGGCAACGGCCGGATGTGGACGATGCACTCCAGACAGGCGAGTGCGAGCGAGTCTGAACAATATACGGCACGAATGTCCGGGGACGGATGGTTCCAGCGATGGGCGACCTTGGAGGCGGCGTCACCGCTAAACGCGGTGGCGGGCCGGTCGAACCTGGCCCGCGCGATCCGATAGAAAATCACAGATAGCCGCCATCTTCGATGGCCCCGAGGATATTGACGACCGCGGCTGCGCCAACATCCCGGACCAGCATCGAGAGCGGGGTCTTGTTACCCAGGGCGCGCTGCTCGGTCCGCATCCACATCCGCGCCGTCTCCGTGCTGCCGAGGACCTCTTGGGCGCGGCGAAAGACTCGGTACGCGCGGTAACTCCGTTCCGTCTCGTCACCGGTCAGCAACGGGACCTGCGCATGGGCCCGCTTGCTCCCGGGTCCATTGATGCGATGGCGAATCGTTCGTTCGCTCAGACCGATTGAATTGGCCAACATCTTCACCGGAAGGTCCATGGCGTCCGCAAGCTTCCGGAAGACCGAGGCGCTGATGCCCTTATTCAGGCGCTCGACTTGGGCGGGGCCGGGAGTGCGGTAGATTTGTTCCAGGGTTGCGAGGCTCATGCGAAAAACATAGCGGCTATTTCGCCGCGTGCAAGCGGCAATGCAGCCGAATGAGTAAGGGATCTCCGAACGGAAGCTTGCGGAGCAATTCTCGCGGTTCGATGGATGGGACAGGGTCCGCACTTTGGATCCGTTTTCATCAGAATTGGGCGGCGGGCGATCACTTGCGATGGCCATACCGCTATATTAGCAGGTCTCCCAACAGCGGATTTCGAGGAGGGGAGGACTTGGGAATTGCTGATCCCGCCGGAAGAAGCCGCACAGGTTAATCAGACCTCTGCGTTATGCTCACTTCGGAATCGACACAGTCGGCTTGCGTGCAAAGGTTGCCACATCTGCCGCGGCTTTGGTTTCGGCGCCGGGCTTGCCGAGGAAGCCCAGATCGCGGAACCAGTCCATGAAACGCTCGGGCCGGTTTAGGTCGCATAGATGCACCTCCGGTCGCGAGTGATGGTGGCTTTGCGGAATGGGTTACTCATTGCATCGACGGCCTCCCGGGTGAGGAGGTCCACCGGGACGCCGAGCAGTTGCGACATCCCAAGTTCGATTTCGACGATGCGCAGGCCGGGGTGTTCTCGAAAGGTCGCGATCAGATCCACGTCGCAGCCGCGATGTGCGTCGTCACGGGCCGCCGAACCAAAGATTTCCAATTGGGTGATGCCGTGCTCCTGGCAATACGGAGCGAGCAGGCGTGCCACTTCTTCGACCGGCGGCGGCCTTCGGGCATGTCGCGGAGCCGCGCGTTTGCCGGCGCGCACGTCCTCCCAGAATGCCAAAATTTTCGCTCGATTGGCGGCAGTCTTGGCGGGCGACCGGGCTTGTCCGCCCATTCGACTGAGAGTGGTATGGTGCATCGAAGTGATACTAACCGGATAGTAATTAAAAGATGTGCTATCAAATGACTGTTAGCAAGTAACTAGCTATGCCGTTGCCTAAACTTCAGCGCCATTCAAAGGTTTTACCTGTTGGGCCGTTCCTTCGCCGGCGCGACGCCTGCCCGCCGGCATTGCGCCGGTTTGCGGCTTGATTGCGCGCGATTTTCGCTTAGGTTGGTGCAACCTTTTATCTATGCCGAATCAACTCGCCAAATCGAAGCGCCGTCAGAGCTTAGCGGAGCACGAGGCCGTGCTGGCCGCACTCACTGCGATCGCCCGGGAGGAGAACACCACCGTCATGGCCCTGTTGCGTTCGGCCGCCCGTGAGTTGGTGCGACAGAAGGCGCAAGATTCCGCGTTGGCCGAAACTCTGCAGCAGGTTGTGTGGCAGAAGGCTCCACAGATGCCGAGGCGGTTCAAAACCGCTGCGCAGGTGGCGCGTTTCAAGCGGCAGCAACGCGAATTTGACCAGGCGTTGCTCGACATGGCGCTGGCCAGTCCACAGGCAATCCAACAGCGCAATTCCGTCGTGCCCTCGCGGGGCGCCATCCGGTTGATCGATTTCGACGCCGCCCATGCCGCTGGCGTCTGACGCCGCGCCCCGTCCGCCGGAGGATTTTGCATCGCTGCTTGCGACCAAAGAGCCGGTGCTCCTCGTCGGTGGCCAAGCCGTCAACTTGTGGGCTCTCTATTACGAAGCGCGCACCGTGGAATTGGCTCCCTTTGTTTCGCGTGACGTGGACGTCCTCGGCGATCGGGAAACCTTGGAGGCGCTCGGAAGGCTGGCCGGGACTAAGCCGCAAATCTTCCCGATTCGGCCGCCCACAAACGAAGTCGGCGTCGTCATCGCCAAGGATTCCGGTGGTCAGCCATTGCTCATCGAAGTCCTTCGCTACGTTCATGGCGTCAGCAACGAGGAACTCCGCGAACCGGTTTACACGATGGCGCTGGGCGAGACTCACGTGCGCGTGCCCAGTCCCATTGCCCTGCTCCAAGCAAAAATCGCCAACGTCGCCGACATCGCGCAAACCGGCCGGCAGGACTCTCGCCACGTCGTGATCCTATCCCGACTAATGCCCGCTTACCTTAACGACCTACAGACAGCCGCCATGGAAAGCCGGATGACGGAGCGCCAATTGATCAAGTTTCTCGAACGCCTGCTCACAGTGGGCACCACGAAAGCGGCGCGCAAAGTGTTCGGACAACTGCGGCTCGACCTGCAGCACCTATTTCAGGGTCTCGGAAACGAGGGGTTGATCAAGCTCACGGCATTCATGACGAAGCGCCTCCCACGAGGCGATCAGGCGTAGCTCAGTGACATTTGCAGTAGATGGCCCGGGTAATGCATTGAGTGCCCGCACCCGCGCGATCAGGTCAGGATCCTCGAGCAAATTGTAATCGGCGCTTGCGGCCCGCGCTGGGGCGTCGAGGGGCCAGAACCAAGGCCGCATCGAGCCCACTCTTGCGCCAGCAGCCATTCCGTGTAATCATTCCGTCAGTCTCCCCTTCCGCCCCAGAGTCGCAGCGACTGCGGGAGCATCCCCGAAGAGAGACCTCATCCCCCTGGCGTCGATTTTCCAATTTGCTTCGACCATGAAGAATTTCGCGTTCGCAGGCGTCACCCTCCCCCGGGCCTCCCGAGCCGCGATTGGCGGCCTGGCGGTCGCCGGGGCCGTTTTCGCCAGCGCCCGGCAGGGGCGGTGGCGGTGGCGGCGGGCAACCAGCAGGCGTGGAGGGACAGGAGCGGAAACAGCCGCGAGGGGAGCGGTCCGGGAAATGCGCTCATGAGTCGGGGTAATTGGGGCGCGATCAAGTCGCCGGGAAAACGGCGCTCAAATAACGTCTTCGGCCGCGCCTGCCCTTAGTCCGCTCGCCGGTCGCGACGTTGTAGCCGCCGGTGAAGGGCGTCCACGCCCCACGGGAAGCGGATTTCATACCAGATGGTCTTGCCGTCCGGGCTCCAGGACTCGTGACCAGCCGCCTCCAGGCAGGAGGTGCGGTAGACAGACGTTTGGGGTCGGCACAGGTGACGCCTCGATCGGTAAAGGAGGCCAGCTCCTTTGGGCCGAGCTGACTTTCTGGCGTTCACGGCCGACACCCCGCTGAAGTCGGCGCAACGAAAGCCTCCCGGAAACGTCACGCGTAACATGCCCCTTTTGAAGCCGATGGGCGCAGTCGCCGCCCTGGGATTTTTTTTCGTCTTGCTGGCGCCGGCGAGGTCCGCGGAAGTCGAGATCGTCACCGAGGCATCCGTTGGATCGCCCGCGCGTTTCGCCCTCGCGGCGGTGGAACAGGCCTTGGCGGGCAAATCGTGGTCGGCCAGCCGGACGACCGACTTCGGGACCTCCCGGGGCGCGATCATTCTCGCCGCGGGCTTGGGGCCGGGGGCCTCGCCGGCATTCCGAGCGTTGGCCGCGGATATGGGGGCGGCTCTGCCCACTGAGCCCGAATCGCTGGTCGTGCGCCGGGGAATGCAGGGGGGGCGGCCGGTGGTGCTGGTGGCAGGCGGGGACAACCTCGGGCTTGCTTACGCCCTGTATGACCTGGCGGACCGCATCGGCTGGGGCGGCATCCCCGGCGACCCGCTGGCCGCCGTGCGGGATGCGCAGGAACGGCCGCATGTGCGCGACCGCTCGATTTCGACCTACGCGATGCAGCAGGCGTATTTCGAGCAGCGGCTTTTCGACCCGGATTATTGGCGGGCCTATTTCGACAATCTGGTCCGCAACCGCTTCAACAACTTTACGTTGATCTTCGGCTACGAATCGTCCGGTTTCCTCGCGCCTCCCTACGCCTGGTTCTTCGATCTGCCGGAATTTCCGGAGGTCAGGGCGGCCGGGGTGACGCCCGCCCAACAGGAGCGCTATGTCAGGGCCCTGAACCAGGTGGTGGCCCTGGCGCACGAGCGGGGCCTGCATTTCACCCTGGGCATCTGGGACCACGTCTACGACGGCGTCAGCTCCTACTACACGGAGGGGGTGTGGGACCACCTCCCCGAGACCGACGGTCGGCGCCCCCGGTGGCCGGTGGAGGGTCTGAACGCCAAAAATCTCGTGCCCTACACCCAGGCGGCCTTGCGCCGGTTTCTCTTTCTGGTGCCCAACCTCGACGGGATCCAGTTCCGCATGCATGGCGAATCCGGCCTGAGCAAGGCCGGCTTGCGCAATTTTTGGGAGCCAATTTTCCAATTGATGGCCCGCGAACATCCCCAGATTCGTTTTGACGCCCGGGCGAAGGAATTTCCGCGTGATCTGGTGGAATCGGCGATCCAGGATGGGGTGCCACTGCGTCTGGTGACCAAGGTGCTGGCCGAGCAGGTCGGCCTTCCGTTCCACCCAGCCGCGGTCCAGCCCCGCGATCAGTTTCAGACCCGCGACAGCTACTTCGACCTGCTGCGCTATCCGCGGATTTATCCCGTGCAATGGCGCGAGTGGACCAGCGGCACGATGCGAATCTTGTGGTGGGGCGATCCCGACTTCGCCCGCCGTTTCGCCGAAAGCACGCATCTTTACGACGGCGATGGCTTCGAGGTGGCGGAGCCGTTGGCTACCAAAATGGCCTCGCAGCCCCACGACTTGGCTCCGATTCCAATCCTGAATCCCGCCTACCGTTTCACCCCGTACGAGTTCCAGCGTTATTGGCCGTTCTTCCAGACGTTTGGCCGCCTGGGCTACGACCCGGCGACGCCGCCAGAGACCTGGGATGAGGCCTTTATTGGGCATTTTGGACGCACGTGCGGCCCGTTGCTCGAGCGCGCCCTGCATCGCGCGAGCTGGATCCTTCCCCGCATCATCGAATCTTCTCTGCCGCCGGACAAGTTTCCCACCACGCGCGGCTGGCCGGAGCGCCAACGCTGGGACGACCTGCCGGTATACAGCCGGGCCGAACCGGCCGATCCGACGCTTTTCGCCAGCTTGGCGGAGGAGGCCCGGCTGCGCCTGGACGGCGGCGAGACCGCCAAGGTGACCCAGGAGGCCACCTCCGCGTGGTTCGACCTGGTCTCCCGCGACGTGCTCCGCGACGTCGCCGGCGCGGAATCGGCCGCCGGTCCCGATCCCGGGCCGGAATTCGTCTGCGCGGCCACCGACCTGAAAATCCTGGCGAACCTCGCGGAGTACCATTCGCGCCGGATCCGGGCGGGGCTGGCCTATGCGCTCTTTCAAGCCAGTGGCGACGTCAGCTCGCTTGATGCAGCCATCGCTGGGGAGAAACGGGCGGAGGCCGCGTGGCAGGGTCTCGTGGATGCCGCCGGGAATGTCTACGGCGACAATCTTGCGCTCGGACTGCCACTGGCCCGGAACACGGAGACGGTGAAGGAGGACCTGTCCGGCCACTGGCGGGACGAACTTCCGCGACTGGCGGCGGGCGTGGCGGCATTGGAGGAGGAGCGCGCGTCCTTCCGGCCGCACCGGCCGCGCCCGCCGATTCAGCTTCGGCTCGGGCGCGGCAACGTCGCCTCTCAGGCCGTGGCAAACGGCGATTATCAGGTGACGGTGGAGGTCGCCGGACCCAAAGGTCCCATGAGGATCGTAGCCAGCGGCGTCAGCTACTCCGACGCCTTCGCCGTACCGGCCGGAGGCCGGATCGAGCGGACGCTCTTCGCGCCGGTGGTGGACGGGAAACTCGATGTCCTCTTGCTGCCCATGTCCGACGGAACGGCTGGGGCGGAGAAGATTTCAGCGGTGCGGATCGATCCCCTGATCGCGCACGTGCCGATTCGGCGCCTGGCCCCTGGCCAGGATGCGGAGATTCGGGCGACGGTTTCCGCGCTGGGCGGGGTCCCTTCCGTGCGGGTCGTCTACGGCGACCCCCAGACGGGATTTCGCACCAAACCGCTGGTGGCCGAAGCGCCCTGGGTCTACCGGGCGATCATTCCCGCGGCGGAGCTGGCGCGTGGAGCCGAGTATTTCCTGGAGGCGGAGGACGGGGCCGGCCATGTGGGACGCTGGCCGGAGTCCGGCCGGGTGGCGATCCTGGTCACTGCCGATGTTAGCCCGCCCCAGGTGCGTCATCAGCCGGTGACCGCGGCGACTCCGGGACAGCCGCTGCGGATCTCGGCGGACGTTAGCGATCCTTCCGGAGTAAAATGGGTCCGCCTGCGCTACCGTGCCGTCAACCAATATCAAGACTACCGCACCCTCGAGATGCTGCCCACCGGGGATGGCCACGGCTATTCCGCAGAAATCCCAGGCCGCCAGATCGACCCGGCCTTCGATCTCATGTACTTTATCGAAGCGATGGACAACGCCGGCAACGGGACGGTCAGCCCGGCGATCGAGAATGGGGCGCCTTATGTCGTGGTCAGACTGCGGCGCTGACACCCATGCCTCAAGGGTTCGGCCAGGGTGCTGGTCCGTCGAGCTGCCGCGGGAATCAGCGGTAGGTGTAGAATCGAACGCGCAGGACCATCGGCAGCGGCGATTCGCCGTTGCCGGCCGCTGCCGCGGCGCCGCGCCCCCGCGCGCCCAGTGGAATCTGGGTGCCGGCCTGGTGATCGGCGGCGGCGGCGGAAACATCGTAGCCTCGGCCCATGATGTCGTCGCCGTTTACCCGGCGCCGCGTGACCCATTTGCCGTTTTTGAACGCCCCGCGATCAATGGTGGTGGCGGCGGCGATGTTGGCGCCGGGGATGCCATTCGGGGAAACGCGAAAGGGAAAGGAGCCGTTTGAGGCAAAATAGTACTCATCCGGCGCCGTGTTGATGATGAGAACGAAGGGGGGTGCCGAGAAAAGATAGGGGGCCGGCGCTGCGCCGCGCCGGGGAGGCTTCGCCGGAAGAGGCCGCGGTCGGCGCCGCGACCGGGGCGTCGCCTCCCCCGAAGCCACCTCCCGCTCCGCCGGGTGCGGGCGTGAAGTCGAAGAGGTACCGGCCCAGCACGACTTTTCCGGGATTCTGGCCCGGTTCCAGGGTGATGAGCTTGATTGCGCCCGGCCGGTTCTGAGCTTGCGCAATCGCGCCCGAGAGTGAGCCGATGAATCCGTAGGTCCGCGCGAACGGACTTTCCGGACTCAAGCGGTCGATCCCGAAGGGCGAAAAGCACAGGACGTTGAGCTGCGTGAAGGCCATCCAGGCGTTGTCGGAGTCCTGGCGGCACTCCGGATTGAAGGCGGGATTGCCGTTGCGGGCGAATTTCCGAATGGTCTCCGCATACTGCGGCACGTAGATGTCCGGCGCGAGGATGTCGATGGCTGGCGCGCCGGCGCGCCAGATGTCATGCACCAGCGCCTGCGAGCCGCCGCTGGGATAGTCGCCCGGTCCGATGTCGTTGGGCTGCACGATCCAGGTGTTCACGTACATCGGCAGCGGATATTCCTTTTTTCCCTGCGCCGCGACGTAGCCGATGTAGCGGGAGTAGCTCCAAGCCATGAAGATCTCGTCGGTATGGTCGAAGAGTTCGGCGCCAGGGGCCCGGGGCAGCCGACTGGGGCTGTTCGGCACCGGCAGATCGTCCGCCGGGCGCGGAACGTTCCGGCCGAAGACCTCTTCCCAGCTGCCTTGGGTCTTATCGCCGGCGGCATCCCAGATCGCCTTTATTTCCGGCAGCAGGCGGTTCTTGTTCTGCTGCAGGTAGTCGGTCAGTTCGCGCGGGACGGCCCTGGCGTAGGCGGCATTGGCCGCGGCACAATCGTCGCGCGTGCTGCCCATCACTCCCACCTCGTTCTCCACCTGGATCGCGATCACCGTGTGGGCGACGGAATCGACCTCGCGGATGTGCCGCATGACCGCGGCGAAAGCCTTGGCGTCGGCGTTCCGGTTAGCCTCGCTGAAAGTCGAAAGAATTTCCATGGTATTGCCCTGTCCGTTCACCACGCGCGGGAAGCGATCTTGGTTGGCTTTGACCCAAGGGGGAGGGAAGTGCGACAGGCCGTTTTTCCAACTTCCCATCCAAAGAAGAATGAGCCGCACGTGGGCGGCGCGCGCCGCGTCGATCTGGTAGTCGATCATCGAGAAGTCGAACTGGCCTTCCTCCGGTTCGACCAGATCCCAAGATACAACCGTCAGGATGGTGTTGAGATTCGCCGCCGCCAGGCGGGAAATGGCCCCCTGGGTGCCCTCCCGATCCGAGGAGGCGGTATTGGTCAACTCGCCGGCGACGCAAATGAACGGCTGGCCGTCGACGATCAGCTTGGTCATCCCGTCGCGCTTTTCCAAGTGGGGGATGTTTAGCGAAAATGGCGCCTGCGCCGATGCCAGCGCCAAGGGGCAGATGATTGCGCCGCAAGCCAAAAGGGTACGAAGGTTCATGGGGTTCTTAGTGATTGAGGATGTAAGCGCCGCCGGTGTTTCATGCAACACTCAGTCTGGCACTGGATGTCGGCGGACCGGGCAGCGACGAGGGCCGGGCGTTCATCGACGGACAGCTGTTGGCGGGCGGCAAGATGCTGGCCGCTCTCTGGATCACGGCGTGGCGGCAGGCGGCTCCGGACACCCACCTGCAGGGGACATTGATCCATCGGTAGGCCGCCGATTCGGCGGGGTCGTCGACGCGGTCACCCGCCGCTGGCTTTATAATGGTCCGGCCCCTTCAGCCGAGCGGCTTAGGGAAAGAGCTGCCGCGGCCGGGGCAGCGGATGGGGTGCGACCGGCGTGGCCGTCCCCGCGCCCAACTGTCCGATGACTAGTCCGGCGACAAACGCGAATATGACCGCCAAACCGTAGGCGGAACGGCGGGAGCTTCCCGGTGTATTCGGCTCGATCTCGCGGCCGAGAGGCCCGCGGTCCAGGGCGTGCGGGTTCACGGGGTGCCTTTCCCTGAGGGCCGGCGGCCGGCCGCCCGAGCCAATTCCCCGCCGAGATCGCGGGCGCAGGAATGGCGGCCGGCTGGCCGGCGGTCCATGGCCTGCTGCACAATTTGTTCGGCCTCGGGAGAAACCGACGGATTGATCTCCCGGAGTGGTTCGGGATCGTCCACCAAGCGGGCGTTAATCACGACGAGGGCATTGTCGCCTTCGAATGGAAGCCGGCCGGTGAGCATCTCGTACAGCATGGCGCCAAGACTGTAGATGTCGGTGCGGGCGTCCCCCCGCCGGCCCTCGGCCTGCTCGGGCGCCAGGTAATCCGGCGTGCCCATCGGCGGCGCCGGACGGTCGAAAAGAGCGCGGCGCCACCCAATGGGGGTCGCCAAGCCGAAGTCCAACAAGCGAATGGTGCTGTCGCAGCCGACCATCACGTTGTGCGGCTTTAAGTCGCAGTGGGCCACGCCGTGACCGTGCAAGTACTCCAGCGCTTCGCAGAGCAGCACGCCGATCCGCAGCGCATCGCTCTCCGGCAGGGGCGAAATGGCCGTCAACAAATGGGCGAGCGTGCAGCCGCGCACATATTCCGTCACGATGTACGGCCGGGTGCGCGCCGTTGTAATCGGGATGAATTTCAAGAGGAGGGGATGGGCCATCCGGAGGCCGATCTCCTCCTCCCGCCGGAATCGCGCCAGGAAACCGGCCTCCCGTTCCTGCTCCGGATGCGGCACCTTGAGGGCGACGTCGGCGCTTCCGTTATGCAGGTCCTGGGCTTTGAAAATCATGGTCAGGCCGCTGCGGCTGAGCACCTCGGTCACCAAGAAGCGATCGTCGATGATATCGCCGGGACGAACGTCGGATCCTCCGGAGAAAACCGGCGGATGATACTCCGGCACCCCTTGGCAGCTCGGAATCCCCTCCAGCACCGGTCGTGGATGAGAGTTCATGGCCCCATTATCGCACCATACCGGCCGCGCACCGAATAAACTGTGGGCCGAAAGCCGTCAAAAGCGCGTAAACGAAGCGCAGGTCCAGTGCCTGAGAACACCAGGCCAATAGGGGTAACCGATTGGCCCCGTTCGCGGCCGTCAATGGCCGGTCGGCGTCCGGTTCGGTTTACGCCGGGGCAGAGGTGAGCGCGGCGACTTCGTACTCCGAGACGCCGGGACCCCGGGACGGGATTTGCGCGCGGCTAGGCCCACAACTCCGCCGGCCAGTCGTAGCTGCCCGGCTTGATCGAGAGGATCGGGGACGGTGCCTGAACCGGCCGCAGCGTGCCGATGCCGGGAGCGGCCGCGACCGGCCAATGTAAACGCGTTTCGACGGTCGCCTTCCGCTCCACCGCCCGGCCGCACGCAAACTCAGGGTGACGCCGCCTTGGTCACTTCGACGCCGAACACATAGGTGGGACCAAACATGTTCGAGCGGAACACAATGAGCTTCTGATCCGGGGTAAAGATGGGATTGGGTTCGAGCCGGTAGTCGTGCTTCGCCATATTGACCAGCCGCTCGGTCTTGAGGTAGCCGGTTCGAATCAGGCCCTGGCCAAAGGTATGTTCATCGCGGATGGGCACCGGACGGCACAGCACGAGCCATGGATTGCCCTTGTCGCCGTCGCCGCAGAATAGCTTCCCATCGGGCGAAGTCGTGTGGTGGATCGAAGCGGCATCCGCGGGGTAGCTGTAGCGAAATCGCCGGCCGGTGTTCACGTCGAAGCTGGCGAGGAAGTTGATGCCCATGCCCGGAGGATAGTGGAGTTGATACCAAATCGTTTCGCCCTGGGCATCCCACCATTCGTGGCCGGCGATTTCCATTTCCATGGTCCGCCGATGCACCAACTGATTCCGCGAGCCGTCCGTCCGAATAGTCCAAATCCGGTCGACCAGTTGCCACGGCCCCTCGTGACAGTACATCAGAAGGGTCGGGTCCGTCGGCGAAAATTGCAGGTGATTGATCCAGTCGTTGCCGGTGAGCAGGGTTTTGCTCCGCCCGGTGGCCAGATCGATGGTGTAAAGCACGATCGGCAGCCGCGCGGCAAAGCGGTCCTCCATCAGCGTCCCCTTATGGGGGTCTTGTTCAAGGGGGTCGACCTGCGGCGTCCCAGGGAACGGCATGCCGGCCCGGCCGGCAAACGCCGGGGGATGGCCGAGCACATAGGTTCCGGCGGCCAGGGTCTCGTCCGCATTGATCGTGAAGAGGGGGCCCCGGCCCGGCAGCACGGCCAGCTGCCGCGTTTCTCCCGTGTCCACATTCGTGGAGTAAAGGGTCTGGGTTTCGCCGACCGTGCGGACGTAGTAGACCGACGGCGTTTTCCGGCCCAGGCAGATCGTCCGAGCGGGTCCCTTGACCACCGCGCGCGTCTGCCGGGCCCGCAGGTCGACCACGGAACTGCCGAAATCGGCGGAGGTGGTGTAGATCAGTTCATTCCCGTCGGGCGTAAAGGCGCAGTCATTGAAATACAGGCTGGCCGAGCCCGGCTCGTCGGTCAGCCGGATCACGCGGTGGCCCGTGTCCGGATCAATCCAGGACCGCGGAAAGCTGGCGCCGCCGCCGGCGGCCGTTTCGGCGCGGCTGAACGAGGGCAGGCCGAGAGCGAGGGCGACGATCAGCAGCGTGGGCTGATTCACGAGGGGGGATTGGGATGGTGGGCGGCGGCCGTCCGGTCAACGGAGCATTTCGTCGAGCAGCGGCTGCATCGCGGCCACCCAAATATAGTAGCCCGCAAGGGTCGGGTGAAGGTGATCCGACATGATGGCGTCGGGAATCTGGCCGTCCGGACCGAGGAACTTCGGTCCGATATCGAGATACCGAACATTCTGGCCATCATCAAGGGTCGCCAAGCGCTGGTTCACCGGAGTGATCACGCTCATGCGCAGGACATAGTTGTCGGTCGAGCCGTTGGTGTTCTTGCGCGGTCCCCGCGGGAAAATCGCCAGCAGGAGAACTTTCGTTTCCGGGATCTTTGCGCGGATAAGGCGGACGATCTTCTGATCGGCCGCGAAGATTTCGTCGGCGGTGTTGCTAGCGGAGTTGTTGGTGCCGATCATCAGCACGACGACCCGCGGATGGATCCCGTCCAGTTCGCCATGATCGATGCGCCAAATGACGTTCTGGGTGGTATCGCCGCCAATGCCGAAGTTCGCGGGCTGGTATTTGCCGTAGGCTTCATCCCACAGCTGGGGCGCCCGGTTGCGCCAATTGTCAATGATGGAGTCGCCGAGAAACAGGAGCCCGATCGGCCCGGCCTTCGCCCGGGCGAGGAACGATTCATGGCGCTGCAGGAATTGGCCCTTGTCGGCCTTGGCCATGGGGGCGGAGGCATCGAGATGCGGATGCGCCGCGGTCGGTGGGACGGTGGGATTTTGGGCCGGAGCGGCGGCAGTCAATGCGCCGAGGATCAGAGCGGCCAGGGGCAGGCGGAGGATTGGCATGGTTCAGCGTATGACGGGCGGCGGGATGGGTAGGTGCGGAAAAAGTGAACGCATTTGGTCGGAGGAGGCAGCAATCTGCACCGCCGTGCCTTCCGAGTTCGTTTTGACGGGATTCTTCCGGTCGGCGAGGGCATTTTGCGGGCGTTGTCATTGTGAGGTCGATGAAAACAGCCAGCCTCGAACTTCGAGAAAACCCAGTTGCCGCCGGCGCAGGCTCGCGCCATCCTTCAAGTCATGGAATCGGAACTCGCAAATCGCGATGGCGCGCTTGCCACCAAGTCGGATCTAAGGGAGGCGGTCCAGTGGTGGTATAGGCCATCTCCCGGCCATTGGGGGTGAACGGATTGACGTTGAAGTAGAAGCTGTCGGACCCCGGTTCATCCGTCAGCCGGATGACCCGGTGCCCTGTTTCGGGATCGACCCACGACTTCGGGGGAGGAGCGGAATTGCCTTGGGCGTGGCCGCTGGGAAGGACGGCCGCCCCGAGGAGGAGCGCGGCGAAAGCACTTAGGGTAGGCCGAGAATAAGGAGAGTGATGAGAAGCCATAGGGTCGGGGGTAAACGGGGTCGGAGGGCAAGACGCGCGCCGGGGCGATTGGATGCAAAGGTGTCCTCACTGGCGGCGCACGGCGTTCAGCGCGTAGAACCTATGGGAGCACGGGCGCCGGAGCGATCAGCGATAAAATGCGGCCAACGGATGACATCTCCTCGCGTTTCCACTTTTTCTGCATTCGTTGTCCACCATGCCCAAGGCCACCGTGATTTCGCTCGTGAATATGAAAGGGGGTGTCGGCAAGACCACGGTGGCCGTGAACCTCGCCGCCTATCTCGCCCGCGATCATGGGAAGAAGGTGCTCTTGGTCGATCTCGATCCCCAAACGAATGCCTCGCTCAGCCTGATGAGCGAGAAGGCCTGGGTGAAGTGGTCGGAGGAGCACGGGACCATGGCGGACGTGTTCGAAGTCGACCCCAAGCCCAAACGGGCGGGCGAACGCGTTGCGCTCAAGGATTGCATCGTCCGCAGTGTCGTCCCCGAAATTCCCGGGCTCGACTTGGTACCGGGCCACCTGCGACTAACATTCCTGGATCTCGATCTGGCCGCTCGGCCGGGCCGGGAGCGCATTTTCGGCCGCAAGCTGGAAAAGGTCGCTTCGGACTATGATGTGGTGATCTGCGATTGTCCGCCCAATCTTCAAACCGCCACTCAGAACGCGCTCTATGCCAGCGATTACTATCTGGTGCCGATGCAGCCCGACTTTCTCTCATCGATCGGCCTGGACCTGCTGCTCGACCGACTCCGCTACCTGAAAACGCAGCTGCAGTTCAAGATCCGATGCCTGGGAGTGGTCTTCTCACGCGTCCGCGGGCATGTCGCCTTCCACCAGGAAACGATGGCGCGCCTGCCCAAGGAGAAGGAGTTCAAGAGTCTGCACTTCTTCAAGACGGTCATACCGGAGAATATCACCCTGAGTGAGGCCCCAATGTCGGCCAAACCAATCGCCCTTTACGATGCGTCAGCCCCTGGCGCCCAGGCATTCGCCGAACTCGCCGCCGAAGTGGCCGGTCGACTGTGACGCGCGCCGGAACTGACCTGAGCCTCTGAAGTTGTCCGCAATCCATTGCGACTCGCGACCAAATATGACGTCGGCGACCATCTGCACCTCAATCCGGCCGGCTGCGACCGAATGGCCCGGGCGATCGACCCATATCTGTTCGACCCTGGTTTTTCCCGGGTGCGGGGGTCAGGGATGTGGGGGCAGCGTTTTCTCCAACCAAGCCACCACTTCGTCTTTATACTGCGGATAAATCTTGTTCCAGTTGACCATGCCATGGTCACCGCCGGGGATGGTGAGCAGATCGCAGGGCACCCCGAGCGCGAGCAGCTTCGCGCGGAAGGTCACATCGCTCTGATAGGCGACTCTCTGGTCGGCGTCTCCATGCACCAGGAGAAAGGGCGGCAGTCCGGGTTTAAGGTGGGCGGCGGGCGAAGCCGCCCACAGCACCGGGGTCGTCTGCTCGTCGACGGCCGAAAACCCAAATAGCTTGAGCGGATTTCCCGTGGGGCCTTCGACCTTGGCCTGCGCGACCAAATCATTCGCTCCATAAAAGGAGACCACCGCATTCACCCGTGTCCCGGCATCGGCCTGCATGGCCGCCAGTTCGACTAGGTGCCCCCCGGCCGATTCGCCGGCCAGCGCGATCCGATTGGGGTCGAGGTGGTAGTCGGCGGCATGGGCCTTGACCCAGCGGATCGCTGTTTCGACGTCCTCAAGGCACGCCGGATACAGGTACTTGGGCGCCAGCCGGTAATTGATCTCAAACCGAGCGAAGCCGGCCTGAGCCAGCGGTTCGTCCATCGGCGCCATCAGGCCCTTGCTCCGGCCGCCGGATTTGTCGCCGGAGTTCCAACCCCCGCCATGGACCATGATCACCGCGGGAAAGGGCCCAGGGCCGTCGGGCGTGAAGGCGTCCAGCTTCAGGCTGACGCCGCCGACATTGGCATATTCGATGTCGTGGGTCAGGGAGGCATGGGCAGCGGAGCAAATCGCCGCGAGGAGGGCGAAGACGGGGTATCGTTGCATAGGACAGGAGGGGCTTAGGAACCAAAATAACCGGACGTTCGCAGACGGGCCTTGATCACTCTAGGTTAGACGCGCCCGGGACCGGGGAGATGCGGCGGATTTCGCACAGTTTGACGCCGCGCGCGGGCCGACCGGAGCGCTGCTGATCGGCGACCCCGAAACGGTGGCGCAAAAGATCCTTTACGTGCATGAGGTGCTGGGCGGCATCTCCCGGATCACCTTCCAGATGAGCGTTTCGACGCTCCCGCACGCCCGGCTCCGGCACGCCATCAATCTGCTGGGCACACGCGTGGCTCCGCTGGTGCGCCAGGCGCTGGCTCCGGCGACCGCGAATCCAAAGCGGGCCTGATTCGTCAGTCCGCCCAGTTGGCCGCGACGCCCGGCCATGAAGCCCGGGCAAAGACGGATCGTTCGCCCCCCTCTCAGCCCAACCCCATATGAGACTTGCCTCACCCATTGCCTGGTTCGCGTTGACGCTGCCGGCCCTTCCGGTTTGGGCGGCCGATGCTCCGGCGGCCGCACCCTCGGCCGCGGCGGCCGTCGGCGCGGCGATCACGGCGCCCCTCGCGGAAGGGCAAGTCATCCCGTTGTGGCCGGAAGGCGTCCCGGGATGGAAAGACATCGGCCCCGAGACGGTCTCGGGCACCACCTATTCCCGGATCAGCCAGCCGCGGCTCATCGTGCATCCGCCGGCACCCGGGACGCCGTCCAGCGGCACGGCCCTCATCTACTGCCCCGGCGGCGGTTACGTGCACGTCAACGTCGGCGGCGGCATTGAGGGCCTCTTCAATCCCCTGGGCGTCACTGTTTTCACGTTGCTCTACCGGTGCCGGGAATTCGGCGAACCGGCACCGCTGCAGGACGTGCTGCGGGCGGTGCGCCTGGTGCGCGTGCACGCCGCCGAGTTTGGGCTCAATCCCGCCCGCATCGGCGTGCTCGGCGGCTCCGCCGGCTCGCACGTGGCGGGCAGCGCGGGCACTCTCTATGACGATCCTCTCGGCCGGACCGGCGTGCCCTTGGACCAGGTCAGCGCCCGGCCCGATTTCATGATTCTGCTTTTTTCGGTCTTATCCATGGAGGACCCCACCGCGAGCGTGGCCACGCGCCGGGCGCTCCTCGGCCCCAATCCCACGCCGGAAATGATGGCGCACTATTCGATTGAAAAACACGTTACGCCCCGGACGCCGCCGGCATTCCTCGTGCATACCCAGGGGGACACGACCGTGAAGCTGGAGAATGAACTCCAATTATACATCGCCCTGCGCCAAAATCACGTGCCAGCCGAACTGCACCTTTACCCGCTGGGCACCCATGGATCGGGCTTGGATCCGAACTTCGGCCCCACCGCCTTGTGGCCGAAATTGTGCGAGGAATGGATGCGCTTCAACGGCTGGGTGCCGCCCTCGCCCAATTCGCTCATGAAAGTGCAGACTGCGGCCGAAGCGGCGGCGCGGAAAAGCCGCGGGGGGCAGCGCCCGGCCAAGGCGGCGGCTCCGGCGATTCCCTCGCCGCCGACCGCCGTTCCCGCGGGAACGGGGACCGGAACTTAGCGCGGACCGGGTTGTAAGTGCGGCCCGCGGCCGCTTAGGCTTGAGCCATGAATCCCCAGGTCGTCGTCGTCGGCAGCTTCGTGCAGGATCTGACTTGGCGCTGCCCGGAGTTCCCCGGGGCCGGAGAGACGGTGATCGGTGCGTTCGCGACCGGTCCGGGCGGCAAGGGCTCCAATCAAGCGGTGGCTGCGGGCCGCGCCGGCGCGCCGACCGCTTTCGTCGGCGCGGTCGGCCGCGATGAATTTGGCGCGGCGGCCGCGAAGTTTTATCGGGCCGAGGGCATCGGCGCCCGTTTCATCGTCAAGCCGCGGCACCCCACCGGCACGGCCGCGATCCTCGTGAACGCAGCCGGCCAGAATGAAATCATCGTCGCACTGGGCGCGAGCGCCCAGCTGCAGCCGCGCGACATCGATCCGGCCTTGATCCGGGCGGCGAAGGTCGTGGTTTGCCAGCACGAGGCCAACCTGCGGGTTAACGCGCACGTCTTTCACTCGGCCCGTCGGGCCGGGGTCATTACGATTCTGAATCCGGCGCCCATGCGGTCCGATTTCGATTCGGCGATCCTACGGCTCACGGACGTCCTGATTCCCAACGAGTCCGAATTCGCGGCCCTGGTGAATCGACACGCCGGGAATCCCGGGCCGGTCGGCGGGAAACCGCGCCGATCCCGAGGTCGGCTGCGGGAATCCGCTCTTCCCGGCCTGCCTCCGCCCGAAATGCACCGGTTCTGCCGCTCGTTGGGCGTGCCGACCGTGATCGTCACCCTCGGGCCCCGCGGCTGTTTCGTTTCCTTGCGGGAGGGCGGCTGGCGACTGATCGCCGGCCATGCCGGCCTCAAGGTCGTCGACACGACCGGCGCGGGCGATGCCTTCGTCGGCAGTTTTGCGGCGGGCCTGGCGCGCTTCGGCGGGGAGGTCGTCGGGGCCGCGCAGTTTGCCAACGCCGCGGGCGCCCTGTCCGTGACCAAGTTCGGCACGGCGCCGTCCATGCCCACTGCGTCCGCGATCGCCCGTTTCCAGCGCGAGCGCGGCGCCCAGCGGTAGGTTGGGTTGGGCGCTAAATCTTCGCCGATTTTGCGCCCAAATTGTCCGCTCCCGCGCTCGGCTCCGCTGCCGGCGGCGCCCAGGCGCGGGCTTTCTCTGGCTTGCCCCATTCCGTGTACAGGCGAAAGAGCCGGCCGCGCGCCTTTTCGACTTCGAACCGGTTCCAGATCGGGATCTTGGCGGTCTCCCGCTGCAGCGTGAGGCAGGCGCCAATGAGCGCCTGCTCGGCTTCGGGAAAGCGATGCAAATTGGTCAGGGCCTCCCCCAGCCGGCTGTTCAGGATGGCGCCGCGCCACCCGGAGGCGCCCGGGGGACCGGCGTCGGCGATTGCGCTCCGCAGGACCTGCTCGGCCCGGTCCGATTGCTGCTCCAAAACCAAAATCTCCCCCAATTCGCCCCCAAGGCGGACCGTCTGGGGATTGGCCGCTCCGAGCGTGCGCCGGGCAATCGCCAACGCCTGGCTCGCCCAGGTATCGGCCTCCGCCAGGCGGCCTTCCGTTTGGCAAACGAGCGCTAGATCGGCGATCGCGATCAGCGTGAACAGATGCTCGGGTCCGGCGACGCGGCGTTCGGCGGACACAATCTGGCGATCCAAAGCGTCCGCCTCAGCCAAACGTCCGCTTAGGCGGTACATGTAGGCGAGGTTGATCTCCACGGTCAGCGTGTCGGGATGGTCCGGCCCCGAAACTCGGATCCGGATCTTGCGGAGGTCCGCCAAGACCTCCGCCGCCTTGGCGTAGTCTCCCCGCAGCGCGACGGTCGACGCGAGATTGTTCATCAGCACGAGGGTGGTGGGGGCCTCGCCCCGCCCGGCGCGCTGGCTCAACGCCAGCGCCTCCTTGAGGAGCGCTTCCCCCTCGGCGTATTGGCCCTCGATCTGGTCGATTCCGGCCAGGACATTCATGGCCTCGATGGCATTCGCGTTTTCCGGACTGACGCTCCCGTGCGCGGAGTTCAGGACCTGCATGTAAAGCACCTTGGCCTGGTCGATCTTGCCCTGCCGATAGTAGGTCGACGCCAGAGCGTTCATCGAGGTGAGCGCCGCCGGAGACGGCTCGGCGCCGGGTGCCGGTTCGCGCAGGCTGAGGGCGCGTTCGAAATGGTGCTGGGCCAATCCGTACTCGCCGAGCGCGAAGTAGGTGTCGCCGAGCGTCTCCCGGATCGCCGCCTCCACCACGGGGCGGTCCGCAAAGCGCGTCTCGATCGCCGCCGCCGCGTGGTCCAAAACGGTCCGCAGCTTGAGGTCGCGGTCCGGCTGGGTGTCGGGCGAAGCTTGCGCGAGCAAGTCATTCTGCAGAAAATCCGCAATCGCGGTCGCGGTGGCGGCCGCATCGGCGGCGCTGCGGCGACTGCGCTCCAGGCGCAAAGCCACGAGCGGGCCGCCCACGGCGAGCAGCAGGAGGATCACCGCGCCCAGCGCCAAGGCGGTCGCCGCGCCGGGATGGCGGCGGCACCAGCGCAGGGCTTTCTCGGGCGCCCGCACCGGGCGGGCCCGGATCGGCTCATGGCGCAGAAACCGGCCCAGTTCGTCCTGCACCGCCGCCGCCGTCGGGTACCGCCGCGCCGGGGATTTTTCCAGGCACTTCTGGGTGATCGTCTCCAAGTCGCGCGGGATCCCCGGGCGAATAAGGCGCGGGGCCACCGGCTCGTCGTTGGCGACCCGGCGCAGCAGGGCCCCGGCCGACGCATCCGCAAAGGGCGGGATGCCGGTGAGGCAAACGTACAAAATCATGCCCAGGCCGTAGATGTCGGTCTGCGGCGTGGCGCGGTCGATGCCCCCCAGGAGTTCCGGCGCGAGATAGGCCGGCGTGCCGGCCAGCACGCCCGGGCGCGTCAGGTCGCCGCGGCCTTCCAACGGACCGGCGAGGCCGAAGTCGGACAAGAGGGGCTCGCCCGCGCCGCTCAGCAGGACGTTGGTGGGTTTGAGGTCGCGGTGGAGAATGCCCATCGCGTGGGCGTGCGCGAGCGCGCCCGCCAATTTTGCCGCCAGTTCCGCCGCAACGCGCGGGACCAGCGGCCGGCCCTGCAGGTGCTCCTCCAAGTTGCCGCCCTCCTCGAAGTCCATCGCAAAATAGGTCGACGGGCCCGTGCCGCCGAGCGCATGCACCGCGACGATGTGGGGGTGGCTCAGGCGCGCCGCGGCCTGGGCTTCCCGCAACAGGCGCGGCGCCAGCTGTGGGTCGCCCCCGCTGGGGATCAACTTGACGGCGACCAGCCGGTCGAGGCGCTTTTCCCGGGCCAGCCACACCACGCCCATCGCGCCGCGGCCGATCGGCCGCAGAAACTCGTAGCCCTCAATCGCCTCGGGCGCAGCGGCCTCGTCCAGGCCGCCGGCGAGCCGCAGGGAGCAAAGGGGGCACACGGCGGTCGGCCCGTCGGCGCCCAATTTGAAGCCGCAGGTGGGGCAGTTCATCCGGCGTGGGAAAGCACTGCAACCAGCCGGCGCAATTCCGGGCCGACTTCCAGGGGATCGGCGACCGTGTCGGCCACTTCCGCCCGGATCAGCTCCCCGTAGCGGCGGGTCAGCCGATGCAGGTAGACCGCCACGCGATTGGACGGCACGCCCAGTTCGACGGTAATTCGCTCGTAATCGGCGGACGACGGCGCGCGGGCCAGGAAGGGCTGCAAGGCGGCAAAGCGAGCCGCATTGCCGGCCTGCGTTTGTTCGCGGCTGAGCGCCTCCAGGGCGGCCTGCGTGACGCAGCCGGCCCACGCCCGTTCATACGCGAGCGCGGGGTCGGCCTCGTCGGTCGCGAGCGTTTCCAGTTCGCTCAAATCCGCCCGGTTGGGAAATAGATTCCCGCCGCGCTTTTGCGCTGAGGCCTGGCGCCGCCGGTTCGCCAGGAAATGGCGCAGCAGGGCGAGCAGAAATCCGCGGAAACTGCCCCGCTCCTCCCCGGACTCCTTCAGCCACGACCGCTCCAGCAAATAGGAGAAGAAGTCCTGGGTGGCATCCTCCGCGTCGGCCGGCGCCAGGCCGTCCCGCCGACTGTAGATATAGATGGGCTTCCAATAGCGCCGGCAGAGCCGATTTAGGGCTTCCCCGCTGTCGTCGTTGCGCACGGCGGCGAGCACCAGCGTCCAACTCGTCGACGCGAAGCCGCTGGATTCGGGGTTCCGAGGCGGTGGGGGGCCTGCGGGCATCGGAGGAGACTCTGCCGCAGGGGCCAGTGGGTCAACCGCTTCCGCGCCCGGTGAAAAAATCGGTAATGCGGGACGCTTTTCTTACCTAAGTCGGTATGACCATTCTTCTTTTCTCCCGGACCGGGCTTGGCTTCGCGCTCTTGGCCGCCGCGCTCGCGACGATGCAACCGGCTTTGGGCCAAACGGTAAATAGCCTCGGCAAGCAATACGTCGGCGTCCAGACCGGCCCGACCGCGACCGTTGATGATGTGAGCAATGGCGGGGCTTGGCGTTTCGCGGCTTCGGTCAGCCAGAACACCACCGGCACGATTTCCTTTACGCCGCCGGGCGGCGCGGCCCAGGCGCTGCCGTACGATTCCTCGAATGGCGTCTATCAATTTCACCAGTATTTCGCGAGCCAAGCGGCCATGAATAGCGCCTACCCGAGTGGCACCTACAAGCTGACGTTTGGCGGAGTGACGGTCCCCGTGTCGCTGGCGGGCGACGCCTACCCCAGCGTGCCGGTCGTCGTGGCGAGCACTGGCAACTGGAGCGGCGGCATCCTCTCGGTGGCTCCCAATCAGGCGCTCACGCTCACCTTCAACTTCGGCGCCAATTTCACCGCCGGGAAAGCGCACATGAAACTTAATGTCGTGGGGGGGAGCTACAGCAATACGGTGGATTCATTGTCCGACCTGGCTGAAAGTCAGATGGCGATGACCATCCCCGCCAACACGCTGCAGTCCGGCATCACCTACACGGTGACGATGGATTCAGATAATATTTCGACCCTCGACACCACATCGGCGCCAGGGGCGACGGTGGCCGCGACATACGAATCCGAGACTTCGTTCCCGCTCAAATTGACCGCGGGCGTTGCGAACACCCCGCCGTTTTTCACGACGCAGCCCACGGGGGCGATCGTGGCGACGGGCAGCACCGCCGTGCTCAACGTGGCGGCGACGGGGACTCCGACCCCCGCTTTTCAGTGGAACTTCAAGGGCACTCCCATCGCCGGAGCGACGTCATCGCGGCTCGTCCTCAGCAATGTTTCCGCGGCCTCCGGCGGCACCTACAACTGCATCGCCCTGAATAGCGCGGGCTCCCTGTCCTCGATCGGGGCGTTCCTCACCGTTACGACTCCCTCGGCCCCCAGCCGCATGGGCAACATCTCCGTGCTGACCCAATTGCAAGGGGTGCTGACGGTCGGATTCGTGATCGGCGGCAGCGGCACGAGCGGGTCCGAGCCGCTGCTGATTCGCGGGATCGGCCCGGCACTGGGCGCATTCGGACTCACCGGGCTGCTGCCGGACCCGACGATTTCCCTGTTTCCTCCCGGAGCCACCGCCCCGTCGGCTTCGAATGCGGGCTGGGGGAGCCCGGCGGGCAACGTGGCGATCATTCAGACGGCGAACGCCTTCACGGGCGCCTTTGCCCTGACCAACGCGGCGAGCACGGACTCGGCGATGGTCCAAACCCTCGCCTCCGGGGCCTACACGGTCCAAACCCAGGGCAAGTCCGGTGACAGCGGCAACGCGTTGACGGAAGTGTACGACTACACGTCTTCCCTCACCGCTTCGTCGCCGCGGTTGTCCAATATTTCGTGCCGGACGACCGTGGCCGCGGGCGGCACCTTGACGGCGGGCTTTGTCATCAGCGGCACGACGGCGAAGACGGTGCTGGTGCGGGCGACCGGTCCGGCCCTGGCGGCCTTTGGCATCGCCGGGACGATGCCGGATCCCAAGGTTGCGGTCTTCGGCTCGGACCCGAGCACGGCCCTGGTGTCCAACGCCGGCTGGAAGGGCGATCCGCAGATCACGGCCGCGGACAGCGCCGTCTTCGCCTTCGCCCTCACCAATCCGGCGAGCGCCGATTCGGCCGTGCTGCTGACCCTTTCGCCGGGGAGCTACACCGCGCAGGTGGCGAGCGTCAGCGGCGCCGCCGGCCAAGCCCTGGTCGAGGTTTATGAAGTCCCATGACCAGGGGTTGCGCATCGCTCTCGGCCCTCGCCTGCCCGGAAGATGGCCGCGTGTTGGCCTCGCCCGTCCGGCCCAATTCCGGGCGCCGGCGCCGACTTGGCATGTGGCCTGCAGCAGATCCGGGGACCCCGCAGCTTACCCCGGTTGGTTCACCGCCCCTCGTTGTGGTCAGAATCAAGCCGGATCGGCTCGCGGCCGATCGCGACCGCTCAACAAATTTATCTCACCTGCGATCCCGCCGCGGATCCCAACTCCGACCCTGAACTGAACCCATGAAAATGTCCCTGCTCCCCCGGCTCGCGCTGGCCCTGCTCTTCGTCCCCGCGGCTTTTCCCCAGTCGATGATTCTCTTGGAAAAGACGGCGCTTAACCTGCAGGTAAATTCGTCCGGGGCGCAGGCCGGCGCCGCCTACGGCTTTCCCAGCTTTACCGTTATGATCCAAACCCCCGCGGCGGCAACGTTTACGCCGCCGGGCCTGGCCGCGATCGCCGTGCCGTTTAGCGCGAACAATTCGGACTACGAGTTGGACGCAGCATTCGCCACCAAGGCGGCCATGGACGCTGCGTATCCGAACGGCAGTTATCCGTTCACCACGTCCGGATTTCCGGCGGTTACCATTCCCATCACGGGTGACTTGTATCCGGCGTTGCCGCAAGTGACGGGCGGGACCTGGCAAAACAATGTCCTAGTGGTCAATCCCGCGGCCAGCGCGACGCTCAACTTCAGTCCGTTCGCGACCTACACTTCGACGACGGGCGGCCAGATCGGCAGCGTGATGACGTTCAAACTACAGAGCAACGGGACCGACAACGTCAACCTCAAGCAGCAGATCAGCAGCCTCGCGATCTCCGGGCTCACCCAGGCGGCCTCGGCGTTCACCTCCTACACGATTCCGGCGGGCACCCTGCACGCGGGGGATGTCTACTTCTGCACGCTGCAGTATGACAGCCTCATTTACCTGAACCAAACCGTCATTTCCGGCGGGCTGGTCGGCGGCCTCTACCAGAACGGGACGGCTTTTTACGTCGTGGGCCAATCGGCCACGCCCCCCGCCGCGCCGGCAATCACCCTGCAGCCCGGCAATGTGGCCGGCCCGTTGGGCTCCAACGTCGCGATCACGGCCAACTTCTCGCCGGCCGGCACGAACAACCCCGGCCCGAACACCACCAGCTTCGACTGGTTCTTCAACGGTCAGCCCGTGAATCAGGGTTCCTCCAAATACACGGTCGGGCCCAACGCCACCCTGACCGTGAACAATGTGACCGCCGCCGATGTGGGCACTTATGTGCTGCAGGTCTTCAATGCCTCGGGCTTGGCTTCCAGCAATGCGGCGACGCTCACCATCGGCGCGCCGACCGGCCTGCCGATCATCACTTCCCAGCCGTCGGGAGTGCCGATCACCATCAATGGCACGGCGAGCGGCACCACGGTGGTCCTGGCGGTGGTGGCGAGCAACGCCTCCTCGTATCAATGGCGGGTCAACGGCGCCAATGTGACCCAGGGCAATGCGTCGGGCGCGACGGGGCCGACGCTGCTGCTCTCGGGCGCCAGCGCGCTGAACGCGGGCGTCTATGCGTGCGTCGTGAGCAATCCCAATGGATCGGTTACCAGCACCACGACCCAGCTGAACTCCGTTTTGAATCCGCCCAGTCCGGGCCGGTTGGGTAATTTGTCGGTGCTGACCTCGGCGGGTAATAGTCCCCAGCCCCTGACCGTGGGCTTTGTGGTCGGAGGGGCGGGCACGAGCGGCACCCAAACGCTGCTGATCCGCGGCGACGGCCCGATGCTGGCGGCGGCTCCATTCAGCATTGCCACGGCGATGGCCGATCCGGTGGTGACGCTTTTTTCCGGATCTGTCCAGGCGGCTCAGGACGATAATTGGAGCGCAAATCAGGCCGCGGTGACCACCGCCGAGGCCAACACCTTCGCCTATCCGCTGACCGTCGGGAGCAAGGACGCGGCGCTGGTCAGCGCGCTCCCGCCGGGCAACTATAGCGTGCAGGTCACCGGCAACGGCCCCGGCGGAGCCGGCACCGGTGTCGGCATGGTGCTGGCTGAGGTCTACGACGATACGCCCTCGGGCGCTTACACGGTCACCACTCCCCGTCTGGGCAATCTCTCGTGCCTGGCCCAAGTCATGTCGGGGAACAACCTCACCGCGGGCTTTGTGGTGGGGGGAACGACCGCCAAGACCGTGCTGATCCGGGCCTCGGGGCCGGCCCTGGCGGTCGCGCCGTTCAATCTGACGGGCACGATGCCCGATCCGCAATTGACCGTGCATACGTCCGTCAGTGGTGCGGACCAGGTCCTCGCTTCGAATACCGGCTGGGGCGGAAATGCCCAGATCACGGCCGTCGCCAATTCCGTCTACGCCTTCAGCTGGACCAATCCTTCGAGCAACGATTCGGCGGTGCTGCTGACGCTGAACCCGGGCAGCTATACCGCGCAGGTGTCGAGCGCTTCCGGCACGCAGGGCACAACGCTGGTGGAAGTCTACGAGGTGCCCTAGCGCGGCGCCGGCCGAAGTGGGGCCGACCGCCCGATCGAGTCGGCCGGATTATTTCCCATTCCCCCCTTGAAAACTTTCGGGAACCGTCCGTTATAGCTCTCTGCACCCTCAACCGTATGTCCCTATGACCGCCGCCCGCATTCTTCGACTTTCCGCCTTCCGGCATTCCGGCGGGTCCTGGTCGTGCGCGATTTCCCGGGCGCAGACTACGATCTCCCCGCAAGTGGCGGAACAGCGCGGCAATATGCCCGTTTATATCCGTCGCAACGGAAGTGGTGTCACCTGACGTCGAGCCAATCGCAAGCCTCACGCCGCCGCCCACTTCCTCCCGGAAGTGGGTTTTTTAATGCCCCAAGGTCCGCTTCCGGGAAATGAACCAGAATTCTTTCCCAGTCTCTCGTCCCGTTTCCGGAAGGAAGCGCCGCTGCTCGATCCGAAGGCGGAGTTCGCTTTGCCCGATCGGGATCCCTTTGCCGCCTGCCGCCGGCCCAAGTCCGGCCCGGGCCAGTTGCCGTGTCCCCCGCCTCTCCAACTTCTGCTCCCGCCTCACTGGCGGAGACCCTCTCCGTGGTCGATGCCGTCCTCGCTTCGATCGGCCGCCGCATTCCCCTGCACGTGTCGCGCGAGGATCTGGCGAGCGCGGGCAAGTTGGCGCTGGTGGAGGCGCTCTTGCGCTTTGCCGGTCCGACGGAACAGGCGCGGGCCTATTGCTATGTTCGCGTTCACGGAGCGGTGATCGACGAACTGCGCCGGCTCGACCCATTGTCGCGGCACGCCCGCGCCCAGATCCGCCTGGTGCAGCGCGCCCGTGCGGCCCTGGAACGCCAGCTGGGCCGGGCGCCGGCCGCGGCCGAGGTGGCGCGTGCGACGGGGTTTGGCCCGGAGACGCTCGCGCAAATCGATCGGCTCGCCGCCGCTGCGCAGGCCTGTTCGGCGGACGAGACGGACGCGGACGGCGAGAACCTGCACGCCTTGGTGGACACGGCGGCGCCTTGTCCGGCGCGGTCGGCCGAGGGCGGCGACGCGACCGACCTGGTGCGCGCCGCCTTGGCCCGCCTGGCGCCGAATCAGGCCCGCGTGGTCCAGCGCTACTACCTGGAAGAGGCCACGCTCGAGGAGATCGCCGGCGAGTTCGGTCTGTCCAAAGAACGCATCCGCCAGATCCGCGAAGCGGCGGAAAAGAAACTGCGCGAAGACTTCGTCGTCCTCGCCCTGTGGCAATCGGTGTTCAACCGGCGCTAGGGCGCCCGCCTGGCCGTGGACCCCCTCTTTCCTCTCGATCCGGCGCAGGCGCCGCTCATCCGCCCGTGCGATGAAGTTGCCGGATGCAATCTCCCGCCGTCGCGGCTGCGGGACGTAGGGCTGCAGCCGGGCGCCGCCGATCCGGCGCGGTGGGACGAGCGCCGCCTCTCGCCGCCGGGGGATGACTGCTGGCTGCGGCCGAACCACCCGCGGTAGCCCCGGCCTCCTGGCGCCGCGTCCGCGGCCAAGAAAACTGCGTTGCGCCCGGGCCCGCGCGCGGCCGATACTGGCCGGCCCGCGATCGGAGTTCGCGCCGACCCCCAAGCGCCTTCCGGTCGGAGGCGCCAAGCTCAACCCCCCGCTGAAAATGTTATCCCAAACCCGCCGTCAATTTGCCCAGCTCGCCCTCGCGGCGCTGCCCGCCTCCGCGCTCCTTGGTTCCCTGAGCCGCCTCCGGGCCGACGCAGCGCCGCGCGTGCAGCCCAAGCCGGACTCCAAGGTGGCGGGCGTGCAAATTGGTCTCAACGTGCCGTACAGTTTTGCGAATCTGCAGATGGGCGGCGACGAGGTGCTCGACCGCTGCTGCCAATTGGGAATTAGTGGGGTGGAGCTGCGCACCCAGCCGGTCGAGGCGTTTCTGGGCGCGCCCGCCCACCTCATCGACGCCAAGGCTTACATGGCCGCGGCGGCGGGGGCCGATTCGGTCGCCACCCAGATCCGGCGCTGGCGCCTGGCTGCGCCGACCGAACGGATCCCGGAGTTTCGGCGCCGCTATGAATCGGCGGGGGTTTTGATCGAGATCGTGAAGGTCGACAATATTTTCAAGATGTCCGACGCAGAGCTGGACTATGTCTTTGAACTGGCCAAGGCCCTCGGCGCCCGGGCGATTTCGACCGAGATCAGCAAAAACGAGGACGATCTGAAGCGTCTGGGCGGTTGCGGCGAGAAACACGCGCTGTGGGTGGCCTATCACGGCCATACCACCGTGACGCCGGCGCATTGGGAGCGCGCTTTTGCGCTCTCTCCGCGCAATGCCGCCAACGTGGACATCGGGCACTTTATCGCCGGCAACAACTACTCTCCGGTCCCCTTCATCAAGCAGTACCCCGAGCGGATCACCCATGTGCACATCAAGGACAAGAAGCTGCATCTGGGGCCGAACGTTCCCTTCGGCCAAGGCGACACGCCGATCGTGGAGGTCCTGCGGCTGATCCGCGACCACCACTGGAACATGCAGGCGACGATCGAATTTGAATACCCCGTCCCCGCCGGTTCGGACCGGATGACGGAGATCGCCAAGTGCGTGCAGTATTGCCGGGACGCGCTGGCCTGAGCGGGTGGGCGGGCCCGCCGGAGCGATCAGCCGTCAGCTCGCGCCGGCTAGAAACCGGTCTTCCAATCGGGTGACGCGGTGGACCAGATTTTCGGCGGATTCGCGGTCGCGCTTCAGGGCGGCGACCGATTCGATGATCCGACCCTGCTGCTGAGTGAGCTCCTCAATGCGGCCGCTCAGCCCGTCGATCCGATGGTCCAAACGCTCGCCCAAGCCGGTGATCCGTTGGTCCATTTGTTCGAACCGTCGATCGATCCGTTCGAACTTCAGGTCGACCTGCTCAAACCGTTGGTCGATCTGTTCAAATCGCTGATCGATTTGCCCGAATCGGCGGTCCATCTGCTCAAATCGTTGGTCGACGAGATCGAACCGCTTATCGATCAACTGAAAGCGTTCCTCAATCCGGACGAAATGAGGCGTCACGAGCTCCTGAATCGTATTGCGCATCGCGCTTTCGATTAGCCGCCGGATCATGCGCCCAATCCTGCCGGTCATGCCCTTGGTGTCAAGGATCTGGGGTGGTTCGGGAATTCGAACGGGGAAAGCAGTCATGAGCCCATTGTAGCAACTGCTGAAATTGAATTATGCCCGGGATTACCCAATTGCGAACGCGACAATCGAATTGAACCGGGGCCGATTCGGCCAGACTGCCGGGGCCTGCGGACGAATCCCGGGCGAGCGCCGCGTTATTCTTCGCGGCTTCACTTTGGCTTAAGGTTGCTTGGCGTAGAGTCGGCCCGTGAAAAGCGACCCGAACCGCAATCATCGCCGCTCCATTTCGGGGCGGACGGCGGGCGCAGGAAAAACCAGAGCAGTGCAATCCGTCATGAAAAACAAACTCCTCCCCCTCATCCTGACGCTCGGCCTCGCCGGCAGCCAGCTCCAGGCCCAAGATGCCGCCGTCGCGGGCGGCCCGCCCCCTCCGCCGCCCCCGCCCAGCTTCAAGGCGCATGTCCTGCCGCCCGGAGCGGTCGAACGCCTCGAATTGACCCCGGATCAGTACCAGCAGGTGGTCGCGCTGGAAGCCGAGGTGAACGTGCGGCTGCAAAAAATTCTCACGGCCCAGCAACTGCAGCAGCTGCAGCGCCGGCCCATGATGCGTCACCGCGGCCCCGGCGGGCCCGGTGGCCCGGATGGTTCCGGCGGCCCAGGCGAGGGCAATCGCCCGCCGCCCGGCCAATAAATCGCGGTCGGCGGACGCCGGGAAATCCTACCCGGCTCCGCCGCTGGCCTCGGGAAACACGGCGCGAAACGTCGCGCCGTGACCGGGCGCGCTCTCCACCCGGAGCAATCCCTGGTGGGCCTCCACGATGGCCTTGGCGATCGAAAGGCCCAGGCCAACCCCGCCGGTCGCGCGGCTGCGGGAGAGATCGGCCCGATAGAAACGCTCGAACACATGGGGCAGGTGGGCCGCCGCGATGCCGGGTCCGGTATCGGCCACGGTCAGGACGGAGCGGCCCGCGCCGCCGTGCGTGGCAATCCGAATTTCCCCGTGCTCGCGATTGTGCTCGATGGCGTTGGTCAGGAGATTGGTGATGACTTGGTCGATTTGGGCCGGGTCGCCGAGGCAGGCGGCCGGCTGGAGATCCGCCCGCAGCGTGATCCCGCGCCGGGCCGCCAGCGGCCGGATCAGCTCCACGCCCTCGGCCGCCCGGCGGGCGAGGTCGAAGCGCACTTGCGCGGCGGGCTGCGCTCCGGAATCCAGGCGGGCCAGCCAGAGCAGCGACTCAATGAGGGCGCGCATGCGCTGGGCGGCCCGCTGGCAGGCGGCCAGCGCCTCGTGGTGCTCCTCGGACGCGCATTCGACGGCCAGCGCGTTCTGGGTGTGGGTCAGCACCACCGCGAGCGGGGTGCGCAGCTCGTGCGCGGCATCGGCGGTGAACCGGGCTTGCTGGGCGAAGGAAGCTTCGAGGCGGGAAAAGGTGGTGTCCAGCACCTGGGCCAATTGGCCCAATTCGCTGTCCGTGTCGCGGGGATCGATCCGTTCGCCTAAGTTTCCGGCCGCGATCTTGGCCGCCGCCGCGCTGATGGCGGCGATCGGCTGAAGCGAGCGGCCCACCAGCCAATGCCCGACCACCAGGGCCAGGGCGAGGATCGCCCCGGCGGCCGCCGCCAACAGCCACGCGACCTGATGCAGGTGCAGGAGATCCGCCGTGAGGTCGCGCCCGACCAGGACGAGATCCCCCGGTCCCAGCGAGAGGTAGGCCTCGCGGATATTCCCGCGCGCCCGCCAAGCCGGCCCACGCGGCCGGGGGCCGGTCGGAAGCGGGCGGGGGACATCGGCCGGAGCGTTCGCCGACGGGGGCACCGCCGGGCCGTTGCGCAGCCAGATGACGTAGTACCACGTCCCCGCGTCCGCGGTGTCATAGTCCGCCTGTTCGCGGGCCGGGATCCGAGGGGTTATGCGGCTGAGGCGCGGCGGATTCTCGTCGTCGTCCGCGGCCGAGCGGGGCGGCGGCCCGAAATCATCTCCGGGCGGCCCGTTGTCTCCCTCCGGCCGGGGTGGCCGGCGGAGGCCCCCGGGCGGAGGCGGAGTGCGCAAGCCTCGCGTCAGCGAGCCCACCCGCTGCGCCAGTTCAGCATCGGTGGATCGGAGCAGCTCCGACCGCTCGATGGCATAGGCCGCGAGCCCAAAGCCGACCAGCACGGACGCCAGCAACAGGGCGTACCAGAATTGGAGGCGCCAGCGGATGGACCGGAAGGCCTTCATTCGATGCAGTAGCCGAGGCCGCGCCGGGTCGTGATGAGGTCGTGGCCCAGTTTCTTGCGCAGGTTGGAAATGTGCACGTCGATCAGGTTCGAGAGCGTGTTGTCGTTCTCGTCGAATACATGCTCATAGAGCGCGGTGCGGGTGATCAGGGTGCCGCGGTGCAGGGCGAGGTACTCCAGGATGACGTATTCGCGCGCGGTCAGCACCACCGGCGCCCCCGCGCGCGTCACCTTGCGGGCCTTGGGATCGAGGCGGATGGAGCCGATCTCGATCGCGGGGCTGGGGTGCCCGGCGCTGCGGCGGATCAGGGCCCGCACCCGGGCAAGCAATTCGGGAAGATCGAAGGGTTTGACCAGATAGTCGTCTGCCCCCGTGTCCAGTCCCCGCACCCGGTCCGCCGGCCGGTCGCGCGCGGTGAGCATGAGGACGGGGGTTGGCCGCGATTGGCGGAGGTGTTTCAGCACCGTCCATCCGTCCTTGAGCGGCAGCATGACGTCGAGCAGCACGGCGTCATAGTCGACCGATTGCGCCTTGAAGAGCCCCTCGTCGCCATCGCCCGCGCTGTCGACGAAGTAACCTTCCTGGCGCAGGGCGCGAACGATCCCGGACAGCAGGTCCGGCTCATCTTCTACCACCAGGATTCTCATGGGAGCGGAGGGCGCATAACCGAGCAGAATAGGCCCAGAGGGATTAAGAGAAGATTAAGGCAGCGGCCCTCGGCACGCAAAATTCTGGGCGCGCGCGAACCGGACACGAGCGCTTAATCCGCCGGGCCGCCCGCGCCCGCCGGCAGCGCGATCACGCTCCGGCGAGCACCCGCTGCACCACCGCGCGGAGATCCTCGTGCGCAAAGGGCTTCTGCAGAAAGCTAGCCAGGCCCTTGCCGACGAACTGCGCGACCGCTTCCTGCTCGTCGAACCCGCTCATCAGGACAACCCGCTGCTGGTTGCGGATGCGCCGCAATTCCGCGAACGCCTGCCGGCCGTCCAGGTGGGGCATCGCCAAATCCATCAGCACGAGGGTGAACCGGTCCGGCTCCCGCCGGAAGATTTCCACCGCCTCGCTCCCGTCGGCCGCCAGCTCCACGGTGAAGCCCAGCGCACCGAGCATGGCCGCCGCGGCGTCGCGGACCGGCGGCTCGTCGTCCGCCACGAGCACGCAGCCCTGTCCGCGCCAGGAGGTCGTCGTCCCGCCGGCCGCAGCCACCGCGTTTTCGGCGGTGTCGGAAACGGGGAAGAGCATCCGAAAGGTGGTGCCCCGTCCCGGTTCCGAGTGGAGCCGGAGGGCGCCGCCGTGCCCGCGCACGATCCCGAGCACCGCGGCCAGGCCCAGGCCGCGCCCGGTGAACTTGGTCGTGAAAAACGGATCGAAGATCTTCGCCTGGGTTTCGGCATTCATGCCGCAGCCGGAGTCGGCGACTTCCAGGTAAACGTAGGCGCCCGCCGGCAGATCGGGCGCCAGGATCGTGGTCCCGAAATAGCCCCGCTCCACCTTGGCCACTCCGGTGATGAGGTTGATCACCCCGCCCTGATCCCCGATCGCCTCGGAGGCGTTGATCACCAGGTTCATGATCACCTGGCGCAGCTGGGTGCCGTCCGCCTTGACCGCCGGCAGGGCCGGATCGAGATGGAAGCGCAGCACCGCCTTCTTGCTGATGGAGATTTGCAGCAGATGGGTCGTCTCCTCGATCAGCCGGTTGAGCGAATGGTTGCGCAGCACGAAATGCCCCTTGCCCGCGTAGGCGAGCATCTGCTTGCAGAGATCGGCCGCCCGCCGGGACCCTTCCGTGATCGCCTCGAGATTGGCGTGGACGGGGGACTTCTCCGGCAGCTCCAGGCTCGCCAAGCTGGCGTTGCCGAGAATGCCGGTGAGAATGTTGTTAAAATCGTGCGCGATGCCGCCGGCCAGGACGCCCAGGCTTTCGAGCTTCTGCGATTCCTGGAGCTTGTGCTCACTGAGTTTGAGGCGCGTTTGGCTCGCTTGGAGGGCCTCTTCCGTCCGGCGCCGCTGGGTGACGTCGTGCGAGGAGAAGAGGACGAAGGCGCAGGGGCCGCCCGGCGCGCGGATCGGCGACAGGGTGGTTTCGCCAAAATATCGACCCTGGGGGGTCTCGTGAATCTCTTCGTAGCGGATCGGCTCCGGGGCCGCGAGCACCGCGTGGTATTTGCCCACGTGCCAGGCGACGTCGTCCGGCCCGAAGCGGAAGACATTCACGAACAGCTCGTCCAGGGCCTTTCCGATCAGGTCGGTCAGTTTGAGCGGGTAGCCGGCGGATCGGACCACCTCCAGATAGGCGCGGTTGATCGAAACCAGCCGAAAGACGGGCCCGGCTTCGACGCGGAACAGCGCCATCATATTGACGGCATTGTTGAAAATCAGGGAGAGGTATTCATCGGGCCCGGCCGCGGCGGACAACGCTGCGGCATCCTGGGCCTCTGAACGGGGAGCGGTCATCGGAATCTGGAATTTCCGCAATTGCCGAGCGACTGTAAAGGCGGGAATCCGAAAACGGGCCCGGCGGACCGCGCCGCGACCGGGGGGGCCGGTGCGGGATCGGCCGGCTCGCGCCGGGCAATAAGCTGGCCATCTCCCGCCGCCTCGATTTGGTCTGGGTGATTACCCGTCGCACGTTTCTCAAAAACGCTCTGCTGACCGCCGGCTTGGCCAGAGCGATACCCCACGCGTTGGCGAAAGCGGCGCAGCCCCGCACCGCGGTGAATTTCGAGGTGCCGGCGGGCGGGTGCGATTGCCACGTGCATGTCTTCGATCCCGAGCATTTTGCCTATTCCCCGGCGCGGGTCTACACCCCCGAGTCGGCCACGCTCGAAGAGTTGCAGGCCCTGCACCGCGCGCTCCACGTCGAGCGCACGATTGTGGTGCAGCCGAGCGTGTATGGCACGGACAATGCCTGCCTGCTCGGCGCCCTGGGCCAGCTCGGCCACCGCGCCCGGGGCGTGGCTGTGATCGACGAGCGTGCCTCTGAAGCCGCGCTTGATGATATGGCCCGCGCGGGGGTTCGAGGCATCCGCCTCAACCTGGCGACCGGCGGGGTGCCGGATCCGGCGGTGGCCCGGCAGCGGTTCCAGGCGGGAGCCGAGCGGGTGAAAGCGCGCGGCTGGCACATCCAGATCTATGCGCCGACCGCCCTCGTCGCGGCGATTGGCGATCTGGTGCTGGCCTCTCCCGTGCCGGTGGTATTCGATCACTTTGGCGGGGCGCTCGCCGCCCGCGGGCTGCAGCAGCCCGGCTTCGGCGTTTTGGTCGACCTGGTCCGCTCGGGCCAAGCCTACGTCAAGATTTCCGGCACCGCGGAACTGGTGTCGGGCGAGCCGCCCACCTATGCCGATGTCGCCCCCTTGGCGCGGGCCTTGGTGGCCGCGAACCCGCAGCGCATCCTTTGGGCGACCAATTGGCCGCACCCGGATTCGGCGCGGGTGCCCGGCCGCCGGCCGACCGACCTGGCGCCGCTGTTTCCCACCGACGATGGTCGGGTTTTCGACCTGCTGCCAACTTGGGTGCCGGAGGCGTCCGTGCGCCGGACCATCCTGGTCGAGAACCCGGCGAGGCTTTACGGCTTTTGAGCTGAGCTGAGATTTTTCCGAAACCCCTCCCTTATGAATCGACGCGACTTCATCAAACTGACGGCGGTGGGCGCCGGCGCCGCCCTGAACAGCTCCCCCTTGCTCTCCGGGCAGACCGCGCCCGCCGCGCAACCCCGCACTATGGTCGGCATGCCGATCAGCGCGGCCCCGCTGGCGGCGCCGAACTTTGACCGCCAGTTGGCCGACATGCGCCAGCGGGGCGGCGTGAACACGCTCTTCCCATTCATCTACACGCACGAGGGCCATCGGGCCGGCCTGGAGACCGGCCCTTTCCGGGGCGGCAACTATGCGATCCCGCACATGGAGTTCTATAAGGACACGATCCTGACCTACGCGGACATGCGGGCGACCGAGTTTGGCGACAAGGACCTGCTGGCGCTGGCGATCCCGGCGGCCCAGAAGGAGGGCATCCAGGTGTTTCCCTGGCTGATCGAGGACAATCACTGCCCGACGGATATTCCCCATTGGCAGCAGCTCTATGAGGTCGACTTCCACGGCCAGCGCGTCACCGGCCATCCGGCCGGCCCCTGCAAGAACAACCCCTATTATCGCGGCTACCTGCTCAATTTGGTGGAGGACTACGCCCGCTCGTATCCGATCGGCGGCATCATGTGGGGAGCCGAACGCCAAAGCGGCTTTCTCAACGCCCTCAACGCGACGGAGGGCGGCCGCGGAACCTGCTTCTGCGAGTTCTGCCAAAAGAAGGGGAAGGATATCGGGATCGATGTCGAGCGCGCCCGCCGGGGGTTTGGCGCCCTCGAAAAGTTGATGGCCGCCCGCAAGGCGAGTCAGCGGCCGGTCGATGGCTACTTCAGTTCGTTTTGGCGGATCCTGCTCAACTACCCCGAATTGATCGCCTGGGAGAACCTCTGGGTCCGGGGCCGGCACGAGTTGGAGGCCGATCTGCACCGCAAGCTGAAGTCGATCAATCCGGCGCTCCCGATCGGCTGGCATATCTGGCAGAACGTTTCGTTCAGTCCGCTCCAGCGGGCGGAGGAGGACTATGCGGTGATGAAGGAGTTCTCCGATTTTGTCCGGCCGGCTGTGTACAACAATTGCGCCGGCGAGCGCATGCACGCCTTTGTCAACGGCTCCCTGGCCGCGTTCTTCGGCGACCTGCCGCCGGCCGAAACCCTCGCGGTGATTTACCACGAGCAGGACTACCACGAGGCGCCTTACGCCCGAGTGTCGCGGACGGGCTTTTCAGCCGAGTACGTCGAAAGCGAAACCCGCCGGGCGGTGACGGGCCTGGCCGGCTCCCCAACTCAGGTCTGGCCGGGCATCGACATCGATGTGCCGGTGCCGGCGGGCACCAGCCAGTGCACGCCCGAAGGGGTCAAGGCCGCGGTGCGGGCCGTATTCAAGGGCGGGGCCGACGGGATTATTCTCTCCCGCAACTACGTCGAGATGAAGCCGGAAAATCTATCGGCGGCCGGTGACGCGCTGCGGGAACTCAAGCTGGTCTGACGGGCCCGCCGGCCGCCGGTTCGCCGGTCACTGAAGCGCCGAAAAATCGGTCGGCGTGAGGAAGATCGATTCGACCTTGGTCGTCAGCGCTCCATCCGCCTCGGTCTTGGCCTTGAGCGTGACCCAGTCGGGATCGGCCCGGAAACCGGCCCACGAGGCGGTGGCGGCCGCCCGGCTGGCATGGGCCAGCATATAAACCAGCGTGTGCCCCGCGCCGTGGGCCGGATCGAGCGGGTGGAAATAGGCGACCTCCCTCATCCCGTGCCGGACGAAATAGCTCCGCTCCGGCGAGCGGAACCGCGCATCGAGGGCGGGCAGTTTGCCTTCCGGGGTGGTGTAGATCCTCAGTTCAAAGACTCGCGGCGCGCCGGTGGCCGCCGCGCTCGCCAAGGCCGGCGAATAATCGGCCGTTTCCAGGAAGACCGACTCGGTCTTCAAGACGATCTTGCCGTGGGCCTCGCTGGCCTTGGACACCGCCTGCCACTCGGGATCGGCGTGGAAGGCCGCCCAATTGCGCGTGGCGGCCTCGCGGCTCGGGTGTTGCAGGAGATAGACGAGCGTGTCGCCGGCGCCATCCTTCGCGTCGAGTGGCAGCCAGTAGCCGATGCTGACCATGCCGTGCCGGGCGAAGATGCCGACGGTGTGGTCCCGAAAGCGGGCCAGGACATCATTCAACCGGCCGGGCGCGGCGGTATAGGTGCGCAGTTCGTAGACCGGGAGGCCGTCGCCCGAGGCCGCGAACGCGACGACGGGCAGCAGGAGCGTGAGCGGAAGGAGAGAGATTCGGGAGGGGAACATAGAGTCCGAAGGTTGGGAGCGTTAGGCGGTTTAAAGAAACGTGACCCTGGTTGGGGTCAGGCGCAATGCCCACTCCCAGCGGATCGATTCGGGATCGGTCGTTCCCTCGCCGCTCACGGCGAATCGGCCTTCGCCACCTCGACCGCGAACGCGTAATCCGGGCCGAAGAAATTGGCCCGGAAGATGACGTACTTCTGGTCCGGGGTGAAACTGGGATTGGGCTCCAGCCGGTAGTTCTGCGCGCCGTGGATCGCGGTCTTGGACATGTTGACCAGCCGCTCCACCTTGAGGTAGCCGCCGGCGATCAAATTCGTGCCGAGGCTGTTATGGTCGGGATTGTACACCGGACGACAAAGCACGATCCACGGATTGCGGGTGTTACCGTCGCCGCAGAACAGTTTTCCGTCCGGCGAGGTATTGTGGTGGATCGAGCCCGCGTCCAAGCCCTGATGCAGCCACACCCGTTCGCCGGTTTCGACATTGTAGCTGGAAACAAACCCCGAGTTCGGGACGTTGCGGGGAAACTGCAGTTGGTACCACAGGGTCTTGCCGTCCAGTCCCCACCATTCGTGGCCGGCAATTTCCATCTGCATGATCCGCTTGTGCACGAGCTGGTTTTGGGTGCCGTCGGTGCGGATGGTCCAAATGCGGTCGACCTGCTCCCAGGAGCCTTCGTGGCAGTACATCAGCAGGGTCGGATCGGTCGGCGAGAATTGAAAGTGATTGAGCCAGTCCGTGCTGTGCTCGATGAGTTTGGTGATCTTCCCGGTCTGCAGGTTCACGGTGAACAGCGTGTTGGGCAGCTTGGCCGCCAGACGCAGGGCCATATTGGCCTCCTTGTTCTCCGGCTCCCCGAGATTCTTTTCCCCCATGCGGTTTTGCGTCACCACTTTTCCGCCGTAAACGCCGGGACCGACCGCATCGCCCTCGATGTAGCTGCCGGCGCCGAGCGTTTCGTCCGCATTGATCGTGACGACGCTGGCGCGGCGCGGCAGATTGGCGATCTTGCGGTTTTCGCCGGTGTCGATGTTGGCGGCCCACAGCGTGAGGTAGTAAGGGTCGTCGGTGGCTTTGGTATAGAAAATGGTCGGCGTCTTATGACCCACGACGATCGCCCGGACTACATCGCTGGCCAGGGCCCGCGTTTTCAGGGTCGCGAGATCCAGGACGCGGATCGCCCCGTCGCTGGTCGTATAGATCATCTCCTTCCCGTCGGGCGTGTAGGCGTTGAAATTGAAATAGAAGCTGTCCGAGCCGGGTTCATCCGACAGGCGGATCACCCGGTGGCCCGTGTCCGGGTCGATCCAGCTCTTGGGCGGCGGCGGAGTGTCGGCGGTCTGCCCGAACGCCGGGGAGCGGGAAAGCGCGGCCGCCAGGCCGAAGACGCAAAGGACGGACAATGATTTGGGGATGCTCATGGGGGGAAAAGGGAAGGGGCAACGGGGCCAGACGTAGGCGGCCCCGAGAAGTTGTTCCGCAACCGCAGAAGATGGAGCGGCTAAGGATCGGACGCCGGTTCGCCCGGGCGCTCGGTTGCGGCGCGGACGCAATCGGCCGGGGGAGTTATTCGCACCGTAAGGCGATGCCCGGATCGATCCGGGCGGCGCGCCGGGCCGGCCACAGGCTCGACAACAGTCCGACCCCTAGGAGCAGCAACGAGATGACGCCCAGGGTGAACGGATCCGAAGGCGCAACTTGGAAGAGCAAACCGGCCATCAGCCGCCCCAGAAAGTAGGCCCCGATCAAGCCCGCCGCCAAGCCGAGCGCGGTTTGCCGCAGGCCCTGGCGCAAGATCAGCCGCAGGATCCGGCCCCGCGAGGCGCCCAGGGCGCCGCGGATTCCGATTTCCCGCGTCCGTTTCGACACATCATAGGCGAGGACGCCATAGATGCCTACCGCCGAGAGGACCAAAGCGACGAGGGCAAAGGCGCCGAGCAGGGTCAGCACTCCGCGGCGATTCTCGAGCGAACGCTCAACGAAGAAGTCGAGGGCGCCGGTTTGGTAAACCGGCAGGCCGGGCGCGACCGCGAGGATCTTCGCGCGGATGACCGGAATCAGCTCTTCGGCCGGGCGTGGGCTGCGCACGAAGAAACTGTTGCCCAGCGTGCCTTCCTTTTGAATGGGCAAATAAATGAAGGGCACGTCCTTGACGTCGTCCAAGCCGGCGAAATGCGCGGTCTGCGCGACGCCGATAATCGTGAGCCAGTCCTCCGCCTTGACGGGCGGCCGATTCGCGGCGATGTGTCGCCCGATCGGGCTTTCACCGGCGAAATACCGCTCGGCCAAGCGCCGGTCGATGATCACCGTCTCGCCCGTGTTCGGATCGTTGTCCCGCGCGTCAAACGGCCGGCCGCTGAGGATGGGAACGCCCATCGCGGGAAAAAAGCCGGGCGAGACCGAGAAAAAGTAGCTCAGCGGGCGGGCCGATTCGGCGTCGCCCCCGGCGCCCTGGATAAACAGGGTCGCGATCGGGATGGCGCTCGTCATCGGGGTGACGGTCGACAGGCCCACCGCCTCGACGCCGGGAATCTGGCTCAGGGAAGCGATGATCCGATCCTGCGTTCGCGTCACATTCGGGAAATCATTGAACCAGCGGGACGGAATGGCGACCCGCACGGTCGTGACACGATGAGCATCGAATCCGGCCGGGACCGCCATGGCTTGGATCAGGCTTCGCACCAGGAGGCCTGTGCCGACCAGGAGCATCAGCGACAGCGCGATTTGGCCCGAGGCCAGCAGTGAGCCGAAGAGGCGGCTGCGGCGGCCGAGGGAGGCATTGCGGGAACTTTGCTGAATACCAACCAGCAGGTTTTGGCGCAAGGTACACCCGATCGGGATCAGCCCCACCACGAGCCCGACCACCAGGGATAAGCCGAGGGCGAACGCGAGCATCGGGGCGTTCAGGGTGATGTGGCCGGCCGCGCGCAGCACCGCGGTGGAAAAGCGATTCATGAAGCCGATGCCGGCCGCGCCCAGGCCGGCGCCCAGGGCGCCGCCGCCGAGCGCGAGGAGCAGCGCTTCGAGCATCAGCTGCCGGGCGATTTGCGCGCGGCTGCCGCCCAAAGCATGGCGGATCGCCAGTTCGGACTGCCGGCTCGCCGCCCGGGCGAGCAGGAGATTGGCGACATTGACACAGCCGATCAGGAGCACGAACAAGGCCCCGCCTTGCAGGAGAAACAGGGTGCCCCGCTGGGCCTCGGTCTGTTCATCCTGCAGCCAATGCACGACGCTCGCGAAGCCCGACTGATCGGAGTATCGGCGGTAGGCGACCGAAGAGCGATCGTAGTAGGCGCGGTCGATCGCCCCGGTGCGGGCGGCCGCCTGCGGAAGCGTGAGGCCCGGTTGCAGCCGGGCAAATAATCGCGCGACCAGGCTCGGGTCTTTCGTGTGGCGGCTCAGGTCGTCGAGCCAGCTGGCTTTCCAGGACTGGGGGACGAAGAACGCGGTCGTGGGGGCAAAGTAGTTCGCGGCCGGCGGCGCGATGCCGATAATAATATGGGGGATCTCCTCGATCGTCAGCGTCCGGCCGATGACCCCGGGATCGGCCCCGTAATGCGATCGCCAAAACGAATCGGCGAGCACCACATATTGGTCGTTGCCCGGGTCCGTATAGGCCTCGTCAAAAAAACGTCCCAATTCAGGTTGGAGGCCCAGGAGCGGAAAGAAGCTCGGCGTCACGCGCGCCATGTCGATCCGCATCGGCCCCGTGACATCGCCGATCGACTGGGCCGACGACAGATACAGCGCCACGCCCGAAAACAATTCGGGGTGCCGGGCGTAGTCCACATATTGCGTCACGTTGCCGCGATATTTGGCGAGGCCCAGCTTCGGGTAGGAATTGGAGATCTCAACCAATTGTTCGGCATGGGGAAATGGCAGCGGCTTGAGCACCAGCGCAAACAGCATCGAAAAGATAAACACGTTCGCCCCGATGCAGAGCGCCAGCGTCAGCAGCACCGCTGCCGTGAGCCCTTTATTTTTCCGCAGGAGGCGGAAGGCGAATTTCAGATCCGAAAGCATGGGAGGGAGAGTCGGGCCCGGTGATACCTGAACTTATCTTCCCGCCATCGACCGGGAGGTCAAACCCGATGGCATCGCCGGCCGGCCCGATGGGGACTCACCCTTCCCTGGCCGGCTGGGCGACCGGGATATGGGCGGCACGGCGGAGGAGTTCGCCCGGGGAGATGCCTTGAGGCTGCGCGATCGCATTGAGCCGAGTCATCTCGGGCAAGCTCACGGCCGTCAGCCGAGCCGTGCCGTCGCGGTCGACCCACTTAACGTGGTGGATTTTCTGCCGCGAGGCTTTGACCAAATCCCGCAGGAACGCGGAGTCATCGTCGGGAGTCATGCCTGCACCAAGTGAGGGCCGGCGCCCGGTAGGTCAAGAGCGTCGCCGGACCCGCGTTAAATTATGAATAAATTTTGGGCGCGGATCCACCGGCGCCGATTCCTCGCTTCCAACGGCATCAAACTTGCTCGCCGGTGCCGGATCATGAACACCTTGCGGAACTCCAACTGGCGGGTGGGGCGGGGGCTTATTGCGCTCTTCGCCTCCGGCCTGCCAAGCGCGCGGGGCATGCGGCCGCTTCTTTCCGAACGGAGTTCGCCCTTCGACCTGACAGTATCCGGCGCCAGCCAGTACGCCAACGATCAGGACACCCTGGCCATTCCCGGCGAGTACGAGATGGATGGCTTCACCTCTGATCAGCCGCCCGACGGCGAGTCGGCGATAACGACGAGCTGGGTCGCCCACGACGCCAGGGTGAGCGGCAGGGTCACTTTTCCCGCGCCCAGCGTCGCCCCGGCGACCGGCTCGATCTGGCCGGTGTTCCCGTCCCAGGCTTGCGCCTGGGTTGCGGGACCGACCGCGGCCAGGGTGGCCGTCAGGGAGAGCGCCGCCGGGCCCTCATTGAACAGGAAATATGCCTCGCCATCCTTCAGCCTCCGGTGGAGGTACTTCAGGCCCGGGGCCGCCTGATCGAGCGCGACATCCGGCTCCGGCAGCGCCGCCAGCACGGCGGCGGTGACCGCCACGGTCGGCTCGGACACGGCCCAGTTCAAATCCCCGGCGGGGCCGGCTGTGAGGAAGTTTTGGCCCATGACCAAGCGAGGAGGCTCGCCGATGAAAATAACTCTGCCGCCCGCCGCGGCGAAGGCCTGCAGGCGGTCCAGCGCCGCGCGAGAAATCGCCACGGCCGGGGGAATCACCATCGCCCGGTAGCCCTGGCCGCTCCGGTTGACCAATTCCCCGCCTCGCAGCACGAGCGAGGTGGAGAGCGCATACTCATCCACAAAGTCGAGGTCCCGCTGATGTTCGAGCAGCGCATGGACGATGGCCAGAAAGCTTTGATTCTTGGCCTTGTCGCCGAACCAGAAGCTCGACGAGGGAATGTAGACGCCGATCTGCGCGGCCGGCCGGCCCTGTTCGAGCACATACGTGGTGCGATTCACATAGGCGGCCAAAGCGGGAAACTGCGGATCGTTGAGGTAGCGGTAACCGGCGGGGGCGACGCCGCGGGCTAGAGGGGCGTGCGGGTCCGCTGCCGCGGCCAGGGGCGGCAGCGGGCGCCCAGGTCCCGGCGCGCCCAGCGCCGACGAGCGGAGCGACATGAATTCAAAGTGATTGATGCCGAGCGCAATCTGGTGATTCACGATCCAGCCGGCCTCGGCGAGATTCGGCGTGGGGTAGAGTCCGGTCATGGCCGCAAACGACTCGCTCATGGCCTGGGGATGGCCGTTGAGGTGGGTGGAGGAGGAGGCGAGCTTGGGAAAATCGGCGACCACGTCATGCCATACTTGGTGCCAGATGACATCGATGCCCGGGACGGCAAGATCCCTCATGCACTTGAAAAAATCGCCATCGGCGATTGCCAGCTGGGGGAGGATTTCCTCGTGCTCGATGTGGGTCTGCATTTCGACGTGGTTCGCGACGCACCACTCTGCGCCCGCCGCAAAGAAATTCCGGGCAAAGAGGTCGGACCAAACATCGCAATAGTCGGCGAACGCGCGGTGGGCCGGGTCGAGGCTGACCGGAGCGGCCGGCGCGGACCGGCGGCCGCCCTGGCCGATCTGGATGGCGGAGATCGCCGGCAGGAAAGGCCGCAGGTCATAGCCTTTGCGCGCCTGAAATTCCGCGAGGAAATTGGGCGTCCAGGGATTGAAGCCGAACGCCGCCTCATCGCCGCGGAAACCGAGGAGGGTGCGGCCAAATTCGTCGCCGACCGCGCGCTTATAGGCCTCAAAGGTCCAGTTGATGAACTGTTGACCGGCGGCGGGGTCCAGAAAATCCATCAGGGAGTGCTCATGGTCTTTGGCGCCGGTCTTGTTGTTCGACGACCGGGTGACGCCGGACCGGAACTCCCAGTGCGGCAGCGCGACCGCCCAATGGCCCTCCGACGGGGCGGTCCAATTGACCGATCCGGAGGAGGCCTCGATCACTTTGGCGGTGCCGGTGTCGAGATCGACCGCCAGGGCGCAGATCGTCTTGTCGTCCAGCACGCGGGAGAACGTTTGACCCGGCGCGACCGGAACTTGCTCGGTGGCGCCCAAGGCCTTCATCGCGAGGTCGGGGCGCTCCAAGGTGAACTTTCCGCCCGCGAACCCGGAGGGATAGCCGCCGTCGTCGTCGAACCAGAGGTGCATGTCCCGCTTCTTGGCTTCCTCGACCGCAATGCGGACGTTCTCAAAATAAGCCGGCGTAAGATAGTGGGCTTGCGGGTTGCGGCCCGGCTCGACCCACGCTGAGTAGAGGTTCATCGCCCGAATCCGGTCGAGATCGCGGGCGATCACTGCGCGCGTCATGATCCCATTCCAGCCCCAGGTGACCTGCGAGCTGTACGCGGACGGCGGGGAGGCGAACTGGGGCGCCAACTCCGCCACCGTGGGGTCACTCAGTCGTTGCCAGGGGCGGTCTTGGGCCGACGCGGTCGTGAGGCACGCCAAGATGGACAGAAGGCGGACAATGCGGAGGAGGTTGGGGGATTTCATGGGATGGCGGGGGCGGGCCGATGCTGGACGAATCGGACGGCCGAAGGTTACCGCAATCAATGACTGTCCGCCCCGCTTAGCGTTGACATGATCCCGGGGCGGCTTTTGGAGATGGGCTGCGTTTCAACCCCCTGCGCATGCGTGCGCCCCCCACTTATGAATCGGAGACAATTCGCCAGACTCTGGCTCCAGGCATTTTTTAGTCCGGCGCTCGTTCTCGCGGGCCTGACGGCCTTCGGGCCCGCGCTTGGCCGCGCGCAAGTTCCGGTGCCGGAGTCCTTGCGCACCACCGGTGGCCTCAAGCCGCCCGTCCAAAAGGAACTGATCTATGTCACGCTCCCCGGCACTTTGGAAGGGGCCTGGGACCAGAACGGCAGCGGCATTGTCGTCCTGGACGCCGCCAACAACTTCAACTTCATCAAACGAATCCCGACCTGGGACATTCCGGCGAGCGGGTTTCCCGAACAGGTGGCCGGTGTCACCGCCAGCCCGGTGACGCAGATGATCTATGTGGCGACGCGCGGCCGGCTCGCGGCGTGGGATGTGACCACGGAGAAAAAGGTCTGGGAAAACACCTTTGACGGCTATTGCTGCGAGCGCCCACAGATCGCGCCCGATGGGTCGTTCATGTATGTGGGCTCGAACTTGAAGGATTTTTGGTATGTGGTGAATCCGAAGACCGGCGAACTAATGACGGTCGTGCACTCGCCGCTGAGCCGGGACGCGCACAACCTGAATCTGAGCATCGACGGCAAAATCGCTTTCATGGCCCCCAACGGCAAAGTCATGGGCATCGCCGACACGACGACCCACCAGCTCATCCGGACGATCGCCTTTCCGGACAATGTGCGGGTCTTCGTGCTGAATCACGACTCGTCATTGATCTACTCGAACCTGAACAATCTCCTGGGCTTTGTGATCGCGGATGTGAAGACCGGCCAGATCGTTCAACGGGTGGAGGTGCAGGGCTTCGGCTGGCCGGAGAACTGGACCGCGAAGACGCGGCCGCGGGTACCCCACAACTGCCCGAGCCACGGCATTGCGCTGGTCAACGACGAAAAGGAGGTCTGGGTCGACGATGGCCTGAACAATTGCATCCATATCTTCGACAACACCCAGATGCCGCCGAAGGAGATCGCCAGCATCAAGACGTCGGCCGGCCCGTACTGGATCACGGTCGGCATCGGCGGTCGACTGGCCTATGTTTCCTCCGGCGACGTCATTGACACGAAGACCCGACAGATTGTCGGACATTTGAAGGATGAGTATGGCCGGCCCATGTACAGCGAAAAGGTGCTGGATATGCTGTTCACGAACGGGAAGCTGACCCAGGTGGCAAACCAGTTCGGCAACGGCGGCCAGGCGGCTGCGGAATTCGTCCTGGCGCCGGCCCGGCCCCCGCGCTGAGCAGGAGAGTCTCCTTGGGGACGTTGGACTTGCGCGCGGCCAAGCCTGTCCCCAGTGTCTGCCGCGCATGGCTGAGGCCCCGCCCGTGAGCGCCAATTCCCCGCGTCCGGCACGCGTGCGGCCCCTCTCCGATCGTTTTCGGCTGCGCTGGGACATCGGCCAGTTCGTCCTCTTTTTGTTGGCGACGATGCCCAATGCCACCGGCATCCCGGCGCACGAATGGATCGGAGCGGCGCTGATTCCGATTCTCACGATTCATTTGGCGGCAAACTGGGAATGGATCGTGCGCACCTCCCGGGGCCTGTTTCGCCGCCTGCCCGGCGAGGTGCGGTTCAACCACGTTTGGAATGCGCTGCTTTTTGTCGTGATGACGCTCGCCCTGTTCTCCGGGTTGATCATGTCGCGCACCGTGGTTCGGGTCCTCAGGTTGCCCATGCGGCCGGATGCCTTCTGGGCTGGAATGCATGAATCGAGCGCCACTTTGGCGATGGTTATGATCGGCGTTCATTTGGCGATGCATGCGCGGTGGGTCATCGATCACTGCAGGCGCCGACCTGCTGCCGTCCCGCTCGGCCGCGAACCCTCATGACCTGGCTGCGGCGCACCATCATCATCCTATTGGCGGGTGTGCTGGTTGCGCTTGCCCTGCTGCCATTGGGCCACACGGGTTGGGCGGACCGGATCCGCGACCGGGCTGGTCGCCAGGCCGAGGCGCGGGCCCGGCGCGAGGCGGCGGCACCCCCGCCACGACCGATCGTTCGCCGGCCTCCGCGCATTTTGCAATCATTTGCCAGAATTACGGTGTTTTCCGGGGTTCCCGGATGCGTGACCCTAGGCGTTTTGGCGATCACGCGCCGGCGATCCCGAAAGTCAGCTCGGTAGGAGCGGCGCCAAATTCGGGCTGGCGCCGACGGCCGGAGCGGAAATTTAGCGCCGATTCAAGGTTTTGGGTGAATTGGCCGGGCGGGCCAAAAAATACCTGCGCGGTCCAGGCGTTTTCCGCTCGGCAATTGTGCCGGCGTCAGTAGCTTCTCGCCGCTACGAGAAAATTGGCCGGGGCGTCTAATTTTGCCGCCGGGCAGCGATTCACCCTCGGTTGGCCCAATCTGAGCTGCTTCCATCTTCCCCCATTTCCTTCCATGATGCGTTCTCTTTTCTCCCGCTTAGCTTTGTGCGCCGCCACCGCCGCCTTGCTCCCCGCCGCCGCGCTGGCGCGGCTCTATGTGGCGAACCAGACGCAAAACCAGATCAATATTTATCCGACGAATGCGAGCGGCAACACCCCTCCGCTCGTCATCATTTCCGGCAGCAACACCCAGCTTAGCCAGCCCATGGGCGTGGCTGTCGACGCCAACTATATCTACGTCGCCAATTGGGAGCTCTCGGTGGGCGGGACGGGCAATTCGGTCACCATCTATCCGATCAATGCCAGTGGCAATGCCGCGCCCGTCGCCACCATCTACGGCAGCAACACGGGTCTGTCCAACTGCATCGGCATTGCCGTCGACGCCAACAATATCTACGTCTGCAACGTGACCGCCATTGGTTACGCCGCGGGCTCGATCACCGTTTACCCCAAGACCACCGGCGGCGTTCCCACCACCGGCAACGTTGCGCCGCTGCGCACCATCGGTTGCCCCACCACCCCCGTCCAGACCAACCTGACCGGCTTCGTTGATCCTTACGGCGTTGCGGTCGATGGCAGTAACATCTACATCTCCAGCCCGGGTGGTGGCGTTGGCGGGGTGATCGGCGGCGAGGTATGCGTCTATCCGTTGGGTGCCAGCGGCAATGCGGTTCCTAGCGTGGTGTTACTCAACGTCGCTAGCGGCTTGTCCGAGCCCACCGGCATTGCGGTCGACGCCAATTACCTTTATGTGGGCAACGAGTCCAACGGCGGCGCGATGGCCAACTCGATCGTGCTTTATGCCCTAGCTGGCCTAAACAGCGCTAGCACCCCCAGCGTCACCATCCAAGGGGCCGGCACGGGCCTCAACTCTCCTATCGGCCTGGCGATCGACGGCACCAGCATGTATGTCAGAAATGCTACGAACCACACGGAAACCGTCTATCCGTTGACGGCGAGCGGCAATGCCGCTCCGACCACGACTCTGGGCGGTGTGGCCACCAGCACCGACATCTCCATCGGGTATATGATGGCCGTCGACGCCACCGTGACGATCCCGGCCACCCACTTCGTGGTGAGCGCGCCGGCCACTGCGACGTCCAGCACATCCTTTAACGTGATGGTGAGCGCGCTCGACGCCTCGAACAACCCGGTGCCGAGCTATTCCGGGACCGTGCAAATTACGGCGACCGACGTGGCGGCGAGCCTGCCCATCAACGCGACGTTGGTCGCCGGAGTCGGCGTGTTTCCCGTGACGCTGAAAAAAGGCGGTGTCCAAACCGTGACGGCCACCGACACATTGACTCCTTCGATCAACGGCTCGGCTCTGATAAACGTGACCGGCGGGACGGCGACGCATCTCACGGTCACCATTCCATTCAACGTGACTGCCGGCGTGCCCTTCAATGCGACCGTGACGGCCCTGGATAACTTCAACAATGTTTCCATCGGCTACACCGGAACTGTGGCCTTCACTTCCTCGGACGGCAGCGCGATCCTGCCCGCCAACTCGACCCTGGCCGCCGGGACTCAGGTGTTCTCCGTTACGTTCAATACGGTCGGAGGCGGCGCCCAAGCCCTGTTTGCCACAGACACCGTGACACCCGCCATCACCGGCAATGGGTCCGCTTTGGTGGCCGCCGGAGCCGCGACGCATTTCTCCGTCAGCGCCCCCTCCTCGTCGAACGCCGGGAACGGCCTCGCCGTGACGATCACCGCCCGCGATGCTGCCAACAATACGGTCACGGGGTATGCGGGCACGGTGCATTTCACGTCGACGGATGGACTCGCGGTCGTGCCGGTAAATAGCGTCCTGACCAGCGGTACCGGCACGTTCTTCTACACGCTCAAGACCGCCGGCGCCCAAACGGTCACCGCGACCGACACGGTCACCTCTTCGATCACGGGCACTTCCGGATCGATCGCGGTGGGGCCCTCGGTCGCGAGCCACTTCTTGGTCAGCGCTCCTGCCACGGCGACGGCAGGCACCCCCTTCAACGTGACGTTCACCGCGCTTGATCAGTACGGCAACACGTCGACGTTCTACACGGGGACGGTGCGTTTCACATCCTCGGACGGGCTCGCGACCCTGCCGGCCAACTTCACCTTCACTTCCGGATCGACGGTGCAATCGGTGACCCTGCAGACCGCGGGCAGCCAGACGGTGACGGCGACCGACATGGTCAGCGGCTCGATTACCGGCGCCTCCGGGACGATCGCGGTCAGCGCGGGCGGCGTCGCCACGCACTTTTCGGTCAGCGCTCCGGGCACCGCGACCGCGGGCGTCCCGATCAACGTGACGGTCACCGCGCTCAACTCCTCGAACGCCGTCGTTCCCGGCTATTCCGGAACGGTGCACTTCACGTCGACCGATGGGCTGGCGGTGCTGCCCGCCAACACGACTCTCACCGCCGGGACCGGGACGCTCGCAGTGACCTTGAAGACGGCGGGTTCTAGTACGGTGACGGCGACCGATACGGTCACCGGCTCGATCAACGGCACCAGCGCCGCGATCGTCACGAGCCCGGGGGCGGCCACCCATTTGACGGTGACTGCTCCCGGCTCCGCCACTGCGGGCACTTCCTTCAATGTGACGGTCGCCGCGCTCGATGCCTTCAACAATGTCGCCTCGGGGTACGGCGGCACGGTCCATTTCACCTCGACCGACGGCCTCGCCACCCTGCCCGCGGATTTCACGGTGCCGGGCGGCTCCGGCATCGTGGCGGTGACGTTGCGGACGGCCGGTTCCAAGACGGTGACGGCCACCGACACGGTTTCCCCCGCCCTCACCGCAACTTCGGCGGCGATCGTGGTCGGACCCGGGGTGACGAACCACCTGCTCGTCAGCGCGCCGGGCACTGCGACGGCGGCCACGGGCATCAGCGTGACCGTGACCGCGCTCGACGCGGCGAACAATGTCGTGACCGCGTACGCCGGAACGGTGCACTTTACTTCGACCGACGGCAGCGCGACCCTGCCCGCCAACTCGACGCTGACGGCGGGGACCGGCTCTTTCCCGGTGACTCTGCAAACGGCGGGCGGCCAGACGGTCACGGCGACCGACACGGTTTCCGGCTCCATTACGGGCACTTCCGGGACCGTTACGGTCGCCGCGACTCCGGCCACGCATTTCACGGTCACTGCCCCCGCGACGGCGATCCCGGGCGTCGCGTTCAATGTGACGGTGACCGCGCTGACCGCCGCCAATGCGACCGCCACGGGTTATACCGGGACGGTCCATTTCACTTCGACCGACGGCAGCGCGACCCTGCCCGCCAACACGACGCTAACGGCCGGCACCGGCACTCTCTCGGTGACCCTGCAAACGGCGGGCGCCCAGACGGTGACGGCGACCGATACGGTGACCGGTTCCATCACCGGCACCTCGGGCACGGTGGGGGTTGCGACCAGCGCCACGACTCATTTTTCAATCACCGGTCCGTCGTCGGGTGTGGCCGGGATCGCTCAGAACTACACGGTGACCGCCCTGAATTCGGCCAACGCCACGGTGGCGGGCTACACTGGCACGGTGCATTTCGCTGTCGCCGTCGGAACCGCGACGTTGCCGGCGAACAGCACCCTGACCGCCGGCACCGGAACTTTTCCGGTGACATTCACGACGTCGGACTTCACCTCTTTGTCGACGACGGATACCGCTATCGCCTCCATCACGGGCAGCATTGGGGTGATGGTGGCCAAAGGCGTGTCGACCGTCACTCTCGGCGGCCTGAATCCGACCTACACCGGTTCGCCGCTGCCCGTGACGGCGAACGGCAGTCCGGCGGTCGCTTCCATCACCGTCACCTATAACGGCTCGGCGACGGTTCCGACCAACGTCGGCACCTATGCGCTCGTCGCCACGGTGGTCGACCCCAATTACACCGGCAATGCCACAGGCACGCTTACGATCTCGCCCGCCAATCAAACGATCACCTTTGGGCCGATCACCGCCGCGCCGGTGAACACGCCGATCACGCTCAGCGCCACGGCGACGTCTGGTTTGCCGGTAACCTTCACCGTGCAAAGCGGGCCCGGCACCATCACGGGAGGCACCACACTGACGCTCACCGGATCCACCCCGGTGGTGGTATCGGCCAGCCAGGCCGGCGATTCCAATCACAATGCCGCCACGAGCGTCACGCAGTCGGTCACGGCCTCCGCCGGGACCATGGTGGGCGTGGGCGGAGTGGGCGGCGGAGCCGTGGCCGGCGGCCGCGGCGGCCTGTCGGCCGATGCCTCCGGCGCCTCCAGCGGCATTGCCGCCACCGTGACAGGCAGCAGCGGCACCTTGGTCGGCTACCTTTCGAGCCTCAGCGCGGGCTTCACCGCCAATTTCACCCTCTCGGGCGGCAGCTTCTCGACCACGACGACAACCCTGACGGGCGGCGCCAGCTTGGGCCAGACTTTGACCATCACCGGCACTCTTTCGGGCGGGGTGCTGAGCGGGACGATTGCGCCGCTTGGCGCTCCGTTCTCGATTACACTGGATCCGGCGGCGGGCGCCTCCGCAGCGGTCTCGGGCCTTTATCAGGATTCGAGTTCCACCTCCGGCAGCGTGACTTACTCGATCGTCGGCACGCAAGGGGAGTTGTTTGTCCTTGCGATCACCCCGGGCCTCGTCAGCGCCGGCACGGGCACGGTCACGGTGGCCGATACCTTCTCGGTGACAACGGGTCAGGGCACGACGATCAGCGGCTCGGTCAGCGCCAGCACGGGAGCCATCGGCGAAACGGTGACTCCGCCCGGCGGAACGGCGATCGTCTTCTCCGGCCTTTCGGCCGGGGCCTCGCCCACGGTGGCGCCGGCAGCGCAGAGCGTCGCCTCCGGGACGACCGCCACGCTGACGGTGACCACCTCCGCGGCCAGTCCCAACTATCAGTGGCAGTTCAACGGCGTGCCGATTTCCGGCGCCACCGGCGCGACGCTCAGCCTGCCGCTGATCGGCATGACGCAGGCTGGCACTTATTCGGCGGTGGTGACCTCCGGCGGCACGAACGCCGTGTCCAATGCGGCCACGGTGACGGTGACCAGCAACGCCTGGCTGGCGAACTTGTCCTGCCGGGCGTTTGTGGCGCCGGCGACCAGCGCCTCGGATGTGCTAATCTCCGGCTTCATCACCACCGGGTCCGCCAGCAAGCAGCTGCTCGTGCGCGGCGCCGGTCCGGGGCTGGCGCAGTTCAATATTCCGGGTTATCTGGTCAATCCCTCGCTGACGATCTTCTCCGGTTCGACGGCGAGTCCGACGCTGACCAGCTGGAGTGCCAGCCTGTCGACACTCTTCGCGAGCCTGGGCGCCTTCCCTTTCCCCCCCAGTTCCGCCGATACGGCGTCCTCGGCGAGCTACCTCCCCGGCGCCTACACGGCGATGGTGAGCGCGGCCGACGGGAAGCAAAGCGGCGTGGCCTTGGTGGAGGTGTACGACGCCGACCGGGGGGCGCCGGCCAACCGCCTGGTCAATCTCTCCGGCCGAGCGTTTACCGGCACCGGCACCAATGTCCTGGTCGGCGGTTTCGTCATCGGCGGAACGACTTCCGAGACCGTGCTGCTCCGGGCCATCGGGCCCCAACTGGGCGCGGCGCCCTTCAACGTGCCGGGCACGCTGGCCAAGCCGCTGCTGCAGATCTTCGACACGGCTACCGGCGGCAACCGGGTGATCGCCCAGATTCAAGGGTGGGGCGGCGCCCCGACGATCGGCAATTCGGCCGTCGTGACCGGGATTCAACCCGCGACGGCGGCGGTGATGGCGTCGGTCGGCGCGTTCAGTCTCGCGAGCGGCAGCGCCGATTCGGCCATGGTGTTGGTGCTCCCGCCGGGAGCCTACACCGTGCAGGTCTCCGGCGCCGATGGCGGCAGCGGCATCGCACTGGTCGAAATTTATGAGGTGCCTTGATCGGCAGGGCGGTCCAGGCTCCTCCGGGTGACCCCCTTTTTTCAGGAGCTGGACTACCAACAAACCCCCATCGGCGGACTCAGCCTGCGGCGCAAGCGGGTCGCCGCCCTGGGCAATCTGGAGGTCTTCGAGGTGAAGCTCGGGGAGGAATTCCTCATGTCGAGCATGTTTCATGCGGTCGAGGACGCGCTCGCTGATCTGGGACTGGCCGAGTTGGACGGTGGCGAGTGGGAGGTCGTGGTGGGTGGATTGGGCCTCGGGTATACGGCGGTCGCGGCCTTGGCGAACCCCCGTGTGGCCTCGCTCCGGGTGGTCGAAATGCTCGCGCCGGTGATCGGCTGGCACCGGCAGGGACTGGTTCCCCTCGGGGCGCAGCTGATCGCCGATCCGCGCTGCCAGCTCCAACAGGGCGACTTCTTTGCCCTGGCGGCCGCCGAGGGCGGATTCGCCGCCGGGCATCAGTTCCACGCCGTGCTCCTGGACATCGATCATTCGCCGCGAATCCTGTTGAGCGAGGCCAACGCCCCGTTCTATTCGCCGGCCGGGTTGCGGGCGTTCGCCCGACATATCCGGCCCGGCGGCGTTTTTGCCATGTGGTCGGACGACCCGCCGGAAAAGGCGTTTTTGACGGCGCTGCGCGCCGCGTTTAGCCGGGTCCGCGCGGAGGTCGTCACTTTCCCCAATCCCCTCTTGGATCGCGAATCGGCCAGCACGGTCTACCTCGCCCGCAAAGACTGAGGCGGCCCGGGCGCGGCGGCGCCAAAAGATTTTGACGGACAAGGCGGTCCGCTGGCAGATTGCGGCCGTCCCCCCTTGGGGGATCGATCGCATCCCTCCAGCGGCCCATCCTGATTTTTCCCGCGTCATGACCCCACCTCCGCCCGATACGGGCCGTTCCGCGTTCATGGTTCTCGCCGCGGTGCTCATCGCGGGCTTCATTGCGCTCGGGATTTTTGAACTGCAGGCCGCCCGCGCCGAATGGGCGAAGCTCGCCGAACTGGGCCGCCAGCGGTCCGCGGACCAGCGGCGGCTGGAGGTCTTGGCCGAGGCGCCGCCGCCGGCGGCCGCCCCGAGCGCGCCGGCGGCGCCGAGCGTGGCGCCGGCGAAGGCGGCCGGCGACGATCGCCGGGCGAAGCAGTTGGAGGCGCGGGCCAAAGGGCAGGCCTACGCCAAAGCCTTCCTCGCCAAGTACCCGCAGGCGCGCGCGATGCTGATCGAGTTCCAAACCCGGAACATGGAAAACTACTACGCGCCGTTTTTTCGCGCGGCCGGCCTGACGCCGGCGCAGATCGATGAATTCATCGCCCGCACCGCCGAGGCCCATCTGGATTCGCTGGTGCTCAATCCCAATGGAAACTGGAGCAACGGGCAGCCCAACATGCCGGAAGATGACGCGCGGGCCTTGTTGGGGGATGCCGGGTACCAGCAGTGGCAGGACTCGGTCCGCTTGATTCCGGCGGAGGGTTGGGTCCAAGGCCTCGCCTCGGCGGTGAAAAATGGCGCCGACCCGTTGTCTGCCGACCAAGCCCTGCAACTCACGCAGCTGGTCGCCGCAAATAGCCCCGATTATGCCGCGGGCAAGCGGGTGAATCTCCAGGCCCAGGATATGACGGCCGTCGTCGCGCAGGCGAAGCCGCTGCTGAGCGACGCGCAGTGGCAGCAGGCGCAGAATTTCCTCACCATCCAGGAGGCGAACCGCCAGTTGCGCGCCCTGATCGGTGGGAACCAATGAGCGCTGGACGGATTTCCCCGGGGGGCTGGATAACGGGGCTCGGACTACTCCTGGCGGCCGGATTCGCCGGCTGGGCGTGGAATGAGCGCCGGCAGGCGGCGGCGGAGGTGGCGGATTTGCTCCAGAGTCAAGCGACCCTGGCCGCCGATCTGAAGCGCGCGCAAGCCGTGGTCGATGGGGCCAAGCGGGCGGCTGCCGCCAAGGCCGCCGCCGCTTCCGCGCCGGCGCCAGCCGCAGCTCCGCCGAAAGCCCGGCCCGACATCGGCGCCCTGCTCTCGGCGCATCCGGATTTGCTGGCCGCCTTCATCAAGGGGATTCGAGGCTACACCGAGCAAAGCTACGGCGCGCTCTTTTCCCGCCTTCACCTCTCGCCGGGGCAGATCGACCAGTTGGAGACCCTGATCGTCAATGGCCTCGAGAACAATTTGGACCTGCAATCCACGGCGCAGGCGCAGGGACTGGCCAACGATGACCCGGTGATCAAGAAGGAGCGCGACCAGCAGGCGGCGGATTTGTTGGCCGCTGAGCAGGCGTTGCTCGGCCCGGACGCCTACGAGGCGTTTCATTCGGCGACCCGGGCGGAGGCGTTGCGCGGGGCTGTGGAGCAGGTGGCGGCGATGACCCAGTTCTCCACCACGCCAATGACCGGCGAGCAATCGCAGCAGTTGGTCCAATTGATGGCGCAAGCGAGCGGCGATTATCGGGACGGCAAGGACGCATCGGTCAACACGGTCGATTGGGATACGGTGATGGCCCAGGCGCCGGGATTTCTGACTCCGACCCAAGTCGCCACCCTGCAGGGCGTGGCCCAGGAGAATCGCTTTCACGTGCTGGCCAAGCAGTTTGACGCCCAGGAGGCGCCGGCGCAGCAGGTCGGGAATTAATTCGTCTTGGGCCGGGGCGCCACGGCCGGCACCAATTTGGCGTCCTTCCAAATCCCCGACTGCTTGACCGCGCCGCTGGCGCTGTAAAGCGTGCCCTGCCCGTTGGCCTGCCCATTCTTGAATTCGCCCACGTATTTGTCGCCGTCGGCGCCGGTAAAGGTGCCCCGGCCATCGAAATTGTCGTCCTTGAAGTCGCCGACATACTTCGAGCCGTCGGTGAAAGTCAGCGTGCCCTTGCCGTTGGGCTTCCCGTTCTTGAACTCCCCGACGTATTCGGCGTCGTCGGAATAGGTGAGCGTGCCATTCTCGGTCGGCTGGCCATCCTTGAACTCCCCCACATATTGGGCGCCGTCGGCAAAGGAGAGCGTGCCTTGGCCGTTGAAGGTGCCGTCTTTGAACTCCCCGACGTATTCGTTGCCGTTGTGCACGGTCAGCGTGCCTTGGCCGTTCTGCTTGCCGTCCTTGAATTCGCCGTTGTACTCATTGCCATTCTTAAACTTCAGGACGCCGATGCCGCTCGGCTTGGTGTCCTTGAGCTCCCCGTCGTATTCGTCCCCGTTGGCGAACATGACCGTGCCATCGCCGTTGATCTGTCCGTTGGTCGATTCGCCCCCATACTTGTCGCCGGCGACATTGGTGAAGGTCCCTTGGCCGTTGGGTGATCCATCCTTGAAGATGCCGTCGTATTGAGAGCCATCCGCAAAAGTAAAGGTTCCCTGGCCGTCGAAGGCGTCGTCCTTGAATCCACCGACATACTTGTCGCCATTGGCGAAGGTCTGGATCCCATGGCCGTTCTGTTTGCCGTTCTTGAAGTCGCCGACGTACTTCGAACCATCGGCGAAGGTCAGGGTACCAGGACCGTCCGGAATATGGCCGGGCGGCGGCGGGCGGTCAGCCGCGGCCGCGGGTCGGCCGCCGAAGGCCAGCCCCAAGGCGAGGCAGGGGAGGAGCCAGGCGAACTTCTTTGGCATGGGGCACTTGGAGAGGGGGCAGGTTGCTAATAGCGACGATCTCGGGCGGATGAAAAGGAGGATTAGGCCGGTCGCGGCCGGTTGTCCATCTTAGAGGAAGTGGAC
>Ga0182024_10001538_pt1 | contig 59209 bp, 56 predicted proteins | sample P32metaG_FD_120480 | JGI IMG/M metagenome (GOLD analysis project Ga0182024, IMG submission 120480) | Permafrost microbial communities from Stordalen Mire, Sweden - P3-2 metaG (Illumina Assembly) | ecosystem: Environmental > Terrestrial > Soil > Wetlands > Permafrost | place: Sweden: Stordalen...
CGGGCCTGGGTTGGCAGAGCAAAGCAACGGCTTCCACGAGAGCGAAATGGCGCTCTTCTACGAGTGCATGCTGAAGTGTGCTCGAAAACTACTTGACACCGCCGACATTGTCAGAGACGCGATGTTACAACACTGAATTCTTACTTCACTTTCTTGCATTCTGGTGCGACAAATCGTTTCCACTTGTTTTTGTACTCGATGGAGTCGGCATTTACGCTCGATCCTGCTATGATGCGCTGGGCGACGGTGCGTGCGAAGCAGAAGAAAGCCGCGTAGTCCGCCAGGAGGAAAGAGGTAACGGTGATGGACGCAGTAAAGGATCGTGTTCGCTTCATCACTTATCAACGCAAACAGATTCTCCTGGTGGACCTCGCAAGCTGTTCGGCCTCTCAAGTCGAGAAGACCATCCGGGCACTAGCCGATCTTGTGACCACTCTTCCGCGAGGTTCGGTTCTGATTCTCTCTGATTTCACTGGAGCATCGTTCGATGAGGAAGCTGTTCGAGCAATGGAGCAAGCCGCAGTCTTCGACAAACCTTTTATCAAGAAAACCGCTTGGGTCGGTGCAACGAGCCTTCCTGAGGAGTTCTTCGACAGGTTGAAGAGTTTTTCCAGGCGTGAATTTCCTGTCTTCAAGACTCACAGCGAAGCAATGGATTGGCTTGTGAAGGATTGAATGGTGGCAAAAGGTTCGAGCGAAGAAAGCCGCGTATTTTTGTATGGCCCTTCACCTGGCTGTTCGATGCCGTGCTCTGATGGGTGCCTAACCTATCAGAGGCCATCCCAAAGATTTTTCCCTCGGGTTAGAAAGCAGATCAGCGCCCCGAATTCCGTATGCCCTGCTAGCCTACCGACATGCAGAATCCCGTCAAAGAGCGCATCGTGAAGTTGCGAGATGAAGTAGCGCAAATTAGTGAGGCGAACCGTCTGCACTTGAAACGCGGGACTTGCGGACGAACTGCACCGCGTAACCGCTGCTCTAACTGCATTCGGGAAGGTCTATTTGTCTGGTAGCAATCCGGGAGCTGTTGGAAATGGGAAGCGCACTCTGTCAGCTTCGGCTCGCAAGCGGATCAGCCTCGCGCAGAAAAAGCGATGGGCCACTTCTCGAAAAGAATCGGAACCAGCGGCGGCAGCGGCTCCAGCAAAGCGCACCATGTCGGCATCAGCCCGCAAGAAGATCGCGGCAGCGCAGCTGAAAAGGTGGGCGAAGTTGCGGGCGGGGCAGAAGAAGGCGGCTTAAGGACAGGGGAGCCTGCCGCGAGGCTGCGGCAGGCGCTTCTATCCCAACAAATCCTTCACAATGCTGAGCCATTCCTCATCAAGTGATTGTCGGCACACAACCTTCCCAGCGCGAGCATACCAATAGGCTGCGTTTCCCTGATCGCCTTCCTTGCGATGCAGGTAGGCATGCACCCACGAACCGTCACGACCTTCGTCCTGCTGCGCAGATTCGTGGGCCCGAGTCCAATCGCCCTTCGCATCCCACCATAGTCCGATAAGCGCGGGTGTGAGTTCTGCTGGCGACTGGGTCGCGTTGAGTGATTGGCGAAAATCATCCAAGGTCATTCGAGTTCCGCACCACGAAATGCGAGGTTGCTTCTCTCGTCAGGCTTTCTCAAATACGTTGTCCGGGCCTACGAAGGCTCATCCGAACAGTTCTTCGAATACCTTAGTGTCATGGTGTTTTAAACGGTCGGCAAACTCGTTTACGTAGAACATGTCCGGCGAAAACCGTTGAGCACGCACTCGGATTGAGAACTGAGGAGCATCTTTATTCAGATCGAACAATACCAGTCCGACCCCGAAGAGCATGCACAAGGATTCCAGTCGGTCCTTGTCTTCTTCGGTGAGAGTCCTTGGCATTGCAATGTAGGTTTTGGTCGAAAAGAGCCGATACGCTACGGCCTGACCGAACGCCACAACGGGCGCTTGCGATTCAGTCTTGATCTCTGCCGAAATTATCTCAAGATCAAACTTAATGAGATCACTCGCGAGCGGCTTGTAGATTCCGACCACATCGGGCGTTCCCCATTTCGATTTCAAACCCGCGCCACCGAGCGGGGCAACTGCGGTGACCTCACCAAGATCGAGCTGCAGCCATTCAGCGAACGGCTCATAGAACTCCGACTCCTTGATCTTCCCAGTGGAAACAATCTGTTCTGTGCTCCCAAGGTCAGCAGCTTCGTTCCCGGACTTCGCAACGGGCGTGAAAAGACCTCGGCTTGGTTTCGTGATCTCGTTGGGGAATATAGTGTCGAGGTTCCATACTGCGCCATTCACGGTATTTTTCGGAGTCTCTGGACTCCGCTGGCAAATCTTATCGATGAGTGCGCTGAATCGAATCCCTCCGGGGTTCTCATTCACGATAGACCGAGCAAGCTTTTGAATTTCTTTGCCTGAGAGTTTTGCCATGCAGGAATAATACGCCCCACGTGAGAACGTGTGATGCAGCGCAGGTAATACAATCGCCTTCACCTAATTCGTGGGCTCGCGCCCAATTCACCCTTGGCGTCCCACCACAACCTAGGCTGTGCCTTGCCTGATCTGCATTCTGATGTGTCAATGCAATGAGTTGCGCGAGAGCACCCTCCTCCAAGAGATTGCTGTTTCCCGGTCGATTTAGAAGATGCGGCTGACTGTCGAGACGCTCATTGGGCGGGATTAGGGCGGCGGCGACCGACGAGTGTGGAACTGGTGGCGACCATGGAGATGGCGGTGGTGGCCATGGAGGTAGCGATTGCCATGGAGGTGGTGGCTATCGAGGTGGAGCTTCTCTTCTCTGGCTCGCTGCTGGTATCGGCGGTGATGATGGTTGTGATCGTGGCATTGATGGTGCAAACCATGATTATGCTGATTGCGATGGTGATGCTGGTGGTGATGTTGCTGCTTCTGCTGGTGCTGTTGTCGTTGTTGCTGACGACCCGATCATAATCGGGCGAACTTGAGAAGTGGCTGGATGTCGCCATTATCTGCAGTTCTGATCGCTTCAAGATATTTATTGCGTGCCTCGCCTTGTTTGACGAGATTAGCCGAACCCCACGTAAATGCAGGGCGTCCAAGCTTCATTGCAAACACGTCCGCGATCGACCGTGCGTGCCTGCCATTACCGTTCGGAAACGGGTGGATGAGTGCAAGCCGATGATGAAATCGAACGCTTATCTCATCGAGTGAGTGTGTGTTGTTCTCAATCCAAAAACGAACGTCACCGAACAGCGTCATGAGTCTCTCTCGAATTTCATGGAATGGGACTCCGATGTTTTTTTCGGTGCATCGATACTTGCCTGCCCACTTCCATGTTTGGTCGAACATCTTCCTGTGGAGCCTTCGGACGTATTCGTCAGAGGCCATATCAACCGGGCTGGTGCGGTCTGCGGTCGCCCAGTTTCTCGCAAGTAGAATGTTGTCCCGCTCCCACTCGTTCAGTTCCTCCTTGGTTGCAAGATTCGGAATAAGGTCTGCAAGCTCGTCCGGCGAGAGTGGTGTGTTGCCGTCGCTGGTTGCCGTGATTGTCGTCACTTTTTTCTCGTTCGCTTCAGGATGCGTTTCGTTTCTTCCTCAATTTTCTCCGGCACTCCTCCAACGGCTTGGTCTTCCAACGCCATGCTGTGCTCAACGGCGCGGACGTTTTCAGCAGCTTTGGTTCTCGTACGCTCTTCCGCAAGTTCCTGAATGCTTCCCCTCTTTGGGACGAGGGCATAAACAAGCTGACACCCAAGAGCATCCGCAGCTTCGCGAAGGCTTCCCAAGGTGATGCGATACTCAGCTTCAGAGCCCTCCAGATGTGCTGCCACAGAAGGTGCTTTGCGGAGCCTCTTTGCCATCTCGCGGACTGTGATTCCGGTCGCCTCCCGAATAGCGCGAATCCATCCTTTTTGAGGACGTTGAGTCTCCTTAGCGGCGAGAAAGGGCGTGAGTGCCCGCTCTAGCTGCCCCAGCCGCAACCTTCTGAATTCAGGCTTCATGCGATGCTCCCGTGCGAATTTGTCCTATTATAGCAGAACAATATTGACGAATAATCCTAATATAGGAGAACAAATGATGTTTTTTGTCCTATAATAGGAGTACAAAATAGTCCAATTGTTCTATTTTAAGAGCACCCCATGTTGAGGGGGTACGTAGCCATGGAGCGCCCATTGCCTCCCAAATCGCCCGTTTTAGAACACAGCCATGGCGGTCAACGACTTCCGGCACCTAATAAATGCCCGAACCCACGGGTGCCTGCGCAGAGCCCGATTGTCCACGGGAACCCATTCCTGAGCGGCTTAGCTACGTCGCCGTCGTCGAGCCATGAACCATGGCTGGCGATAGATCGGAACACCGTGAAGCCCGTCTTCGAGCTTCTGGAATTGAACCTTCGCAAACTCGCCACGTTCTATAAATCCAAACCACTCAAGGCGCTTCTGAAGAAATTTGTAGCTCACCGGAGCACCGCAGACCCGCTTTAGTTCCACGACCTCTTCGGGAGCAACTTTCTCGTGTTCAAGCCCGATGGATGAAGCACAGCCCAAGAACTCCTGCGCCGAATATATGAATTCGGCGGCGAAGACTTACGGCGCGGCTGCGCCCTTTCAAACGAATTCAAACTGAGCCATCAGCAACAGAGACAGCGTTTTGACGCCGGAAGCGGGCGTGATAGCCTATCGGCGGCAAGGGGCAATGGGGCTCGGGTCACCCTTATCCCATGCCCAAAGTAACCCTTCATGCCGGACCAACCCAAGCCAGTTCGATCCTCGGTATCCCCCTCATCTGCTGGGAGTTCCGAGGGTTCGGCGGACCAGGAAGCCGAGCAACTTTCCCCCCGTCCGGGGGTTCCATCTAGTGTGAGCACTGCCGCTATGAACCGCGGGGTTCTGATGGCCGCGCTAGGGCCGCGCCCTGCCGGCAGTTTCGAACCAGCAATGGCTGGCGCCGAAGGCTATACCGACGCCGAAGTCATGCTGCGAGTAAAGGCGGGGGACCAGGGTGCTTTTGACTTTCTGGTGCAGAAGTATCGGCGGCCGCTGGTGAGTTTCATGTACCGGATGGCGCGCAACACAGCTGCGGCGGAGGATCTGGCGCAGGAGGTTTTTTTGCGCGTGTATCGCTCGCGCCAGAGTTATGAAGCCAGCGCCAAGTTCACCACCTGGCTATACCGGATTGCGACCAACCTGGCGGTGAATCATGCGCGCGATACGCGCAAAGAGCGTCCAGAGGTAATGGTCAGCCTGGACGAGCCGGATGACGAAACGGGCACGACCATGGACGTGGCCGACAGTAAGATGTCGGCCGAAGAATCGCTAGTGCGGCGGGAGCGGATGCTGGCGATCCGGAGCAAGGTTGAGGCCCTGCCAGAGCGGCAGAAGCTGGCGGTGATTATGCACAAGTACCAGCAAATGGATTACAAGCAGATTGCCGACGTATTGAAGCTGAGCGAGTCGGCTACGAAATCATTGTTGTTCCGGGCATATGAGACTTTGCGGGAACAGTTAAAGGAGTTTGTGTAGACATGACTGAGTTTCAAAGGAAGCGAACCAAACGCCCGGTTATTGCGCCGCAAAAAGCGCAGCGCTTCGGGCCGCTCGCCTAGATCCTTCGCGGGACAGAAAGCGTCCCGCTCAGGATGACAAGTTGGATGTGGCGAAATGACAGTGGTGAAAAAGAGGCTGAGGGGAGTGCGGTTATGAAGTGCGAGGAGATTCGAGAAATGATGCCGGACCTGGCGTCTGGCCTGATGGAAGTGACGCCGGAGATCGGCGGACATCTGGCGGGTTGCGGCGCGTGTGCCGGAAAGCTGGAAGAGTTCCGGAAGACGATGGCGCTGCTGGACCAATGGCAGGCTCCGGAACCATCGCTGTATTTTGATGTGCGTTTGCAGGCGCGGCTGCGGGAAGAAATGGCCAAGCCGCAGAGCGGCTGGCTGGCGTGGTTTAGGCGTCCGGTGCTGGCGGCGGCACTCACGGTGCTGATAGGAGTTGGGCTGGGCCTGTTCTTTACCAAGGGCAGCGGTATTTACAAGGTCGATGACACGGTAGCGGTGGTCGAGCCACAGACACCATCGGAGCCGGGTACGGCGGTAAGCGATCTGCAGGCTCTGGAGAAGAATCACGATCTGTATTCCGATTTCGATTTACTTGATGATCTGGAAGTGCAGCACGATGTGGTGGAGAATCCGTAACTGAATGCGGAAGTGCGAGGGAGAATGCGGCGGGGAAAAATCATGACGGGATGGATGGCGACGGCTGTGCTGTCGGCGGCGACCGTTATGGTTTTTTTCTCTCCATCGCTGGCGCAGCGCAACAACTTCCGTGTGGTGCAAGGACGGCAGGGGGCACCGGCTCATCCAGGCCAAGCACATGCCGGCGACTGGCTGCGCCGGTACAAGGGCCTGCCTCCGGGAGAGCAAGATCGCGCTCTGCAAAATGATCCCGGATTCCGCCGTATGTCTCCTGAACAACAACGGCGCTTGCGGCAGCAGTTGCACTATTTCGCGAGCCTTCCGCCAGGGGAACAACAGCGCATCGTCAATAACATGGACCGGTGGGCGCACTTGACGCCGGAACAGAAGCAACGGGCGCGTGGAGTGTTCGGCCAGATGCAGCAGCTTCCGCCTGAGCGTCGGATCATGGTAAGAGCCGCGATACGTGACCTGAGCGTAATGCCGCCGGAGCAGCGCGAAGGGATCATCGATTCGAAACGTTTCAAGAAGATGTTCTCACCGGAGGAGCGCGACATCATGCGTGGCGCCGTCAGGCTGCCGCTGGCGCCACAAGAGAATGGCAGGCCGGAAGAAGCGCCGGAGCCTTGAGGGCGTAGCAGTTCTCAGTTCTCAGTTCTCAGTTCTCAGTTCTCAGTTCTCAGTTCTCAGTTCTCAGTTCTCAGTTCTCAGTTACTGGTTTCTGGAATCTGGTCAGTGGAAATCGTGCGAGACGGTTTCTGCTTTCGTGACGAACAGTGGCTGCACGCGTTCGGCTTTAACGGAGATCACATTGTCCTGATTCTGAAGAATTCCTTCGATGGCCAGAAACCGTTCTGAAGCCAGCAACAAGCGGTTGCGGTGAAAAAGATCGGGAGTAATGATCGCGTTGGCCACTCCGGTTTCATCTTCCAGACTGACAAACACAAAACCTTTCGCCGTTCCGGGGCGCTGGCGTGTGATTACGCAGCCTCCGATGCGAAGACGCTTGCCGCTGGGGAGGTCGGGGAGTTCGCTGGCCCGGCGAATGCCCATGGCGTTGAGCCAGGCGCGGCGGTACGCCATGGGATGCGGTCCCACGGTGAGGCCGGTGCCGTGAAAATCGGCAACCAGGCGTTCTTCATGGTTCATAGGCTGGAGCGGCGAAGGCGCATCGGGTTCGGGCAATTTTTCGAGCAGCGGACCGGAGCCGCGGACGGCGCGTTCCACCTGCCAGAGCGCGTCGCGGCGGTGAAGGAAACTTCCACCACGGAGACACGGAGGCACGGAGGTATTTTTGATTATTGATTTTTGATTGCTGATTGGATCCGCGAGAATCCAAGAAGATTCTCGATCCCTATTTTTGTCTTTCTCAGTGTCTCCGTGTCTCCGTAGTGGATTTCCAATTGCATTCAACGCACCAATCTCCGCCAGCGTGGTGAGTTCGTCCTTGCGCAGTTCTGGAACGCGGCGAGTGAGGTCGTGAATCGAAGTGAACGGAGCGCAGGCGCGTTCGCGCACTAGGGCTTGAGCAGCCTCCTCGCGCAATCCCCGGACGTAACGCAATCCAAGGCGCAGTGCGGGCGGCGTTAGTTGCGCGCACGACCGAGATTCCTCCGCCCCTCGCTTGCGCTCGGGGGTCGGAATGACAAAGTTCGTTTGTGATGTCTGAGCCGCCGGGAAAGTTTTACTGGAAACCGGAAACCGGAAACCGGAAACTGTTTCTAAACTGCACATCCACTCCGAACACGTTACATTCACGGGCAGTATTTTCAATCCGTGGCGCTGCGCGTCCTTGGCAATCGTCGCCGGAGAATAAAAACCCATGGGCTGGTTGTTAAGCAGAGCGGCAGTAAACGCAGCGAGGTAACGGCACTTCAAATACGCGCTGGCGTAAGCGATCAGCGCGAAGCTGGCGGCGTGCGATTCGGGAAATCCGTAGAGCGCGAAGGATGTGATGGAAAGAATGATTTTTTCCTGCGCGTCTGGCGAAATTTTGTTTTGCGTCATGCCGGCGCGGAGTTTGGCTTCGATTTCTTTCATGCGTGCCTGCGATCGCTTGAAACCCATGGCGCGGCGCAGGTCTTCGGCTTCGCCGCCGGTGAAGTTGGCCGCGATCATGGCGAGACGAAGCAGTTGCTCCTGAAAAAGAGGAACGCCGAGCGTGCGTTTGAGCACAGGTTCGAGCGAGGGATGTGGATACGTAACCTCCTCTCGTCCCTGGCGGCGCAAGAGAAAAGGATTCACCATCTGGCCGACGATTGGCCCCGGCCGGATGATTGCCACCTGCACCACGATGTCATAAAAGCGTTTCGGTTGCAGGCGCGGCAGGCACGACATTTGCGCGCGGCTTTCCACCTGGAACAGGCCAATGGTGTCCGCCTGCTGCAATGCGGAATAAACCGCAGGATCATCCTGCGGAAGATGCGCCAGATCTACTTTTTCGTCGTAGTGGTTGCGAATGAGTTCGATTGAGTCTTTGAGGACCGCCATCATTCCAAGGCCGAGCAGATCGACTTTGATGATGCCCATGTCGGCGCAATCTTCTTTGTCCCACTGCACCACGACGCGGCCGGGCATGGATGCGGGTTCGAGCGGCACGACCGAATCGAGTTGGCCTTGGCAGATGACCATGCCGCCGGAATGCTGGCCGAGATGTCGCGGCATGTCTTGTACGGCGAGGCAGAGTTCGTAATATTTCCGCAGGCGCGGATGCTTGAGGTCGAGTCCGGCATCGCGGAAGCGGCGGTCAAGGGCGTCGTTTTCGTCGCGGAATTCCCAGGTGGCGACGGCGGCGGAAATCTTGGCCAGCGTTTCCGGATCGAAGCCCAGCATCTTGCCTATTTCGCGCGCCGCCATGCGGTTGCGGTAAGTGATGACATTCGCGGTCATGGCCGCGCCGCGCTCGCCGTAGCGGCGGTAAACATATTGGATGACTTTTTCGCGCTCGTCGCCGCTGGGCAGGTCGAGATCGATATCGGGCCACTCACCGCGTTCTTCGGATAGAAAGCGCTCGAAGAGAAGCTCCATGCTGACGGGATCGACAGCCGTGATGCCCAGCGAATAACAGACGGCGCTGTTAGCGGCCGATCCTCGCCCCTGCAGCAGAATATTTTGCTCGCGGCAGAAACGGACCAGATCCCACACGATGAGAAAGTAGCCTTCAAGTTTAAGTTTTTCGATGAGCGCGAGTTCGCGTTCAACCTGGCGGCGGGCGCGGGCTTGCATATCAGCCGTCGCACGGCCGTAGCGCTGGCAAAATCCTTCCCATGAGCGCTCGCGCAGAAACGAGTTCATGGTCTCGCCTTCGGGAACGGGATAGCGGGGGAACTCGTAGCCGAGATCGTTGAGCGTAAATTCGAGACGATCGGAAAGCTCAAGCGTATTGCCGACTGCTTCGGGCAGGTCGGCGAAAAGTTGCTGCATCTCTTGCGGCGATTTCAAGTGGCGCTCGGAGTTGCGCGCCAGCAACCGTCCGGCGGTCGATAGCGTGCGGTGGTGGCGGATGGCGGTGAACGCATCGCAAAGTTCGCGATCTTTTGCAGTGGCGTAGCAGACACCGTTGGTTGCGAGCAGAGGAAGATTGAGCGACTGAGCTAGTGCGATGCCAGCGCGGTTGCGAGTTTCTTCTTCGCGATGGAAATGGCGCTGCAACTCAACATAAACATTTTTGCGGCCAAACATTCCAATCAATTGCTCAACCTGCTTGCGGGCTTCTTCGATGCCGCCGTGGTGCAAAGCGGCGGCCAGAGGTCCCTCTGCGCCGCCGGTCAGGCAGATCAGGCCGTTGGCATGCTCTTCCAGTTCTTCCTTCTGCACTGCACCGTCGCCTTTTTTCGCTCGCAACTTCATTTTGGTGATGAGGCGGCAGAGGTTCTGATAGCCGGCTCGGGAGGAAACGAGGAGAGGAAGGCGGAATTCACCACGGAGACACTGAGACACGGAGGAATTCTTGAATTGCTGATTGTTGATTCTTGATTGTTGATTGCTTTTCTCCGTGCCTCTGTGCCTCTGTGGTGAAAGATTGGTGGTAACTTCCGCACCAATGTGCGCCTTGATCCCAAGTTTTTTCGCTGCAAGATGAAAACGTGGCGCGCCGTAGACACCATCGGCGTCGAGCAGCGCCATGGCGGGCATGTTGAGCCGGGCGCAGATTCCTGCCAAATCCTCGGGCAAGGAAGAGCCTTCGAGGAAGCTAAAAGCGGAGCGGGCGTGAAGCTCGATGAACATCAGTGGCTAGTGGTCAGTGGTCAGTGGTCAGTAATTCCGGAGAAAAGCCGGCCACTGATCACTGCCGCGTTTTTCAGTCATACGTTCCTTCTACGAACCAGCCTCCGCCGAGCAGATCGTGTATGAGCCGGTAGAGAGCTACTCCGTCTGCATTTTGCAGAGCGATATCCCATTCATCGCGCGCCCAGGCTTCCCGCTCCCACCAGTCGCCGGAACTGCGCCATGGGCCGGCCTTCCAGAGCACATTGCCCTGCACTTCTTTTTTCTTCGAGCAGATCACGCGCGCCGGTTCCCCATTCTCCAAAGTCACGGTGGCACGCAGCGGTGGGCGGAACATGCGTAGAGAAGTGACGGCGGGTTTTTCTTCGGCTGCCGCTTTTTGACGATTTGTTTCTGGTGCTGGTCCGTCTGGATCTGACCCGGGCCCAAAGCGCTTCATGCGGAAACCTTCAGCACGGTAGGTATCCAGTAGCTCCAGCGAGCCTACCCGGGATTCGCCGACTAGTGCGGCAATGCGCGCTAGTGTAAGTTCCAGTTTTTCAGGTTCCGGCGATGGAGGCAGAAACAAGCTGCACTGCGCTGATCGCGGCCGCGCCGGTTCGGCAGCGAGATGAATCTTCAGGATGGGCGCGCCCGGGGGGTGAGCGTTCAAATCCAGTTGCAGCAGTTTAAGAAAGAGTTTGGCATCGAGCATGGGAAGAGGCAGACGAAGAATGCGTCGAAATTGTCGATTGTTGATTTCTGATTGTTGATTGAAAGACGAAAGGTTTTCGAGTTCCAGAGTCAGCCGCAACTCCTGCGTGTTCAGGGCGCGCGAAGCCAGGCGCGCACAAATCTGCTCGAGCATACGGTTCAGCAGAAAAGCCAGCGGCTCCAGCAGCACGATGGGATATTCCAACTCGACTGCTTCTTCAAATACTGACGGGGCTTCCACCGGAACCAGCGTGCGCGAAGCCGCGCCCCGCGCCAGTTGTTGCAGACGCAAGCCCTCCTGACCGAGGCGCTCGCTCAGCGCAATTTCAGGCAGTGCTGCCAGCGAGCGCAGATTATTCACGCCCCAACGATCGAGGGTTGCGAGCAGGCGAGTGGAATCTTTTCTCTGCTCATCTTCTTGCCTTCCTTTCCGATCTTCGCCCTCACGATCAGCAAACAAAACTCCCACCGGCAGAGATCCTAGAGACTCGCTTTCTTTGCCCGGTGGGATCACGGACACGCCGGAGAAGCCGCGGGCGGCGAGCACGGCAGCGTCGGGATTCGAAGCTACGGCAACATTCACATTAAGCCCAAGTTCTGCGGCACGGCGGAAAATGTTGCAGGCAATTTCGGGCAATGCGCCGCAAAGAGATTCCATACCTGCCAGGTCAAGAATCGTCGTATCGCAAGCGGCATCTTCCACGCACGGCGAAAAAGATTGCGCGCAATCCAGCAGAGCAGCATGTGCCGCTGATTCCTGCAACGGAGAACGCGGACGCAGCGTCAATTCTGAACAAAGTTCCGCCTGGGCTTTTGTCATGCCGGGTAAAATGCCCATCCGGCTGGCGCTCTCATTCACGGCAAACACTTTTTCCAGCGGAGGCCTGCCGTCGAAAATGGCTACGGCCTGCGCGCGCAACTCCGGGTCGGCACGACACACCGCAGCTACCGGGGAATTCGGCACGAAGATGCAGGCAAACATAGTAAAAAGTAGGTTTCAAAGTTTCAGAGTTTCAAGGTTTCCAGTTCAAAATAATTGCTCAACTTTGAAACTCTGAGACCATGAAACTTTAAAACTTGTTCTTTCTTCATCCCGCCCAGGCGGTTTTGCTGGCGAACGTGATTTCGGCGCAGCGAACTGGTTTACGCTCCAGCCGGCTTCGCAGTAATTCCGCTGTGAATTCCAGTTCGGTGAGTAATTGCGCATAGGAGAGTGCTGCGAGTTGAGGAATCGCGGACTCTTTTATCCGATGTCCTTGCGGCCCCAGCTTGATCAATAAGGAGGAGCAGCTTCCGGCGATGGAGTGCCGCTCGATTGCGAGCAGCACGGTGGACGTATGTTCCACGGCGCGGCGGTAACGAAACCACGTGGTCAGCGGGATGCGGCGCGCTTCTGGCTGCGGCAGATCGCCGAGATCGAGGGCGATCAGTCCGAAGCCTCCACTTTCGAGCAGCAAATCTGCCACGCGCAGAAGCTGCTCCAGGCACTTCTGCGGAGAATTTTCCCCGCAACGCACCCACAGCAGCCGGTCCAAAGCGATCCCCGCGGCGGCGGCGGACTGCGGATCGAGAGCATCGCTGGCGTCCACGACCGCGCAAAATTCCCCGCGCTGGGTGGCCGCGGCTAGTGCGGCTAGCAGCACGGTGGTGCGGCCGGAAGAGGCTGGGCCGCAAATTTCAGTGAGGCACCCGCGCGGCAGTCCTCCGGTGAGGGCATCCATTGCGGCGATGCCGCTCGGAACCATTTCTGGCGTGGGACGCGCTGCCAACCGCGATGCTGAGGTAACGCTGGCGAGTCTCGCATCTTTAAAAGTAGAAATAGAAAAAGCTCGCTGTGGCGGGCGCGCTTCAGTAGGCCCCGCTCCAGAAGGCGGGCATACTTCGGCCACATTTTCGGCATCAATGACAAAAGGGCGGCCGTAGGCCGCCGAAGTGGAAACCACTGCGGAAGACATAAATTCCTCGGGAAATTTCAGGGAGCGCCGAGGCTGAAGGCCCCAGAGGCGTATTCGCTTTTTGTTCGCCTTCAAGAATTGTGCTCCCGGCGACTGGGATTGTCAAGCTGAGATTGGAATGTGGGGCTCAGTGCCGACAGTGGAGAAGAATCCCGCCTCGCTTCGCTCGCGGGGCAGCCGAGGCGGCTGTCTCCACATGAGCATTTGCTTACCTTGGCTTTTTCCACCCGTCTAAGCCAAACAGCACAGCGGTCAGGCGCAGGCGCCATCCCAGTATTAATCCCAGGTGCGACTGAATCTGCTGTTTCGATTCCCACAGAAGAGGAGTTTCCCGCATGCTCAAAAAGTGCCTACTTGTTCTGTTATCCGGTGTCTTGTCAGTAGCCAGTCTTTGCTCCGCACAAACTGTAATGCTCGATCTGCCGCGGCAGAGCCAGCATGCCGTGGTCACGCAGCGCATTGGCTTTACCGACATCACCGTCAACTACCACCGGCCGCTGGTGAATAGCCGCCAAATCTGGGGCAAGGTTGTGCCTTACGGAGACGTCTGGCGCGCCGGAGCCAATGAAAATACCACCGTCACCTTTACCGATCCGGTCACGATTGAAGGGCAGTCCCTAGACAAGGGAACCTACGGTTTGCACATGATTCCCGGCGAAAATCAGTGGACGGTCATCTTCTCGAAAATGTCCACGGCATGGGGAAGCTTCAGCTACAAGCAGGATGAGGACGCGCTGCGGGTCACCGTGAAGCCGCAGACGGCCGAACTCCATGAGGCGCTGACCTATGACTTTGACGACGTCAAACCCGACTCCACCGTTGTGACCCTGCGCTGGGAGAAGGTCGCGGTGCCTTTCAAGGTTGCGGTCAAACTCAACGATACCGTGGATGCAAGAATTCACCAGGAATTGCGCGGGCTCAATCAGTATTACTGGGAGAGCTGGGACGACGTGGCGACCTACTACCTCACCAACAAAACAAATCTGGACGAGGCGCTCAAGGATGAAGAACAGTCCATCAAGTCGGAAGAACGCTTCGATAACCTGATGAACAAGTCGAAGATTCTCGAAGCCATGGGCCGCAAAGACGACGCCACGGCTGCGCTCAACAAAGGGTTGGCGATGGCATCGGCACAGCAACTTTACTTCTACGGCCGCCAGCTTCAGGGAGAGAAGAAGCAGGAGGAGGCATTCGCTGTTTTTCGCTCAAACGCGAAAAAGTTCCCTGACTATTGGACGTCGCACGTTGGTCTGGCCCGCGTTTATAGCGGCCAGGGCGACTTCGATAAAGCCGTTAAGGAGATACAGGCGGCTCTCGCGGGCACGCCGGATGATGCCAACCGGGCCAACCTGGAAAAATACGTGAAGCGTTTGCAGTCCAAGGATGACATTAACCGCTAGGCAAACCGGCGGCAAGAAAGTAAAGAGAATGGGCCAGCCTTGAGGCTGGCCCATTTCATTTGCAGATTATTTTTCTCACCATACCCGGCAAGCGTTCGCCCGCACCATCTTCTGCCCCGCCTTGCAACCGAAGGCGCGAGCAAACTCGGACATGTTCGAAACCACATTGTCGATACGGAAGACGGGCAACGAATGCGGGTCGGTGGTAATGATCAGACGCGCCACCTCCGGCCTGATACCGGCGCACCACGAGTACGCATAGGAAAGGAAGAAACGCTGGCGGTAGGTCCAGCCGTCTGGACCTTTGTCGTCGAGCGACTTGCCTTGCTTCTTGAGTTCAGCCTCCAATGCATTGAGCGAGAGGTGGAGGCCTCCGTTGTCGGCGGTATCCTCGCCCTGAGTCAGCAAACCGTTCTGCTTGATACCGGGGCCGGCATCGGGGACGTCCTCCGTATATTCGTCGGAGATGCACTTGCCGCGTTCGTCGTATTGTTTGGCGTCTTCCGCCGTCCACCAGTCGCGCAGGTTGCCGTGAGCGTCGAACTTGCGGCCCTGATCGTCGAAGCCATGAATGATTTCGTGACCGATCACCATACCGATGGAGCCAAAGTTCACGGAATCGTCCATGGTTTTTTCGAAGAACGGCGGCTGGAGAATGCCGGCGGGAAAGTTGATCGTATTCAGTTGCGGATCGTAATACGCGTTGATGGTGGCCGGCGTCATGGTCCACTCGCTACGATCCACCGGCTTGCCGATCTTTGCGACCCAGCGCTCGAACTCGAATGCAGAGGCTTGTTCCACGTTGCCCAGATAGCTGTCGGGCGTCACTTTCACGCTGGAATAGTCGCGCCAGTGCGACGGATAGCCAATCTTGTCTTCGATGCCCTTTAGCTTGGCGATGGCCTGTTCCTTGGTGGCAGGCGTCATCCAAGTCACGCTTTCAATGTCGTCATGCAAAGCCCGCTCGATGGCATGCACCATTTCGATGGTGCGTGCCTTGCTCTCCGGCGGAAAGGCGTGGTCCACGTAAGCCTGGCCAAGCGCCTCACCCAGGTCGAGATCGGCAGCGTGCACGCAGCGGCGCCAACGCGGCTCGTTCTGTTCCTGGCCGGCCAGCGTGTGGTAGAAAAAGTCGAAATGCTCGTCGACCATGGCCTTGGTTAAATACGTTGCGGCCCGGTTGATCACCTGCCAGCGCATGTAGGTCTTCCAATGCTCGAGGGGATGTTCGACCAGCAGTTTTTCCTCGGCGCGAAAGAAATCCGGCGAGGTGACGATGTAGTGGCCGCTGGCCGGGGCTTTCACGGCTTTCAGGTAAACATCCCACTCGATGGAGGGCGTTAGCTCGCGGACCTGAGCCAGGCTCATTTTGTTGTTGATGTTCTTCGGATCGCGGCGCTTGATGTTATCCATCTGCGCCTTGGCCATGGTGGTTTCGAGTTCGATCACGGTGCTGGCGTCGGCGCCGGCTTGCGCGTCCGATTCCCCCACCAGCATCAACATCTTCTGCACATGGGCGCGGAACTTCTTGAGGGTCTCGACCGATTTGTCGTCGGTCTTTATGTAGTAGTCGCGATTGGGCAGGCTTAGACCGCCCTGATCGATCTGCGCGACTACTTTGGAGGCGTCGTCATAGTCCTGCTGTCCGGTGAAACCGAAAAACGGGGCGTACGTTTGATTGTCGCCCTGCTGCCATACGCCGGGGAACAGGTGGTGGAGATGGACAATTTCGAGGGTGAGTTCTTTCTTGGACTTGAGCGCGGCAATGCGATCCAGTTCCGGCTGCAAAGGCTTCAATCCGGCGGCTTCGATGCCGCTCTCGTCCACGCAGGCGGTCCAGTAGTCACCGATCTTCTGTTGCACGGGGCTGCGTGCGGGATCGCTCTTGCTGCTGGCTTCCATCGTCTCGCGCAGCACATTTTCGTTCCATTGTTGCAGACCGCTGCCCGTGCTCCAGAACACTTCATCGCTCGGAATCGGGTTGGCTGCGAGCCACTTTTTGCAGGAGTACTTGTAGAAATCGTCGCAGGGACTCAGATCGCGGTCGACCAGATTGGGATCGAAGTGTTCGAGTTTGGGGGCGTCTTTTGCCTGAGGGTCCGCGGCAGTGGCGCCGGTGGCAGTGAGCGTCGCATTTTGTCCCAGCGCAGCCAGGGGCATGGTCAAGAACAGAAGATACAGGGCGATTCTGGATATAAACATTTGGCCTCTTTCGACGAGTAGCCGGAATTGGAAGCAGCATGCAATGTCGTTGAAGATACGCACGCAGCAAGCCGCAGGTTCCGCACTGCAGGGAGAATGCGGAACACTTTGCCCGTAGAACAACATACTACAGACGGGCTGGAGGGTGGAGGGTTAGCGGGGCGAACTGGGACCTACTTCCTCGATTCGAAGCGATAGCCAATACCGCGCAGTGTCTTCAAATACATTGGGTGGCGAGGATCGGGCTCTATTTTTTCCCGCAGCCGCCGCACATAAACGTCGATGGAGCGCGGCGTTACGAAAGGAGTTTCTTTCCACACGGCATCGAGCAACTGGTCGCGCGTGAGCACGCGCCCGCTGTGGTTCGCCAGATACTCCAGCAAGCGAAACTCCCGCACGGTGGTGAAAACGGTCCTGCCCTGCACTCGCACCGTCATCGACGAGGTGTCGATTTCAAGATCGCCCAGGCGAAGCACTTCCGGAGCTATCGGCGTTTTCCGCAAACCGCGAAGCACGCTGCGTACCCGGGCCACCAATTCGCGCGGGCTGAAGGGCTTGGTGATGTAATCGTCTCCGCCCAGTTCAAGCCCCTTCACCCGATCGGCCTCGCCTGTCTTGGCGGTCAGAAAAATGATTGGCGCCGAGGAAAGAGGAGGGGTCTGCCGGATCTGCCGGCAAAGCTCGAAACCGTCTGCGCCGGGAAGCATCACGTCCAGAAGGAAAAGCGACGGCATCCCGCGCAGGGCTTCCGAGACCACCGACCCGCCGCTGACAAAACTTTGCACCTCAAAGCCAGCTGCCTGGAGGTGGTGGGAGATCAGCCGCGCAATGTCTTCCTCGTCTTCCACCACGAAAACGAGATTGCGAGACACGGCCACCGTGCCCGCATCGCTGAGCGGTTCGAAAGATTCCATAGCAGAGTTCATTGTCGCTTGTGGCGGCCAGGCCTCAGAGCCAGAGCCGAGCTTGGCGCCGGGTTCTGCCTAGAATGTATTTTGAGATTGTTGCGAGAATGTTTCTCACGTGTGAACGGATGATGAATTTCAAGAACAGCGGTCAGTGAAACACCAAACCTGCATCCAAGAAGTTTGAAGCGAGAACTGACCACTGACCACTGACCACTGCTTTTAAGTCGCTGCCCGCTTCTTCGGAGCGTGCCGCAGGCTGCGGCCTTCGATAAGGCTGTAGAGATCTTCGGCGAGATTGGTGGTGTGGTCCCCGGCGCGCTCCAAGGCCTGCGCCATGAGTAGCACGTCGAAGCCTGAGGGATTCTTATCCGAGCCGTGCTCGGTGAGGTGCTTCTGGAACAACGCATGGCAGACGCGGTCAATCTCCTTATCCATTTGCAGCACTTTGCGGGCGCATTCCAGATCGAGATCGACGAATCCGCGGTAAACCAGATCAAGCATCTCGCGGAGGGTCGCCGACATTTCCACCAAGTGACGCACATCGGAGGCCGCCATCTTCGCCGTCCGGGACTGCACCCGCATGGCTACGCTCATCATCAGATCGCCGATGCGTTCCAGGTCGGTGGTGCACTTCAGGCTGGTGAGCAACTGTCTTGCCCGAATCTCGTTGACGCGGGTGATGGCGGCGGGCAAGCGCTCGTCGATGTAGCGCTCAATGATGTCGAGTTCCTGCTCGCAGTCCTTGATGGCGAGGAACGCCATGCGCGAAGAGTGAGTCAGCAAATCGCGCATGTTGAAAGCAGCGTCGCGAGCGATTAGGAATGCCTTGAGCGCGGTACGCGCCAGATCGTCGAGCGATCCCGCACCTTTCTTGATGGTCTTTTTGCCTGCGGACTTATCCCGTCCCGGCATCGCCTCGGCGGCGTCGGGTGCATCGGGCTCTTCCATTGCGGTCCGCGATGTGGCGGCTTTGCGGGGCATGTTTCGCAAGTCTACCCCCGGATTGTGAATGGACTGTTAACATAATTCTCGCCGGTCTCCACGACGTTACACTGGACAAGAAATGGAGTTAGTCGAATATCTGCGTCGTCAGTTTGTCTATGATGACTGGGCGAACCGCGAAGTGCTCGCCGGATTGAGGGCAAGCGCTCGTCCGGCCGCGCGACCCCTGCAGCTTCTGGCGCACATTCTTTCCGCCGAGCGCTTGTGGCTGGAGCGCATTCGCAATCAGCCGCAGAGTTTGCCGGTGTGGCCAGACTTCACAGTCGATCAATGCGAAGCGCAAATCGCCGAACTCGCCGGGTTATGGCACGAATTTCTCGGCCGGCTGTCTGATGCAGGGCTCTCGGAGAACGTCACCTACAAAAACAGTAAAGGCGAGCCGTGGACCAGCATCGTGGAAGATATTCTGACACACGTCGTGCTCCACTCGGCGTATCATCGCGGCCAGATCGCCAGCCAGGTGCGCGCCGGCGGGGAGCAGCCCGCTTACACGGACTTCATCCACGCCTTGCGCCAGGGTTTGGTTGAATGAGGGTTAACAATGAGGTTAACAATGAGGGTTGAATCAAAGTCCAAAATGCGGCAGATGAAACGACTTGTCCCCCTGGCGACATTATTCGCGGCTTTTACCGCGACGGCGCAACAGGCGCCGATCAATTCCCCTCTGCTCGACCATCTTGCGGGAAAGTGGCTTATGCAGGGGACCGTGGGCAAGCAAGCCGCGACCCATGAGCTCGACGCGGAATGGGTGCTTCAGCATCATTATCTGCGCTTCCGCGAAGCCTCGCGGGAAAAGAACGACAAAGGCGAACCCAAGTACGACGCGACGGTATTCATCGGCTGGAACGAGAAGACCAAGCAATACGGATGCGTGTGGTTGGATGTGTACGGCGGACTCGCAACAGAGTCCATCGGAATCGCGACGCCTAAAGAGAATGAGCTTACTTTCGTTTTCACTGATGAGCACGGAGAGACCAGCTTCACCAACACCTTCCTCTATGATCCCAAGACAAACACCTGGGACAACCGGCTCGACAATATAGTCAAAGGCGAAGCCAAGCCATTCGCGCGATTCAAGATGACGGAGCAATGAAGGACGAATTGCAATCGAGGGCTCCTCAGGCGATGTCCTCGATCAACCCTTCGCGTACTTCAACCATTTGACGATTTCCGGCAGCGTGGGCCGCTTGCCGTACATCAGGATGCCGATGCGGTAGATGCGCGCGCAGAGCACGAGAATCCCCGCAATCGTGCCCAACAGCAGCGTTAGAGAAAGAGCGATTTGCCAGACCGGCGGCGGTTGAACCGCGATTCGCAGATACATCAGCGCCGGCGAGAAGAAAGGAACCATCGAACTCCACACCGCAACCGGAGCGTCCGGAGCGCGCATAACCGGGCCCATCATGAAAACCGAAATGATGAGCGGAAGAACGATAATGAATTGGAGCTGCTGGCCTTCCTGCTCGCTGGTGATGATGGCGCCAATCGCAGCGTAAATGCTGCTGAAGAGCAGGTATCCGAGCAGGAAGAATAGGGCAAACGCCGCCAGCGTGAGAGGCGGAATGTGGATCTCTCCCGTGCTGGCGCTCGCCGCCAGAGCGGGGAATGCGTAGACTCCCGCCATGACGATCCAGATTCCGATCTGGGTCAGGCCCACCGCGCCCACGCCAATCAACTTCCCCGCCATAAGTTCCGTTGACGTCGCCGAGGAAAGCAAAACTTCCATGACGCGCGAGTTCTTTTCTTCGAGCACGGCGCGCATCACGGAAACGCCGTAGAAAATCACGGCCGTGTACAACAGCATCACCATGGCGAAAATGGCAAAGAACATGCACCTGTCGTTGGCCTTGGTTTCCTTGCCAGCTTCGACGCGCATGGTCTCAAGCTTCACGGGCTTGAGCAGTTCGTCAGCCTGAGCGCCGCTGACCCCTCGATGAGAAAGTTCCTGCAGCAGGATGGCGCGGTCCAACTGCCCGCTCAGCCACGACTTCTCCATGAACCCGGCGCTCTCCCGGCCGAAGTAAGTAACCTTGCGTGCCGCAACCGCGTCGTCGCTGAGCCACAGGTAACCATCGATGTCGCCGGAGTTCACCCGATTCCGCAGGACCGTACGCTCGGCGTCGGTGGAATTTGCATCCACCTCAATGGCGTAGTCGCGGCCGGGTTTGTCCTCGAAGTCGTCTTCTTTATCCTTATCTTTATCTTTGGCGCCGATCGTCTCGTCGTCCAGCTTGCCACTGGCCAGAAGTTGTTGGCGCACAATCTCGCCGAATTGCGGCATCGAAGTTACCACCACCAGCCGTTTCATTTTGGAGCTTTTCATGGTGGAAAGTTTGGCGGGGATTACGACGACACCGATCATAATCGCCGGCAGCAGCAACGTAAGCACGATGAACGAACGCTGGCGCACACGTTCCAGATACTCGCGTTTGATCACCAGCCAGGTGTTACGCAGCAAGGCGTTATGCATTGGCGTTACCCACGGCCTCGATGAAGATCTCTTCCAGCGAAGGCTCCATCAACTCAAACTTGTTGACTCTGGCGCACGCGGCCGCCGCCCGCAGCAATTCCTGAGGATCGGCGCCCGCCGCCAGGCGCACTTCCACATAGTTTCCGTAGTCATTGAACGACTGCACTAGCTTTGGATCATGCAGAAACTGCGAGTCGCCCTCGTACTTGATCTGCACGTTCCGCTTGCCGTAGCCCGCGCGGATCTTGCTCAAATCCCCTTCCAGAACTGCGCGCCCGTGATTAATCAGGCAGATGGAATCGCACAGCCGTTCCGCCGTGTCCATGCGATGCGTCGAAAAGAGAAGAGTCTTACCCGCAGCCTTCAATTCCAGAAACGCATCCTTCAGCACCAGCGCGCTCGATGGATCAAGGCCCGAGAACGGCTCATCCATGACCACGAATTGCGGATCGTGCACCACCGCTCCGATGAACTGCGCTTTCTGCTGCATGCCCTTGGAGAGTTCTTCCACTTTCTTACCGGTCCATTCTTTCAAACCCAGGCGCTCGCACCACTTCTGTGCGCGCTGCGCCGCATCATGCGCGGATAATCCTTTTAGTTCCCCGAGAAACACAAGCTGATCCAGAAGCTTCATCTTCTTGTATAAGCCGCGTTCCTCGGGCAGATAGCCAAGCCGCTGCGAGTGTGCCCGCCGCAGTGGTTCGCCAAACATCGACACACTCCCGGAATCGGGAAACGTGATTCCGATCATTCTGCGCAGCGTGCTGGTCTTTCCCGCGCCATTCGGCCCCAGTAAGCCATAAACCTCGCCCGGCCTAATAACCAATGACAAGTCATCCACCGCGACGAACTCGTCGTAGCTCTTGCGGATTTTGTTCAGTTCGACGGTGTTCAACAGAGGTCCTCACACAACCCGAAACCGACTCAGTAGAACATAACCAATTCTCGCTTTCAAATTCGTAAGTGTGGTCCAGCAATGCTCATATGGAGACAGCCGCCTCGGCTGTCCGCCGAGCGAAGCAAGGCGGCCTCCAGGTCAAAACCGGCGCAGAGCCCTTACAGAGTCACACCCTGAAACCAGTCCAAAGGCGATGCTATGATTCGATCCAAGGCAGTCCCGAGGGAAACATGCAAGGCCGGCCGCTCTACATCTTTACCGCGATTCAAATCGTCGCCGTCGTTGTTGTTCTCTGGTACGTATTTTCCCGGCCCGGCGCCTGGGACTTGCAGCGCTGCGCCGGCGCAACCCTGCTGATCGTGGGCGTTGCCGGAATCGGAACCGCGCGCTATCAACTCGGGAAGTCGTTCGCTCTTACACCTAGAGCCCACCAGTTAGTCACGCGCGGCGTTTATTCGAAGATCCGCAACCCGATCTATGTTTTCGGGTTGGTCGCGTTCGCCGGACTTGTGCTGGTTGTGCACCGGCCCATCCTGTGGCTGCTCCTTGTGGGCCTCGCAATCATGCAGGCGCTGCGCGCGCACCGCGAAGCCCAGGTCCTCGATGCTGCCTTCGGCGACTCCTACCGCGAGTACCGCCGCAAAACCTGGTTCTAATAATCTGGTTTTGACACTGCCCATCTGGAGACATCGGCCTCGACTGCCTGCCCTGAGCTTCGACGGGTCCGCCAAGCGAAGCGAGCCGCTAGGTCCTCGGACCCGGCCTTAACCTCGCAACCTGCGGTACTATCTCTCCAATGAAGAAATTTCAAGTTCTCATCGCGCTGGTGCTCTGTGCCGCAACCATGCGAGGCGGTGACCAAAAGAACATTCCACAAATGCCGGCCGCAGTCTCCGGCAATGCCGTCGCGGTTCTCGAAAGCGGCCTGGAGATAGTTTCGCTGATGGGAGTCGGTCCCAAGAAAACCTGGGATGACGTTACCAACCAGGTCTACATCATGAGTCTCGCGCACCCGAAGTGGCGCGATGGCCGCACCGTGCCCGGAGTGGCGGGACGCGTCGGGGCTGCCGCCGTCGGAGCCAAGAGCCTGGTCATCCTCATGGGCGGCTCCGTTCTCGATAACCAGGGCGGCGAACTCATTGTTCCCGACGTAAATGTCTACGAAATGAACGCCAGCCGCTGGTCTCGCGGCAAGGACATTCCCGTTGCCGTGGATAACGCAATCGCCGGTGTAACGCATAGCCGTTTCGTCTATCTCATCGGGGGCCGTTCGCCGAATGGCCCAGTGAATAATGTGCAGATCTACGATCTGGAAAAAAATACCTGGAGCCAGGCTACTCCGTTCCCCGGCACACCCGTCTTCGGACTCTCCGGCGGTGTGGCCGACGAAGCCATCGTCGTTGTCGATGGCGCCAAAGCTGGCCCGGCGGGCGGGCCGCGCTTCGTAGCCTCCGACGAATGCTGGCTGGGCAGAATCGACAAGAAAGATCCCAACAAGATTGAATGGAGCAAGCTGCCGCCACATCCCGGGGCGGCACGCTTCGCCATCGCTGGCGGCGGCTCCAACCGCGAGCACAGGATTTTCTTCTCCGGAGGCACGGCCACCCCTCACGATTACAAAGGCATCGCCTACGACGGCCAGCCCGCCGAAGGCTCCGCCTTCACGTTTGTTTACGATCTGCATCATCACCAGTGGGAAACCATCAGCGAGGACACGCCCGATCCCCGCGCCGATAGCCGCGGCATTGTGTTCACTCAAATCGGTCCCATGGTGCTGGGAGGGATGGCAAAGAACCTGGCCGTGACCTCGCGCGTGACCCAGCTGCCCCAGAAGTAAGCGGCCTTTTGTGGGGAGAGCCTTCGGCCAAAAGAAACATTGATGGAAGCCACAACTTCAATTACAGAGAAGCCGCACACACTCTGGGCGTCCTTGGTGGAAGCCGTTCGCGGTTCGCATCAGGACTACACCACCGGCAGCCTGAATCGCGCCATCCTGCTCCTGGCCGTGCCCATGGTGCTGGAGATGGTGCTGGAATCTCTGTTCGCGGTGGTGGATGTCTTCTGGGTAGGACGCCTCGGGGCAAACGCCGTGGCAACAGTTGGTCTCACAGAGTCGATGTTGAGCCTAGTGTTTGCCGTGGCTATGGGGTTGAGTTTATCAACCACCGCCATGGTGGCGCGTCGCATCGGAGAAAAAGATCCGGAAGGCGCGGCAGTCGCAGGCGTGCAAGCGATCGCTCTCGGCCTGATGACTTCGCTGGCGATCGGCCTCCCGTGCGGATTGTATGCGCCGAAGCTTCTGCGATTGATGGGGGCGTCGCCGGAGATCGTCGCAACCGGCAGCGACTACACCAGGATTTGCCTCGGTGGAAGCTTCGCCGTGCTCTTGCTCTTTCTCAACAACGCGATCTTCCGCGGCGCTGGAGACGCAGCCATCGCGATGCGGCTGCTCTGGGTATCGAACATCATCAACCTTGTGCTCGATCCCTGCCTGATCTTTGGCTGGGGACCGTTCCCGCGCATGGGCGTGACAGGCGCGGCATTGGCAACACTCATCGGACGCAGCATCGGCGTTCTCTACCAGTTCTATCGCCTCATGCGCGGGACCGAGCGTCTCCGCATCCTCGCGAGCCAGGTTCGGCTGAACTGGACCGTGCTCGGGCGGCTGGTACGCGTGTCGCTGACCGGCATTCTGCAGTTCGCCATTGCACATACCAGTTGGATTGGTCTGGTGCGCATCGTCAGTATCTTCGGCGCTGCCGCCCTCGCCGGATACACCATTGCGATTCGCATCGTCATCTTCGTAATCCTGCCGTCGTGGGGATTGAGTAACGCCGCGGCCACTCTGGTCGGGCAGAATCTCGGCGCAGGCCATCCGGAACGCGCCGAGAAAGCGGTATGGCGCACGGGGCTTTACAACGTGATCTTCCTGGGCTCGATCGGAGTCATCTTTGTATTTTTTTCGGAACCGATCGTCCGCCTGTTCACCCACGATCCAGACGTAGTTCCGCTGGGAGCGGCCTGCCTGCGCATCATCAGCTACGGCAACCTGGGGTACGCCTACTTCATGGTCATGATGCAAGCCTTTAATGGCGCGGGCGACACTATCACTCCCACCATTGTGAATTTCTTCGGCTTCTGGCTGTTCGAGATCCCGCTGGCGTACTGGCTGTCCATCCCGCTGAAGATGCATTCGAATGGAGTGTTCTTTTCCATCGCCATCGCCGAAAGCGCAATGGCCGTCGCCAGCGCGATTCTGTTCAAGCAAGGCCGCTGGAAGAAACAAAGGATATGAGCGTAGATTGATGTTTTATCGGAAGTGGACTGCGATTCCAGCACAGTTCCACTTGCTTTATTTGGGGAATGCAAAACACGCCATGCAAGTGATATGCTTCTAGGCCGTGCGGGTGCTACGGAAGTTGGTCGAACGCACACGCAGTGAACTGAGGGGCCGGGAAGAAATCCGGGAGCGACGCTAATGTTTGCCGTGCGCGGAATTGCCGTTGCGCTCAATTCTTTCGTGCTGCTGTACTGTCTCTTGTCGGCGCTGGTCGCGATCGCATGGCGCCCTCTGAAACCTTTGCACCTGGCGCAACAGAGCGTGGCCGCGATACTCTTCGCGCTGCGCGCGCTGCCGCTAGGGGCATCCGTGATTATTACATTCGCTTTGGTCGTGCCGTCGTTCCAGTTGCTGGAGCGGCGATCAGTTCATGAAGGCGTGGGCGCGATACCGGTCGCGCTCGGCGTTTTCGCTCTCCTGTTGATTGCATGTGGCTGCATCCGCGGAATCGCCGCCCAAACCAGGACTAGACGGCTGGTGACTCGCTGGCTGGAAGGCGCGCGCCCTTTGAAGGGCGAAGCCGATACCACCATCACTTTTCAGTCCCGACAGGAGACTCCCCCACTCATTCTGGTAGGCGTCCGCCATCCGAGAGTATTGGTTTCGGAAGCTGCGGTCGCCCTGCTAAGTCAAGACGAACTCCACATCGCTCTGAAGCATGAACTTGAGCACGTAAAATCTCGCGATAACTTGAAGAAGCTCATCTTCTGTTTTTGTCTCTTTCCCGGCATGGCAAAGCTGGAGAGTGCCTGGTCGCAAGCCGCCGAACTCGCCGCCGACGATGCGGCCGTCTCGAATCCGAGTGATGCCGTGGATCTAGCCGCGGCATTGGTCAAGCTTTCTCACCTGGTTCCGGTCGAACCTGTTCCGGTCTGCGCCATGGGCTTCGCGGCCGGCTCCCTCAGCCAGCGCGTCACACGTCTTCTTGCTTGGGACGAAGCGAGCACGGCGCGCGCGCGAATTCGCACATGGTACATAATTCCATTTGCAGTTGCCGCTTCGCTGCTCGTCTCCATTGCATACGGACCGGTGCTGGCGTTCACACATGAAGTCACTGAGTGGCTTGTCCGGTAACTGTTCCGCCTACCGCGCCCGCGCCAGGACCAGAGTGATGTCATCCGGCTGCTCGTTGTCGCCAATCCAGTCATCCACTGCGGACGTGACGGCATCGCTGATTTGCACCAGCGGAAAACGCCGGTTCAGGCTTACCAGATCAATCAGCCGTTCCTCGCCAAATTCTCCGAACTCGTTTTCCGGTTCGGTAACACCGTCGCTGTAGGCCAGGAAAATTTCTCCGGGATGCATTTCCACTGAGCCTTCGTCGTAGGTCACGTTTTCGAACAGCCCAACCACCGTCCCACCAGCCTCCAGCTTTCGCACCGCACCGTCTTCCCCAATCAAGATGGGCGGCAAGTGCCCTCCATTGCTGTAAGTCAGTTTGTGGGATCGCCCGTCGTAGATTCCAAGAAAGAGCGTGGCGTACTTTTCCGGCGGCGTGCTCTCGTAGAGCTGGTGGTTGAGCAGGCCGAGCAGGGCTCCGGGAGAAATCTCAATGCCCTCGGGCCAAGCCGCCATAATGCGACCCGCGCCCGCCACAGCGCCCACTGCCACGGGTTCGCGCATCTGCGGCAAGCTTTCAACGCTGTAGGCGCGCACCGCCGAGTGGATCGTCGCCATCAGCAGCGCCGCCGAAATTCCCTTCCCGCTGATATCACCAACCGCCAGAATCAGCTTGTGGGAACTGGCCGTGAGGAAGTCGTAGTAGTCGCCGCTTACCGTTCGCGCCGGGCGGCAGAAGCCGTGCACTTCGAGCGACTCCAGTTCCGTAACCTGTCGCGGAAACAGTTGCGCCTGCACTTCCTGCGCGATCGCGAGTTCGCCCTCCAGCCGCTGCTTTTCCTTCTGTTCCAGAATCAGCTTCTCGATGGACTCCGTCATCGAGTTGAACGACAAGGATAGTTGCGCCAACTGATCGGCCGACTTGACAGGAATGCGATGACTGAAGTCGCCGTGATCCACAAGCCTGGTGGCGTCATAAAGCTGAGCCACGGCCCCGGTGACGGTGCGCGTCATCCGTGTGCCGATGATGAGGGCAACTAATTCAATCACGGCAAAGAAAATAAGTATCGCCAACAGGATGTATTCAACCCCGCGGGCGATATCTCCCAGCGCCGCAAACAGATGGCTATAGAGCACCGACGGCCGGGTCCGCACTTTCACCAGGGCGCCCGCCCGAGCCAAATCGCCGGTCTTCCAGTCCACAACCGGAAGCGGAGTGCCAAACGCGATCTCACGATCCATCATGCCTGCAGGTGCGGCGAGCGAGCCTACGGTGAACGTGGGACGGAAAATCTGCTGATCACCCTGCGGGCTGGAACCTGGCTTTCCCACGGCCCCGGCTCCGCCCTTAGTCTTCCCAGGTTTATCAGAACCAGGTTCATCAAAAAGACGGGTTTGAAAACCGGGTTGTTTTGCAGAGGTCGCTGTTGGAGTATTCGGGTTCTGATATTTCCCTTGCGAATCGAGCATGATGCCTGCCGAATAGAGAGTGATTTCGCCAAGGTTCGCGGCAATGTCGGCGACCAGATTTTTATCCAGCGGTTCGCCGGTGATGACTGTCAACTTTTCCGGTCCCACCGCAAACACCGACGCCACTCGCAAGTACAACTCGTCGTTGTCGCGAACAATCTGCTTGAACGGCTGGCCTTCGCGAATCGCCTTGGCGTACTCGCTTTCGTCCTTATTGAAGAAGTCAGGAAAGGTCATCAACGCGGGATCGGCATTCCCGGTGCTCAGCAGCAAAACCCGCGTCCCGTACCAGGCACAGACGCGCCGTCTTCCCCAGGCCCGGTCGCGCTTCCGCAGTCCGGCCAACGACTCCGACGTAGGCGCCTCGCCCTTCTCGATGCGCGCCGCAAGTTCGTTGCTTACCGCTGCGTTCGCCGCCTGCAGGCTGCGCAACTGAGAGTTGATCTCCGAGGTCACTACGAAGCTGGCGAACTGCCCGGCGAAGAGGTAGATGGTGATGAACGCCATCGCCACCAGCAAGACGGCCGGAATCACGCCAATAAAAACATAAGTGACGATGAGGCGATTGCGCAGCCGCCACAGAAGTTTTCGTTTGAGAGCGCGAAAAGCAAGAATGGAGAACAGCAAGGCCGCGTCAAAGACGAGAAACTTAACCCAACCTCCAAGGCTGTCGCTGGCCGCGGGCGCAACCAGGTTCAACAGCATTTGCAGGACGAAGAGTCCCACCGCCAAACCCAGCGAATAACAGGCTCCGCGCGCAACCCATCCCTGCGGCCACATACCGGCCGTCAGCATCTTTTCGCGCAGCTTCCAATAGAACTGCCTCATGGGTTTCGCTTTGCTGGAGCTACTAGATTTCAGGATACAGATCGAAGAATGCTTCCAGGCTGGTGCGCAACTGCTTCTCGATCTCTTCCTTGCTGCCTTCGAGCACGTGCATGGTGACGTGAGCTTCGTGTCCGTTGGTAAGCTTTACCGGAGCCTGGCCCACTTCGGCAACATCCTCGGAGGGCAGCAGCCGCATGCCGTAAACCAGTGTCAGATTCGCCATCTCTGAATTCTAACCGTCTTCCTGTCAGCGCGAAACCTTTTGCCTTCTGGGCATCGTTTGCAAGGAAACAGGCTTTCACCACAGAGACACAGAGAAATCTCTGAATTGGGATTGGTTTTTCTTTGGTCTTCTCTGTGTCTCTGTGTCTCTGTGCCTCTGTGGTAAAGAACTTTTCTTAAGCTTTGCGCGGTCATCAGTTAGAATTCTGGCGTGATCCCAAAACTAATTCTGACCCTGGCAGGATTTCTGCTAGCTCTTCCCGTCGTATCGCAGCAGGCTCCGGAGAATCCTTCGACCCAGCCGCAGGTGAAAGTCAACATGCTGAACGTTTGCACTCCGTCCGCTGAGGAGCAGAAGGAAATCGCTTCAGCCCTGGCACGCGTGCCCAAACAGCCGCTTTTTGCCCCCGACTTCGAAGTTTCTCATGGCCTCTCCACGCTGACCGACGCCCCTAACTTTCTTCAACCCGGGCACAACACACAAACTTCGGATGAACCATCCGTCGCGCGTTACGTTCGCATTCGCCGCGAATTTGCCGTGCAAGCTTTGTTTGCCAGCGTGCAATATTCCTTCAGCAATGATGGACAAAACATGGTCGAGACCCTGGTGCTACACGTGCGCGAGCCCAAAGACTTGATTCAGGTTTCAATCGAAGACAGCGCGTCGGCGATCAGCAGCCCCGAAAACATGATCACAGCCAACACTCCCGCCAGCCGGGTGCGGCTCGAACGATTCGGAAAGTCGTCGATCGCGCTGGCTCGCTGCGCGGGATCGGAAAATGGTCCGCCGCCTGACCAGAGCGCCTACGAACCGCTATTCCGCAGCGCCTCTGAAGTGCTCGCGAATTATCGCAGACTGTTAGGCGTCCGGCGTACGGTGCCGGCGGAACTGGCCCAGATCCCAGGCGGAGCACCCATTACTGCCGCAAAAACCAAAATCCGCCAGGCCTGCCCCTAAGCCTTGAACAGGAGAACAATACGAATCCAGATGTACTCTGTGTCCTCTGTGGTTAAGGTTTTGGTTTTGTTTGGCACAATGCATCGAAATCTGAATTCCGCAATCTAACGGCTAGTCAAATCATGAGCGAAACTCGCAATGTCGTGATCATCGGCTCCGGCTGCTCCGGACACACCGCCGCGCTTTACACCGCGCGCGCCAATCTGAAGCCTCTCGTGGTCGAAGGCCACGAACCCGGCGGCCAGCTTTCTCTCACCACGCTGGTGGAGAATTTTCCCGGCTTCCCGGAAGGAATCATGGGACCGCAACTGGTTGAGAACATGCGCCAGCAGGCGGAGCGCTTCGGCGCGGAATACCGTTTGGCGCATCTCAGCAGCATTGACCTTAGCAAGCGTCCGTTCCTGCTCCATCTTGGCGTGCACCAGGTACACGCGCAAGCGCTCATCATTGCCAGCGGCGCTTCCGCCCGCTGGCTGGGCCTGCCCAACGAACAGAAGCTGATCGGCCACGGCGTTTCATCCTGCGCCACCTGCGACGGCTTTTTCTTTTCCGGAAAAGAAATCGTGGTGATCGGCGGCGGCGACTCCGCCATGGAAGAGGCCACGTTCCTGACTCGCTTCGCGACCAAGGTCACGATCATTCATCGCCGAGGCAGCTTTCGCGCTTCGAAGATCATGCTGGAACGCGCCCAGAAGAACCCGAAGATCGGGTTTCTCACCGACACGGTCGTGGAAGATGTTTACGATCACGACAAGGGGGAAGTCACCGGCCTCAAGCTGCACAATCTGAAGACCGGCAAAGTTTGGGACTTTTCCACCAGCGCGCTGTTCCTCGGCATCGGCCACGAGCCCAACGCGAAGATATTTGCCGGCCAGCTCGACACCGACGCCGACGGCTACCTCAAGACGCACAACTATGTGCACACCCGCGTCCATGGTGTCTACGCCTGTGGCGATGTACAGGACAGGCGATATCGCCAGGCCATTACCGCGGCCGGCACTGGCTGCATGGCTGCCATTGAGGTCGAGAAGTTCCTGGAAGAGCAAGCAGGCTGAGCCGTCCGCGGGCTCCGTGGGCTGCGATACGCCCCTTACCTACCTTGTGATACAACGTTCTGTGCTCTTCATCCTCATTCACCGACCAGTCTCGGCGGATGATTTTCCAGGTATGGAATGTTAAGAACATTCTTCGTGCGTCTTTCCGAAAACCCATCTTTGCGCAACTTTGCTGAGCGTTCCTCATTTGGCAGACGCGTCTCCGGCCGCTTCGTCGCCGGCACTGAGATTGCCGACGCTGTCCGCGCCACCCAGGCGATCAATTCCGCCGACATGAGCGTCTCCATCGACAATCTGGGGGAAAATGTCACTAATCCCAACGAGGCCCGCCACAGCGCCCAGCTCTATCATCAAATTCTCGACGCCATTATTGCCCACCAACTTAACGCCAACATCAGCCTCAAGCTCACTCACATGGGCCTCGACGTGGATGAGAAGCTGGCCCGCGACATCGTCAGCGGATTGGTCGCCAGGGCCGCGTCCATGAACCCTCCGGGGTTTGTCCGCGTCGACATGGAGGGTTCGCCGTACACGCAGCGCACCCTCGATTTCGTGCACGAACTCCATCGCATGCCCGGCAACGCCAACTTCGTCGGCACCGTCATTCAGTCCTACTTGAAGCGCTCCGAGAGAGACGTCGAAAAGCTTCTTGCCGAAAGGATTCGCATTCGCCTGTGCAAGGGAGCCTACAAGGAATCTGCGGAGATTGCCTTCCCGGCTAAATCTGACGTCGACGCCAACTACATCAAGCTGATGAAGATTCTGATGAAGAGCGGCATCTATCACGGTCTGGCCACGCATGATGAGAACATCATTCACCAAGCCGAAGCCTTTGCGACCAGCGAGAAGCTTTCCCGCGACTCGTTCGAGTTCCAGATGCTTTACGGCATCCGACGCGACCTGCAGCAAGCTCTGGTGCGGAAGGGTTGGCGGGTCCGCGTCTATATCCCCTTTGGCACGGAGTGGTACCCCTACTTCATGCGGCGACTGGGCGAGCGCCCGGCCAACGTGCTGTTCATCGCCCGCAACCTGTTGCGAGCGTAAGTCATCGCTGCCCCGGTGCTTGCCGCTAGAAGAGAGGAAACAGCCTCGGCGTCCCCGGCTGAGTCGGCGGAACTTCCGCCTGCATTCGAATAAATCCCCGCTCGCGGAGAACCATCCTGCAATCGATCAAGCATTAAAGTGACCCTCAATTCCGCCGATGGAGGTGGAAGGGAGCGGCATCTTTACCCATGCGGCTTACGCCTCGCTGAACTTGGTCATTACTCACTACCACACCGTCGCGAACTGCAGACCAATGAGTGAGAAGTTCATCAAGCTTCTTCTGGTGGAAGACAATTCGGGAGATGTCCGTCTGCTGCGAGAAATGCTCAACGAGCAAGTACCGGGCAAGTTTGCATTGACCGATGTGGGACGTATGAGCGAGGCGGAGAGTCATCTCGCATCGAATGCCGCGGACATTATCCTGCTCGATCTTGGGTTGCCAGATGCTCAGGGGCTTGAGGCAATGCGGCGGGCGCACGAAGCCGCGCCACGCGTCCCGCTGGTGGTGCTGACGGGCTGTAACGACGAATTGTTGGCGGATCGCGCCTTGCAAGAGGGTGCTCAGGATTTTCTCGTCAAAGGTCAAATCTAACCCCCACGGCTCAGGAGAAAATATGCTCGCTCTACGAAAGATGTCCTTCGTTGCTGAGGCCTCGAAACTGTTTCAAATTCGGCAGCGTCCCAAAGTGGAATTGGCCGCGCAAATTTCAACTTTTATCATGTCGGATCGCCACTATTCCCGGCGCATACTGAACCTATCGCCAGTAGGCAACTGTCCCCATATCTCACCGCCAGCCGCCAGCGCCCCTACTCGAAGTCGGACTCTTGAAACGGTGCACCTAACCCGCAATCAGGTGAAAAGTCAGGTGAAATGAAGATCAAGTCCCTGGATCGGAGAGTGCGGCTGACCGAAATCTTGCGCTGGTTCGGCATCAATACCGACTTCAGCGAAACCAAGGAATCGAGGGCGAAGTACCGCGGCCTGCTGGAGGCGGCCCCCGATGCCATGGTGGTGGTGAACGTCGCAGGAGAAATTGTTCTGCTGAATGTCCGAGCGGAGAAGGAGTTTGGCTACAGCCGCGACGAACTCGTCGGTCAGCCGGTGAAGAACATCATCCCCGAAGGTTTCGCGGAACGGATCATCGCCGACGGTACGCGCTCCCCGGCAGAGGCGCTGGCCCAGCAGATCGGCACCGGGATCGAACTCATTGGGCGGCGTAAGGATGGCAGTGAGTTCCCCATCGAGCTGATGCTGAGTCCCCTCGAAAGCGCGGAAGGCATTCTGGTGACGGCGGCAATTCGCGACATCAGCGTGCGCAAAAGCGCGGAAGCCCATCTGGCGCAGATGGAAGGCCGTTATCGCGGCCTGCTCGAAGCCGCCCCCGACGCCATGGTCGTGGTAAACGTGGCCGGGGAAATCGTTCTGCTGAATGTCCGAGCGGAAAAAGAGTTTGGCTACAGCCGCGACGAACTGATCGGGCAAAAAGTGAAAAACATCATTCCCGAGGGCTTTGCGGAACGGATCATCGCCGACGGTACCCGCAGCGCGGCGGAGGCGCTCGAGCAGCAGATCGATACCGGGATCGAACTCATAGGCCGGCACAGGGATGGCAGCGAGTTTCCTATCGAGATCATGCTCAGCCCGCTCGATAGCGCCGAGGGAATTCTGGTGACGGCGGCAATTCGCGATATCAGCGTTCGCAAGGGCGCAGAAACGCATCTCGCACAGATGGAGGGCCGGTACCGTGGCCTGCTCGAAGCCGCCCCCGACGCCATGGTCGTGGTAAACGTGGCCGGGGAGATCGTTCTGCTGAATGTTCGGGCGGAAAAGGAGTTTGGCTACAGCCGCGACGAACTGATCGGGTAAAAAGTAAAAAACATTATTCCCGAGGGCTTTGCGGAACGGATCATCGCCGATGGTCTTCGATCCGTCGAAGACGCGCTGGCGCAGCAGATCGGTTCCGGGATCGAACTCATCGGGCGGCGCAAAGATGGCAGCGCTTTCCCCATCGAACTCATGCTGAGCCCGCTCGATAGCGCCGACGGCATCCTGGTAACGGCTGCGATCCGCGACATCAGCACGCGAAAAACAGCGGAAGCGCATCTTCTGCACAAGCTGGACGAACTGTACCGTTCGAATGAGGAATTGGGGCAGTTTGCCTACATTGCCTCGCACGACTTGCAGGAGCCGCTGCGCATGGTGGCCAGCTATACCCAGCTTCTTTCCCGGAAGTACAAGGGAAAACTGGATGCCGAGGCCGACGAGTATATTGCCTTCGCCGTGGACGGGGCCAACCGCATGCAGCGGTTGATCCAGGATCTGTTGGCCTTCTCGCGGGTCGGAACCAAAGGAAAGGAACTGCGCGATACTTCCAGTGAAGAAGCCTTGCGCCTGGCGCTCTGGAATCTGCGTGGCGCCGTTGAAGAGAGCCACGCGCTTGTAACCCACGACTCACTACCCGCCGTCCTGGCGGATGAGATGCAACTGACTCAGTTGCTTCAGAACCTGATCGGCAACGCGGTCAAGTACCAGAGCCCCGGTAACGTTCCGATCGTACACATCTCGGCCGCCCGGACGGCGATGAGAAATGGATATTTTCGGTGAAGGACAACGGACTGGGAATCGACCCGGAATACTTCGAAAAGATTTTTGGCATGTTCCAGCGTCTGCACAAACGGGAAGAGTTCGCCGGCACCGGCATAGGACTAGCCATCTGCAAGAAAATCATCGAGCGCCACGGCAGCAGCATTACGGTTGAGTCACAACTGGGGCAGGGCGCTATTTTTCGCTTTGCGCTGGAAGGAAGCGAGAAGAATTCATGTACACCAGCGGATACACCGATGGAGGAGACAGTATGCCCTTAGAAGTTCTTTTGGTTGAAGACAGTCCCGGAGATGTCAGGCTGACGCGGGAAGCCTTTCACGCGGTGAATCCGGCAATCCATCTGCACGTGGCTACAGACGGCGTTGAGGCCATGGCGTTTCTGAGGCGTGGAGGGGGTTCACGCCAATGCTCCTCGTCCCGATCTTACCTTGCTGGACCTGAACATGCCCAGAATGGATGGCCGCGAGGTTCTGGCTCAAATCAAAAAAGGCGAAAAGCTGAAAACGATTCCTATCGTGATCCTGACTACATCCGAGTCGGACAGGGACGTCGCGAAGAGCTATCAATTGCATGCCAATTGCTACGTCTGCAAGCCCGTACAGTTGAGCGCATTCGACAACCTGGTAAAGAGCATTAATGACTTCTGGCTGACCAAGGCCAGGTTGCCGCAAATACACTAGGAGTGGCCATCCGTATGAAGATTGCCGAACGGCACGGCACGAGCATTTCGGTGAAGTAACAACTCGGGCAGGGCGCGATCTTTCGCTTTGCCCTGGAAGGAAGTGAGAAGAAATCATGTATACGCACGGATACACCGATGGAGGAGACAATATGCCACTCGAAGTTCTTCTGGTCGAAGACAGCCCCGGAGATGTCCGGCTGACTCAGGAAGCCTTTCGCGCTGCCAATATGGGCGTCAATTTGCACGTGGCTGCAGACGGCGTCGAGGCCATGGCCTTTCTGAGGCGGGAGGGGGTTCACGCCAATGCTCCTCGTCCCGATCTTACCTTGCTGGACCTGAACATGCCCAGAATGGATGGCCGCGAGGTTCTGGCTCAAATCAAAAAAGACGAAAAGCTGAAAACGATTCCTATCGCGATCCTGACCACATCCGAGTCCGAAGCGGACATAGCGAAAAGCTATCAACTCCATGCGAATTGCTACCTCTGCAAGCCCGTGCAGTTGGGCGCGTTCGAGAGCCTGGTGAAAAGCATCAATGACTTCTGGCTGACCAAGGCCAGGTTGCCGCAATCGCAATAGGCCTCAGCTCGACATAAACTCTGTAGGGTCCGCTGTCACACCGCCAGGCCGATCTCCTCTGCGTCTGGCCAGTCCGTCGCTCAACTGTGTGCGACTGACGACAAAGTTGTGCCCCTTTCGCGGTACGCTCTTCTACGCGCCCAAACGAAACGCCTGATTCAGCCGGCTCCGGCGGCTGTTAGCTGGTAGCGTCCAGACGAGACTTGCGGACATCTCAAAACCAGGCCGCAATCTGCAAAGTCAGGCCTGCACGTCCAGGTGCAAATTTTTTCAGAGTGTTGCGAACGGGGAAATCGGTGTACAATCGGCGCCGTTCTCGAACTAGAAAAAAGGAGATTCGTGATGAGGCGTTGCTTTTCACTTTCTATGATCGCCGCGGTTGCCTTATTCGGCGTGTGTCTGTTGCCATGTTCTGCTCAGATCGTTACCGGTTCAGTTATAAACGGACACGAGATCTTTGTCCCCGAATCTAGCATGCCGCAAGCGGGGCGTCCCATGACGAACTACTTTCTGGTGGGCTCAGACCAGCGCCAGCCTCAGCCTCCTCCGGACGCGGAGACGCCGGCATCGCTGGCCTGTGTGTACAAATTAGTGTCGGGGCCGACGGGTTGCCCCATCCTAACGAGCAAGAATGTGCCCACCGGCGGCGTGGGAGCCATTGCCATCGTCGATGCGGGATACTATCCAACTGCACAGTCCGATCTGGACGCGTTTTCGAGTTTCTTTGGCATACCCAAGACCACGCTTCACGTGGTCTACGCCGACGGCACGCAGCCTCCCGTCTATTCCGATTGGGAAGTTGAGGAAGCCCTGGACATTGAGTGGGCCCACGCCATGGCGCCCAAGGCCAAGCTGTTCCTGGTGGAATCCAAGCTGTGCGTGACCAGCGGTTGCAACACTGATCCTACCTGGCAGGCGGTGAGGGTGGCGAGTGAGTTGGTGGCCAAGAATGGTGGCGGCGTCATCAGCATGAGTTGGGGGGACGCAGAGTGGAAGGCTGAGCACCTCTACGATCACAATTTCCTCACGCCGGGAGTCGTTTACTTTGCTGCCAGCGGCGATTCCGGTATCGGACAAACCATCCACCCCGGAGCTTCGCCGAACGTCGTCGCGGTCGGTGGCACCTTCTTCGAGCGCGACAACAATGGCAACTTCATTGAGGAAGTCTATGGCGGCGGGGGCGGCGGACTCAGTCTGTACGAGCCCCGGCCTGCCGACCAAGACATAATCAAAGGAATCGTCGGAAGCCAACGGGGAATTCCAGACGTTGCGTCTGATTTTTGCTGCGCAGCCATTTATCTGCAGGGCTGGGGCTCGGTCGGCGGTACGAGCTGGTCCTCACCGACCTTTGCCGGCATTGTCAATGCCGCCGGCCTTCGAAAGAAGTCCACTGCGGACGAATTAGACATGATTTACAAAGAATACGGTGAGCCAAATGTGTACAAGGCCGATTTCAACGACATCACTCAGGGAGATTCGGACTGCGTGACCGGTTGGGACGTATGCGCCGGAGTTGGTTCGCCGCGAACCTACAAGGGAAAATAGAGGTCGTACAATCCATAGACATGCGGGGTAGTATCACTGGCAAGAGAAGCCGCCTGTGGGCTTCTCTTTTTTGTTGTTGTGTCCGCCAGCGTAACCGTGAATCAGTAGAGAGTGTCTTGACGCGTATTAAGCAAAAACTGAACCCGCTGATTCAGTGGGCTTTAGCGGATGATAGTTGGTAGCGCTACCGGGAAACAGTCCCGGACAGCATCGTATTTTGTCACAAAAACAGGGAAAACGCCAGTGTTTATGCGGCGTTGAGTAATCCTGCCCATTTTCCAAAATCTCAGTCGAAATGGCGAATTAGAAGCCCGAAAAAAGGCATTTACCGTGACATACCGTGACAAGGTGGAAACGGGGACAGGTCACTCCGGCCGGTCGCTCAGAACGGCGCGCCTCACCCACAGCAGATAGCCGCCAGCCAGAGTAAGACCCGCTTTGAGATGCTGCTGAGCACAAGGAACACGAGATGCATCACCGCAGCCAACTGATGTTGATCGAGCGGATGTTGGGCATCGTGCCACACCTAACACGCCAGATGCAGGAGCGCATGGCGGCGGTGTCCACCGTTTCGGCTCGTTAAGTTCCAGCCTCGGGTTCACCCAAAGTTGCTTTGGCGAGCGGCAACTCTGCGAAACCTGCCACGATTACAGGCGCGTTTTTGGCTCCTGCAATGGCTTTATCGGGCAGATGCGCCGAAACGAAGAGTGATTCGATAAAAGCGGGTCGACTCTCACCACCAGAAAGCCGATTCAGCGGGGATTTGGATGCGGGGAGGGTCAGGTCGGCTGGAGTGTTCAGAAGCGCTCCACAGCCTTTTGGGCCAGGCTAGTGCTAGGCTTCTGCCTTGCTGGTCTCCTTATATCTCTTCCGCTTCGATAACCCTGGGGCGTATGGCATCCGGTCGGAGGACGGCTTCTCATTTCATCTGTTAACGACACGTCTCCCTAACGGCGGAGAGGTTTGTTATCGGAGAAAGGGAAAAATCTCGGCGGCCATTACAAGACGCTCGAAGAGGCGGAAAAACGCCTGCACCAAGTGGAATTGTTCAAGCACAAGAAACAACCAAAATAAAGCATCGCTCCGCGATTGCCTTCTCAACGCCCGGAAACGGTGACTGTGCCAGTACAGGAGGTTTATGCAATTTAGTGACGTGTCCAGAAGCGACGCTCCGTCCGGAATTATGCGGATGGACCTATCGAACGGACTACCATCGAGCGGCTAATTGGTTCGGCGATTCTTGCGCCGAGCGCGATGAACCTGCAGCCGTGGGTATTCGCGGCAGTAGCCGACCGCCTTGTACGCCCGAGAATCCTCCGAATGCCAGACACTGAGAGGGGCGTACTTCAGATGGACTGACTTAGTTCAGAGGACCTGAAAAGAGGAGAGGAACTGCTCACTCTGGTTAACCCTGACAGAAAAAAAGAAAGGTCCGACGCGAACTCGCACTTACGCTTCTTGCGTTCGCAGGGGCTCCCCTCGGAGTCTCACTAGGAATGGGCGCAGGAAATGTGTAACGAAACAGTAGACAAAAACTGCCAAACCACTCAGCAACGGAACCAGTCCAACATAGAAAAAGAGATAAGAGGCAAGGGGATGCCTCCAAAGCAAGCTCACGCCCTCCACCAATAGGCCAAAAACCAACAGACTCGCCGACACACGCACGAGTCTAGGGCTCAACGGTTCATCCATCATCGTCATTGGTCGGTCTCTGAACCAGATGTTCGCTTTCTGCATTCTACTTCATCTCGGTCATCCGCCACCAGTAAAAGAGATGACTGTACAGAGCGAGTCTCGCCGGCACCGTCTGTTTAGGAAGGCTTCGCCCCAGGCTCGATCGTGTCGATCTTCGGTGCATCAGTCCCACAGTTCCAGGCTGCGAGGGCTCTTGAGCAATTCATCTACACCGGAAGACCGCTTCCGGCCCACGTCTCAAGTAGTGCTGCCGACCGAAGACGCAAGACGGTAAACGGCTTCCAGAATTTTATCGCCACCTCTGTTGAATAAGGTTTCACCGACGGCGTGGCCAAGTTTCCCGGGTTCGTACGCATTGCCTTCGCGCGATTCGCGCAGGACCATTGAGCCGTCGGGATCGGCGACGATGGCTTCGAGGTGCAGCCTGCCGTTGCGAGTTTCCGCAAACGCTCCGATTGGGACCTGGCAGCCTCCGCCGAGACTGTTGAGCAACGCGCGCTCGCACGTTGTAGCGGCACGGGCAGCTGCGTCGTTCAGAAACTCGAGATGCTGGCGAATCGTGGCGTCGCCTTCCCAGATTTCTATGCCTAGCGCTCCCTGTCCCGCGGCGGGGCACATGATTTCGGCGGGGATGATCTGCTTAATCAATCCCGTTCTGCCGAGACGCTTCAGTCCAGCCGATGCCAGAATGATTGCGTCGTATTCGCCCTGTTCGAGTTTACGCAGCCGGGTATCGATGTTGCCGCGCAGGGGATGAATCTCGAGATCGGGGCGGATGGCCTTGAGTTGTGCCTGACGGCGCAGGCTGGACGTGCCCACGCGGGCACGCTGCGGCAGGGTTTCGATGGTTGAATAAAGCCGCGAGCAGAAGGCGTCGCGCGGGTCTTGCCGTTCCGTGATTGCGGCGATTTCGAATCCCGCAGGCAGTTCGGTGGGCAGGTCTTTCAAGGAATGCACAGCAAGATCGATGCGTCCGTCGGCAAGCGCTTCTTCGATCTCCTTCGTGAACATGCCCTTAGTGCCGACCATCGCGAGCGCGACGTTGGTGATCTTGTCACCGGTCGTCTGGATGATTTCGATTTCAACTTGGTGGCCGCGTTCGCGGAGAAGCGCGGAGATGTGGTTGGCCTGCCAGACGGCGAGTTGTGAGCCCCGCGAGCCGATGCGCAGTTTAGGCATCAGCGGGCTCCACTTCGTTCTTATTCGGCGTGTTTTCGTTCGACTTCTCTCCGTCCCCAGCCTGCGGAGTGTTAGCATTTTCCTCGACCTGCAAGTTAAATAACCTCCGCACCACAGTGATGACGGTGGTCGCCTCCGAGTCGCGGGCGGCAGTTTTCAATGTAGTGATCGGAGTGTGCATCACCTTGTTAATGATGCCACGGGTGAGAGCTTCGACGGCCATTTCCTGGTCCGGTGTCAGCGGGCCCATCCGTCCCCGCACGCGATCGATTTCGGCCTGGCGAATGGTTTCCAAGTGATCCTGCAACGACACAATCGTGGGCACGACATCGAGCGTGTGCAATCGCGCTTCGAAGCGTTCGACTTCACTGGTGATGATGGCTTCGGCTAGTTCGGCCTCATGATGGCGGTCGGCAACGTGGCCCGTAACAGCTTGCTGCAGGTCATCGATGTCGTAGGCGAAGATGCCGTCGAGTTTGGCCATTTCTGGCGAGACGTCGCGGGGCACCGCGATGTCGATGAAGAACATGGGCCGGTTTTTGCGCCGGGCGAGGAATTGCTCGCCATGTTCGCGGCGGAAAATGGCGTGGGGTGCGCCGGTTGAAGTGATCACGATATCGGCGCGGTCGCAGGAGTTGTAAAGATCCTCGAACTTGATGGCCTGGCCGTTGAACTTTTGCGCCAGTCCGATGGCGCGATTGTAGGTGCGATTGGCAACGAAGATTGAGGCGCAACCGTGAGCCATCAGGTGGCGGGCGGCGAGTTCGCTCATCTTGCCCGCGCCAACGATGAATACAGTTTTGCCCTGCAGCGTCCCAAAAATCTTCTTCGCCAGTTCCACCGCAACCGAGGCGATAGAAACCGAGGACGATCCCACGGCAGTCTCAGTGCGCACGCGTTTGGCGACGGCGAAAGCTCGGGTGAATAGCTGATCGAGTTGTCCCCGAGCCGAGCCCACGGCGCGCGCTGTGGCGTAGGCCTCTTTCACCTGGCCGAGGATTTGCGCTTCGCCAACAACCATCGAGTCCAGGCTCGAAGCCACGCGGAACAGGTGCCGCACCGCATCTTTATTACGGAATTCGTAGAGGTGCGCATCGAGTGCGTCGCCGGTGAGGTGAAAATGCTCGTGAAGAAATCCACGCAGGTCAGCTGAGCCATTTGACGTCTGGGTGATTATTTCCACGCGGTTGCAGGTGGAAATAATCATTCCCTCTTCGACCCCGGGGTGGGCGGTCAGATCGCGACAGCAGTCAGGCAGCCGGGATGCAGGAATCGCGAGGCGCTCACGCACTTCGAGCGGCGCGCTCTTGTGATTCACGCCAATGAGTTGATATTTCATGAGGCGGCAAACCTGTGGACCGCAGAGAAATAGTTCGCGGCCCAGGCCACCACAGCGGCGATGAACGCAATCGTAGCCAGGACCGCGGCGCGGCGGCCGCGCCACCCTGAATTCCAGCGAGTGAAGACCATGATCATGTAGACGAGCCACATTAGGATCGACAACAAAATCTTGGGATCGGCAAAATCCACCTTCCCGTAGGAAGACATGGCGACGATCGAGCCCGTAATCAAGCCAAAAGTCATGAAAGGAAAACCGAACAGCAGCGAACGGTAGCCGATTTGGTCAATCACGTCCAGTGCGGGCAAGAAGGAAATCAGGCTGCTGGGACTCTTGGCTTTCAGACGGCGCTCCTGGATGAGATAGAGCAGGCTCGCGCCGAAACTCAGCACCAACGCCGCGTATCCGGTGAAGATGAGGATGATGTGTGCGATTAGCCATCCCTTGTGCTGCACAAATGCTGTCAGCAGAACTGGTTGCTCATCTACGGCCGCGACGAACGTCAGAAAGAATACGGTGGGAAACACGACTATCCCGGGCGCGGTGGTCTTGTAGATGGCGTAAATGATCATGAAAAACGTCATCGAAAAGAAGGCCAGCAGCGACTCGCCATTGTGTACCGACGCCCAAACGACGTGACCAGAAAGGAAAAGTTCGAGCAGGGAGACGAAGTGAAAGACCATACCCAAGCTGGCAGCATGCAATGCGATGCGGCTGAAAAGATCGCTGGTGCGATTGAGCGCAAAGAAGGCGTAGATCAGCCCGATGAAATAGCAAGCCAGGGCAAAGCGCAACCAAAGTAGTGCCATACGTAGTTATGAAACGCCGCATTTGGGACGACTGCTGTATCACCTCTCACAGCCGGCTGTGACGGGTGTCACAACAACGACCCCAGCTCTTTTGACAATTAACCTGAGAGACCTGTAACTCGCGTCCCCCCAAAGGCTCACATGCGAGAGATGGTTCAAAGGTCCAAAAATGACTGCACTGAAGATAGATCTTCGCTGGCACGAGCTCTGAAGCCCAGGCGCTTCGTGATGACCTGCATGGCCACATTGTCAGGGAGCATTTCCGCGGACACGCGTCCCAATTTTTCATCTCGGGCGATCTGCACAACGCGAGCGAGCAGTTCATTCCCCAAACCAAGATTCTGATAGTTGTCTGAAACCAGCACTGCGACTTCTGCCTCGTTCCCGGCATGGAGTTTATTCAGACGCCCGACGGCGAGGATTCTCCGTTCTCCAGTCGCGGGATCGGATCGTTCGGCGACCAGCACCATATCCCGATCGTAATCACCGAAACAGATGCGCAACAGTCGCTCATGCTCCACTCGGCGGATCCGCTTTAGCGAACAAAAATACCTCAAGTAAACGCTGCGATCAGAGAGTGTCTCGTGAAACTTGACCATCAAGGGTTCGTCTTCGGGACGAATCGGGCGGATAGTGACCTCACTTCCATCCTTCATGGTCCATGTCGACACATACTTCAAGGGATATGGACGGATGGCGGGTTTTGGCAGCTGATCGAGGGTCACGGTGTGACCGTGTAACACGATCCTGGCGTCGAGAGCCAGCAGGCGCACCGGTGAAGCCAACAAAGGATTGATCTCAAGTTCCGCGATCCACCGCTGTTCGAGCACGAGCCGACTAAAGCGGACAAGAAGTTGTTCGAGGGCCGCCATGTCGACCGGCTTGCGTCCCCGGACTCCCTTAAGGGCGGTGAAGATTCGTGTTTGCTCCATCATTCTTTGCGCCAGAGTCGTATTCAGGGGTGGAAGCGCTAAAGCATGGTCCCGATACACTTCCACGAGCTGACCGCCGGAGCCAAACAGGATGACCGGACCAAACTGCGGATCGACGCTGCTGCCAAGGATTAATTCGTAACCATCGAGCGTAATCATCGGCTGTACAGTGACACCCAAGAATTGATCGGAACCGGCTCTCTCCGTCAACGAGGACTCAATCGCACGATAGGCCGAGCGGACCGCAGCTTCGTCTGGCAGGTTCAGTTTGACCCCGCCAACATCCGTCTTATGCGTGACGGTCTGGGAAAATACCTTTAGCACAACCGGAAAGCCAAATTCCGAGGCGAGCCTGACCGCCTCATCTTCGCTACCCGCGATCCGCGTCGCAACGGTAGGGATGCCGTAGAGCGATAGCACCTGCTTTGATTCAACCTCAGTGAGCAGAACCCGGCCGTGACTTCGCGCATCTTGAATGATTTGCGCGGCCTGAGTACGACAGTTGCTCTCTCCCCCGGTGTGTTCCGTGAGGGCGGGAGTTTCGTAGAGTCCGACCAGATTGTAAGTGTAGCGCCACAGATAGGTGAAGGCGCGCGCCGCGGTATCGGGATAAGAAAAAGTTGGGATGCCCGCTGCATTCAAAGCAGCTTCGCCAGCAGCAATGCTGCTTCCTCCCATCCAGCTCGCAATCACGGGCTTGCCATATTCTTTGGCGTAAGGCTTCAAACGCTCGGCAATCAGTGAAGGGTCGGTCATCCCTTGTGGGGCGAGAATGACCAGGAGACCATCGCTGTTCGGATCCCGGACGGCAATTTCCAGGGCTCGAGCATAACGCTCGGAATCAGCATCGCCAAGGATATCAATGGGATTGTTGTGGCTCCAGTGCGCGGGCAAGAATTCATTCAGGCGGCTGATGCTCTCGGGGGAAAGCTGAGCCAGTTCTCCGCCATTGGCCACCAGGGAATCGGTGGCGAGGACGCCAGGCCCGCCAGCATTGGTCAGAATAGTAAGCCTCGGACCTTTCGGGCGGGGTTGGCGGCCGAGCACCTCCGCCATGTAAAAAAGATCAGCTATGCTGTGTACGCGTAAAACTCCCGAGCGGCGAAAGGCCGCCTCCAGAACTTCGTCGCTGCCGGCAAGGGCACCCGTGTGGGAAGCTGCAGCGCGTGAGGCGGCTTCCGAGCGCCCGGCTTTGATCACGATGATCGGCTTGGTAAGTGCGACCTCACGAGCCGCGGACAAGAACGATCGCGCGTCTCCCACGGATTCCATGTAGAGCAGGATGCTTTTGGTGTGAGGATCGTCGCCGAAGTAGTAAATCAAGTCGCCCCAACTGACATCGAGCATCGAACCCGTGGAAACGATGGCACTGAAGCCGACTTCTTCGCGCTGGCTCCAGTCCAGAATTGCGGCGAGGAGCGCACCGCTCTGGCTTAAGAAAGCAACGTTGCCAACCTTGGGCGTATCTTTGGCGAAGGTAGCGTTCAGCCCAATCGTTTGATTTATCAGGCCGAGGCAGTTTGGGCCAAGTAAACGCATGGAACTACGGCGCAACTGCTCTTGAATCTGTCGTTCCAGTGCAGCCCCTTCGGCGCCGCGCTCTTTGAATCCAGCGGAGATCACAACCGCGGACTTGGCGCCTGATTCGACGCACTCTGCAATCAGTTGCGGAACAGTTGCGGCTGGGGTGACAACTACAGCCAGGTCCACTGATTGGGGGATGTCACGAATGCTCTTGTAAGCTTTTTGCCCCAGCACTTCGTCATGTTTTGGATTGACGGCATACACTTTGCCTTGAAAAGGGCTGTGCAGCAGGTTTTCGAGAACAGTTTGGCCTACGGTGCCGGGACGGGCGGTTGCGCCAATGACGGCCACGGAACCCGGGGTGAACATCGCATCCAGGCCAAACTTCGCCGGCGCTGTGGGTTTCTGCAGGTTAGGTGTCGGTTGCCCGAGATCAGCCTCGATTGAACTCACAAAAAAGCTCCTCAGCCCCTGAACGTTGCCGCAATATAAGCCGCGCACTCAAGCATAGACCATCTGCAAATGTCCAGGTGCCCTGGTCTCTAGAGCTTCCTTAGCAACCTTGCTCAACCGCGAACTGTAAGCACGGGACACGTCGCATGCGCTACGATGTGCTGCGCCGTAGTTTGAGCCAAGTGGGTAACCGTGCTCATTGCTCGATGCGTCGGACGCACTCCAAGAATAATCAAGTCGGCTGTCCTATCTCTGGCGAGTTCTAGAATCCGCTGTGCCGGCAGAGCGAACAGCTGACTGAATTCGACCATACATTCTACGTGGCGCCAGTCCTCGGCTTCCGGTGGGACTAACTCCTGGAGTCGGCGCATAACAGACGCCGTCAATGCTTCCAGATCGATTATGCCTGCTGCAGGTTGCTCGATGACGTGAAGCAACGTTAGTGTAGCCTGCGCTTCCTCGGCCAGGGAGAAGGCATATCGCAAGGAAGCCATGGATTCTTTACCGAAATTTGTTGCTACCAAAATGTTGCGGAATTGAACTTCACCCGCAGACTGGCAAGACACACTTGGTCCGACGCTCAGAACCGGACAAGCAGCCTGACGGAATATCTTCTCCGCGATGGAGCCCATGAGCAACTTCCGTGCGCCGGTGCGGCCATGAGTGCCCACCACCAACAGGTCGACGTCGTGTTTGCTGATAAGCCGGGAAATGACTTCCCAGACATCGCCAACTCCGAAAAGTGCTTCGTGCTGCACTCCGCGGAGTTGCGCCTCAAGACGGGTTTTTGCTTCTTGCTCCAATTGGGTGTCCTGTTGGAGATGAGTCGGCCATAAATCCGGAGCAGTGAACAGGTAATCCTCGGAGGCCGCGACGTGGGCTCCGTAGATCTTCGCCCCGTACTGATGAGCGATCGCCACGGCATAAGGCAAAGCCGCATCGGAATATGGGAAGAAATCAGTAGAAAATAATATGTTGCTGAGCGTAATTCTCTTGCCAGCTTCCAAGGTTTTCATAAAGCACCTCCCACGATTCGCCTCAATTCTTTCGCGATGGCGGCACCTGAGGTGTGAATGCGGCACCTCCACCGGCCCTTGCACTTGCAGCGTCCCGGCTTCGCTGGCTGCACATAGCAGGTTCCATACGCACCTTCCACAAGCCGCGCGTGTAATACCATTTATCGTCGCGCAGAACCTTAAAGGCGATGCTTAGAGTCACAGATGTTCGTGATCCTGATCACGGGCGTGGTGCCTACTGCATAGGTCAACCCTAAGGAAGGTCCTAGCGATTTCGGTATTCCTGGGGCGCAATCGTTTGGGATGGAATCGAACGATTTCCTAGCGAGCCGAATCCGCCGACACCGCCCGCTTGGTCTTTTCGGCTTCTAGTTGGTGGATGGTCGCCCGCAGCCAGGCGCCGAGGGCCTCTTCGATCTCCTGCTGCGTTCCGGTGCGGTACAAAGAGTCCAGAGTCTCTCCGGAAAGCGACAATGGAATATGAATGCACGGCGTCTGTTCCTTACGGGCATTCTCGGGAACGAATTGCATCAAGAGGCATTCACTGCAAGGCTCGCGGTCCTTGGAATTAAAGTTCATGCAAGTCGGAGAATCCTCGAAGACAAATCGTGCGCGCCACGATTCACGTGGTAGCCGGCCGTAACCGCCTTGCTCCAGGAACTCCAATTCAAACTTCAGAACGTCCAGCAGGTTGCGATCATCCTTTGGCATAAGGTCACCGTTGCCACCAGTTTGTTCTAACTGATGGGACCGCGCCGTGACTGCCGTCACAGGAGGTCGTGAGACCCATCACGCACTCGTTCTTCGCCGAAGGTGCCGAAACGGCGCTGAAAAACTCGGGCGCATCGCCCCAGGTTTCCCACCTTGGATCGGCTACGAAGGTGCCGGGTGCTTACCGATTCTGCTTACATCTGTTCTGTTCCAGTAACTGGACACACGCATGGGTGATACGAGTCACAGCGCCTGTTCAGCCGGGCAGTTCAATATTGCGGAGATTTAGGTATATCCTCATTGCAACGGCTGTCGATGGCAGTCGACTAAACTCGAATGGAGCTTGAAGAATGAAAATCAACACTAAGATGCTTACAATCGCAACAGCACTCGCTGTTGTTCTCAGCATTCCTTTGTCTGCGGGCGCGCAAGACGCGTCAGCACTCTTCAAATCGAAATGTGCGGGTTGCCATGGTGCTGACGGGACGGGCTCAGCAATGGGCAAGAAGATGGGCGCCCATGACTTCACCTCCCCCGACGTCCAGAAAATGTCGGACGCGGACCTCGCCGCCATCATCACCGACGGCAAGAACAAGATGCCCAAGTATGCATCATTGAAGCCCGAGGAAGTTAAGGGATTGGTGGCCTACATTCGCACTTTGAATAAATAGCCCTGCAGGTCTCCGTCTTGGAGTCTGCAGGACATTTTGAAAGGTGGCGATTAATCCGGCGCCACGCGTTAAAGTGTGCCTGCCCGGCACCATGAAGGAAAGCGTGCGTAATGGTTGCAATGAACCTTCGAGATCGAATTCGAGATTGGGCGCAGCCGATTTATTTCCTTGGGCAGAATCCTGTCACCCTCACAGGCGCCGTGATCACCACAAGCACGGCGCTCACCACCATCGCCTTTTGGTTTTATGACATCGTCATGCCCGGGCCGCCGCACCCCTACATCGGCCTTCTGGTTTTTCTGATCCTTCCTGGAGTTTTTGTCATTGGCCTGCTGCTAACTCCCATTGGAATCTGGCTGCGGAGGCGAGGTCTGCGTGTGAGCGGGCACTTGCCAAGCGCTTACCCCGCCATCGATCTGGGCCTGCCTGTCGTCCGGCGCACTCTCGAGTGGGTTGCCTTAGCAACTGTGGTCAATCTGCTCATTATTGGAACAGCGTCGTACCGCGGCGTGGAATACATGGATTCGACGAATTTTTGCGGGACGACCTGTCACACCGTAATGGCCCCCGAGTACGCTGCCTACCAAAATTCTCCACATTCGCGCGTAGCCTGCGTGGAGTGTCATATCGGGCCCGGAGCGGGATGGTTCGTGCGGTCGAAACTTTCCGGTCTACGTCAGGTCGCTGCGGTGACCTTCCATACTTACTCGCGACCCATTCCTTCTCCGGTCAAGTACCTTCGTCCCGCGCGTGAGACTTGTGAGCAGTGTCACTGGCCTCAGCGTTTTACCGGCGATAAATTCCTGGTGAATACGAGCTACAAAGACGATGAAAAAAATACGCCGCAGACCGACGTTTTGTTGCTGAAAGTGGGGGGACGCACGTGGCAGGGTTCAGTCGGCATCCACGGACACCACCTGGCTGATAACGCGCGCATCCGCTACATTTCCACCGATGCCGAGCGGCAAACGATCCCAGTCGTGTATTACACCGACGATCAGGGAAAAACCACCGAATTCATTTCGAGCGATGCCAAACCGACGCAACAACAATTGGATAAAGGAGAACATCGCACGATGGATTGCGTGGATTGCCACAACCGGCCCACGCACACCTTCGACCTGCCGGAAAATGCAGTGGACAAGCAAATGTCGGTCGGGCACATCAGCCCAGAGCTTCCCTATATCCGGAAGAAGGCGGTCGAGGTTCTCAAAGTAAACTATCCCACTCGCGATGTAGCGCGACGGAGCATCATTGACGAACTCAACAATTTCTATCGCACCAATTACCCGCAGATCTATCAGACGCGGCGCATGTTAGTGCAGCAAGCGGGGGACGAGGTGGCGGCAATCTACCTTCGCAACGTCTTTCCAGACATGCGCGTGACCTGGGGCGTTCACCCGAATAATCTTGGGCACAATGATTCGCCGGGCTGCTTCCGCTGCCACGACGGCAGCCACACCAGCGCCGATGGCCAGACCATCACGAATGACTGTTCAGCGTGTCACCAGCTCCTGGCCGCGGGTGAGGAAAATCCCAAGGTGTTGAGCGATCTGGGAATGAAGTGAGGATCGGCACAAGATGGGATCCAGAAACCACTTGGATTCCTAACTGCAACCTTGACCAAAGGTTAGGGCCGATAAAGGAGATCGCCCGTGCGTACCACCCTGCCATCTGTCCTGGCCTTACCCAACAAAAACAGGCACACGTGACGCGAATCACGGAATGTTCTCTTCAAAGGCTTCAAGATTGCCAAGGATGACACCGCATTGGGAAACGGGAGTCTGAGCTTGCGGAAAAGGATGCGACGCATCGTAGATATGATAAGGCGATTCGACCCCGTTTTTCTGGCCTTAATCGTCGGGGCCGTTCTTTCAGTCGCCATCCCGGCTCACGCCCGCGCACAGGCAAAGGTGCCCCACCCGCTGAAACAGGACGAAGGCTGTCTGGCCTGCCATGGCCAGGCGGGAATGACCTCGGGCACAGGCAAAAGCATCTCGCTTGATCCGGCAAAGCACGCGGCCAGTGTCCACGGCATCTTGAGCTGCAAAGACTGCCACACCGGTATCAAGGACTATCCGCACCCCGCCAAAGTGGCGAAGGTTCAATGCTCGACTTGCCACACCGACGAGGCTTCTCACGTGCCCAGCAGCGTGCACAGCGCGCTCGGCGACGGAGCGTGCGAATCCTGCCACGGTGACCACCACGAAGTAGTTTCCACGGCTCAGCTAGCGCCCGCCAAGTGCGCACAGTGCCACGCCGATGAAGTCAAGGAGTTCCGGCAAAGCATCCACGGACAAGCGGCCGCAGCAGGCGATCCCGATGCACCGAACTGCTTATCCTGCCATGGGCCGGTGCATCAGATTCAGAGCTCGAACGATGCGACCTCGACAGTGACCAAGAAAAATCTCCCTGATACTTGCGCCTCCTGTCACAGCAACCAGCAGTTTCTCTCGCGCCACAAGATTCCCTTTGCGCATCCCGTCGAACTCTATCGAAAGAGCGTGCATGGTCGGGCGATAATGAACGGAGACGGAGCTGCCGCAACCTGCTCGGATTGTCACGGGAGCCACGGGATTCTGCCTTCGCAGGACGCCCGTTCTAAAATCAACCACTTCAATATCCCCGCCACGTGCGGGCAATGCCATGCAGACATTGCCAAAACGTATCTTGAAAGCGTCCACGGGCAAGCCGTTAAGGCCGGTGAGCAGGGTGCCCCAGTCTGCACGGATTGCCACGGGGAGCACTTGATTCTGGCGCCAAAGGAGCAGGGATCGCTGGTGAACGCGTCGCGTGTCTCGATGACCACCTGCGGACGATGTCACAGCGATGAACGCCTGGCCTTGCGCTACAATTTGCCCGCCGATCGTGTTCCTTCCTACGCCGATAGCTACCACGGTCTGGCTTTGCGGGGCGGATCCCAGAGTGTGGCCAATTGCGCTTCCTGCCATGGAGTGCACAACATCTTTCGATCGACCGACCCGCGCTCTACGGTGAATGCGGCGAACCTTTCAAAAACCTGCGGAAATTGCCACTCTGGGGCCGGTGACCATTTCGTCATTGGGCCAGTGCACGTGCGAACAACCACCGGCGACGCGCATCCGGCGGTCAAGTGGATCCGTTGGACTTACTTGGTCCTGATCCCCATGACGCTTGGTTTCATGATTGTGCACAATCTGCTGGACTTTCTCGCGAAGCTCATCCGCCGGCAACCGCGACACGAAACTGGAGCACAAGTGTCCCGGATGAATCGAAACTTCCGCATTGCGCACTGGGGTGTGATTCTGAGCTTCCCGACCTTGGTTTACACGGGATTCGCACTGAAGTATCCCGAGGCATGGTGGGCGCGTCCGCTATTGCTATGGGAGGGTCACTTCGCGTTTCGCGGTGCGGTGCATCGTGCCTCAGCGGTTCTGTTGATCGCTTCGACGCTCTACCACGTGATTCATCTGGCGCTAAACCGGCGAGACCGCCTGTTCCTGAAAGCGATGTGGCCGCAGGTGAAAGATGCGACCGATCTCGTGCGCGTGCTCACTTACAATCTGGGACTCACCAAGAGCGAACCGCACTTTGCGAAATTCAATTATGCGGAGAAGGTAGAATACTGGGCTTTCATGTGGGGCACGGCGGTGATGACGGTCTCCGGCCTTCTGCTCTGGTTCAACAATTTCACGCTGCGCTATTTCCCCAAGTGGGTGTCGGACGCGGCAACAGCCATACATTATTACGAGGCACTGCTCGCCACCTTCTCCATCCTGCTGTGGCACTTCTACATGGTGATCTTTGACCCGCTCGTCTACCCGATGGACACCGCCTGGCTCAACGGTAAAGTGCCAGCTGATCACTACCGGCATTCCCGCCCGGAATATTACCGCGCTCTGGAACGAGCCCACCTGATTGAGTTGGCCACGAAGCATGCCGACAGCGGGGAGGAGAAGCGTGCTGCGGATGCTTCCGGCGACAAACCAGGCAACTAACCAGGGAGAGACACGACTGGGAGAAAGCCATCGATGTCGAATAGCCTTTTCCTCGCTGTAATACCTCCTCGCGGTGATACCTCTAGGCTGTGATAAGGGATTCTAAGGCAATGCGGTTCGGGATCACTAGAGTGGAGCCGCTCTGCTGGATGAGCCGCTGCTTCTTGAACCCTGCAAAGAGCCGGCTGACCGTCTCTCGCGAAGTGCCGATCATCTGCCCGATCTCTTCGTGAGTCAAAGCGAGCTTCACTTGGTTTGGATTTCTAGCCGCGGAGTTTTGGTCGAGCCAGCCCACGAGCAGGCGAGCGAATTTTTCGCTCGCCGAGTCGGAAAGTATCAGGTCACGGATTTCGCGGCAGGTGGAGGCGTAGTCCGCGCTGATCTGCTGCGTCACCCACAGGGCGAGCTCTCCGTGAGCGCGCATAAGGCGCAGCAAATCGCATTGTCGCAGGAAGCTAATCTCGCTGGGTTCTTGAGTCTCGGCCGTGGCTTCATACTGGCACCCGGAAACCACCGAAGCAATGCCCAAAGGGGAGCCGGCCTCGACCATTCGCAGAATCAGCGTTCGACCGTCGCTGCCCGAGATCGAGAGCTTCACCTGGCCTCGACGCACGATGAACACGCCTCGCGGCGCTTGTCCTTCCGCGAACAAAACAGCACCTGTGGGATAGGTTGTGGTGATAGCTTCGGGCTCTAAGGCGTCGGTTATGGCTGGAGCAAGACCGCAAAAGCTCCTATCGGATGCGAATTTCTGAATCTGATTTACGATATGAGTGGCCATTGAGTGCCTCCGCTTTCAGGCTTACTTTGGCAAGTCCATCGCCACTTTCTCGGGTAGGGCAGAACACCTGCGAACGACATCTAAAGCAAACGAAACAAGGTGTTTAGCGTGATCCGGCCAAAAACAGCACTGCCGGCGCGTGCCAACCAGAAGTGCCGAGGTGGGTGCTTTCCCCCATCAATGTGTGATCTTCATCACCGGTCGGCTGGTTATGTGCCCCTAATCACGGTGAGGTTCAACACCTGGTCTTCACCCTAACTTCTCATGGATCGTATTCAGGAGGGCGGTCCGGCTGAAGGGTTTTTCGAGGAGAGTCATGCCGGGCTTCAACACTTCGCGGTTTGCCATCAGTTCACCCGTATAACCCGACATGTACACGACCTTCAGGGCGGGGCGAGAGGTACTTATGCGCTCGACTAGTTCAGGGCCGCTCATGCGGCGCATTACCACGTCGGTCAATAACAGATCGATTGGGTCTGGATGAGACTCCAGCCAGTCGAGCGCGGACTTTCCGTCGTCCGCCTCCACTACCGTATAGCCATGTTCCTTGAGCAGTTGCCGAGTCAAGCCGCGCATGATCTCATCGTCTTCGACCAGGAGGATCGTTGTCCCCTGCCGTTTCGGACTGACGGTCTCAATTTCAGTCTTGGATCCGAGCCCGATTTTGTGCTCCGCGCTGGGAAGGTAGATCTTGAACGTCGTCCCCTGTCCCGGCTCGGTATAAACCAGGATGTGTCCGGCGCTCTGCTTGATGATGCCATACACCGTGGCCAGTCCCAGGCCAGTCCCTTTGCCCGGCTCTTTGGTGGTAAAGAAAGGCTCGAAGATGCGCAAAAGGGTAGCATTGTCCATGCCGCTGCCGGTATCGCTGACCGCGAGCATGACGTACTTTCCAGGCGCCATCGCCTGATGCTGGTCGGCGAATCCCTCGTCCAATTTCACCGCGCTGGTTTCGAGAATAAATTTGCCGCCGCCGGGCATGGCGTCACGGGCATTTACCGCGAGATTAACCACGATTTGGTCGAGCTGGCCGGGGTCTGCTTCGACTATGGCCGAGGGAGTCTTGGGCACAATGAGAATCTCGACATCTTCCCCCAGCATGGGACGCAGGAGTTTACCGATCTCCCTCAACCGCTCATTGAGATCGAGTATGCGGGGTTGGACGGTTGAAGTCCGGCTGAAGGCCATCATTTGCTTAGTCAGCGATTTGCCCCGCTCGGTTGCCTTCCGAATATTCTCGACGTAGACCGACGGTTCGGCGGCAGGATCGATGCGGTCGCGCAGAAATTCCGTGCAGGCGTTAATGATCCCCAGAAAGTTGTTGAAGTCATGCGCGACTCCTCCCGCCAGCCGGCCGATCGCTTCCATCTTCTGGGCTTGACGAAGCTGGCTCTCAGTCCGTTTCTGCACCGTGATGTCGCGCGCAATTGCCGACGCTCCCACGATATCGCCGGCCGCATTGCGCAAGGGAGATACGGAGATCGAGACGCTCAACTGCCGGCCGTCTTTGGTGACCCGCACCGATTCATAATGTTCGGTGCTTTCACCCCTGGCGATCTTCTGAAGAATCTCAGAAATCTCATCCGGGCGATCCCCCGGGGTGAGCCGGGATATGTGCTTGCCCACTACCTCTTCGGGAGTGTACCCATAGATGCGCTCGGCACCCTTGTTCCAACTGGTGATAATGCCGTTCAGATCTTTACTGAGGATCGCGTCCTCCGAGGAATCGATGATGGAGGCCAGGCGCGCCCGGTATTCTCCAAGCTGCTCTGTGGTTTTTTGATGCAGTTCTTCGTTCGCTCTGCGCAACTCTTCAGCGATTCTCTTGCGATCGCTGATATCCCGAATCGCGCTCAGCACGAACGCACCCTTCTCCGTGGATACAGGACTGAGACTGATCTCGACGGGAAATTCCGAGCCATTGCGCCGTCTTCCGTAAAGATCCAGATCCGCGCCCATGCGTCGCGTCTTCGGGGATTCCGCAAAGGCCTCGCGATGATGGTGGTGCTGGGGACGATAGCGCTCCGGCACCAGCATTTCGATCTTCTGGCCAATCATTTCCTCACGCAAATAGCCAAACAACTCCTGTGTTTGAGAATTAGTCTGAACAATGGTTCCCTCGCGGTCGACCGCAACGATGGCATCAGGAAGGGCCTCCAGAAGATCCGTGGAAAGCAGCGTCCCGGCCATGGTCTTGGCCAAAGTCGAAAGTTCGGGCTCACTATGATCAGAGGAAGGCTTCAATGTACCACTCCGGGCAGTTCACTATCGGGACTCAAATCTATGCCAGAACCCGCGTCCCGTAAAGGAGCTGGGGAAAGGGGGTGTACACTCGCATTAAGAGGATATGCCGATGAAAGGTAACCCAAGAGTTATTAAGGAATTAAATGATGCAGGGAAGAACTAACGGCGATCAACCTGTATTTCCTTCATGCGGAAATGTGCGAAAACTGGGGGTACAAGAAACTTGCCGACTACATCAAGAAGCAATCCATTGACGAGATGAAGCACGCTGAAGTCCTGATCGAGAGAATCCTGTTTCTGGATGGAACGCCGTCTATGGAGCCTTTGAAGCTGACGGTTGGCGGAACCGTGCGCCACATGATTGAGAGCGACCTGGAGCTCGAACTTGGGGCGGTGAAGCAATACAACGCCGCCGTGCAGATCGCAACAGAAGAGAAAGACAACGGCAGCCGCGATCTGATGGTCAAGCTGCTCAAAGATGAAGAGGACCATGTGGACTGGCTGGAGGCCCAGCTTCACCAGATCAAAGAAGTCGGCTATGAGCGCTACCTTTCGCTGCAGGCAGGGAGCTTCGAAGAGAAGTCATAGTCCACCGATCGTTTTTTTTCGGAACAACACCGACATTGAAATTGTGACTGGCTGCACCGCAATGGCAGTCATTTATCACTGCATTCGAACAGCCGACTCTGCTACCTTCGACTTGGCTCGAGCTCCCGGCATCCGGGAAGCACCACAATCATCCGACCGAGGGCCCCCGCTTGGAACCAGTTGTTATCTCAGAACAAGAAGGAGAACTCTCATGTTCACGTATTCTTAATTGCGAAGTGAAGCTGGAAAAGAAAGAAGAATTCGTGAAGGTCATCAAGAGCGAGGTTCTACCCATCCTCAGGAAGCAAACCGGCTTTCTCGAGATTCTTCCCTTTTTCCCTGAAAAGATGAGAGAGGAGAAGGTGTTCACCATCAGTCTTTGGGCCACCACGGCGGATGCCGAGCGCTATGAGAAAGAGTTCTATCCCAAAGTACTTAACATCCTGAAGCCATACCTGACCGCGACGGTCAACGTAGCCCACTACAATCTCGAGACCACACTCTGCCGAAACTTCGTCGAGGCGCTGGTCGCCTGAAGCGACGGACACCGACACGAAACCCCGGAGCAGATGCTCCGGGGTTTTATTTTTTCGGCAGGCTAGCGCTTCGCCGATTCGGTATTCTCCGCAGGCACGTATTCTGATGGATGACCGATAATATGGAGATGAACTACGATGCCGTTCTCGTTGTTTCTTTCGGCGGACCGGAGTCTCGTGATGAGGTGATTCCCTTCCTCCAGACTGTGCTGCGCGGGCGCGATATCCCGAGCGAGCGCATGCTCGCAGTAGCCGAGCACTACTACCACTTCGAGGGCAAGAGCCCGATCAATCAGCAAACGCGAGAGCTCATTGCTGCACTGGAGGCGAAGTTGGAGCGCAGCGGGCCAAAATTGCCGATCTATTGGGGAAACCGAAATTGGCATCCATTTCTGCCAGACACCCTGCGGAAGATGAAACAGGATGGCATCCGGCGGGCCGTGGGATTCGTGACGTCGGCCTACAGCTCGTACTCGGGATGCCGGCAGTATCGGGAAGACATTGCGGAGGCGCAAAAAACAGTCGGGCCAGGCGCTCCCGAGGTGGACAAGCTGCGGTCATTCTTCAACCATCCAGGATTCATCGAGGCAACCGTGGATCGAGTACGCGATGCCCGGCTGGCCATTCCAGCGGACGCGCAGGAAAATGTGCGGTTCGTTTATACCGCCCACAGTATTCCGCTTTCCATGGCAAACACGAGTGATTATGTGAAGCAAATCGAGGAAGTGCGGCGGCTGGTTTCACAGGCGCTCGCGCAGAAGAATGATGCCCTGGTGTATCAGAGCCGCAGCGGGGCTCCGGGACAACCATGGTTAGAGCCGGATATTCTCGATTACTTGCGTGAGGTGAAGGCGCGGAACCTGGCGTCGGCTGTGGTACTGGCTCCGATCAGTTTCATTTCGGATCACATGGAAGTGTTGTACGACCTAGACGTGGAAGCACGTCAGTTATGCGACTCGCTAGGGTTGGTTATGACGCGGGCGAGAACGGCAGGTTTGCATCCGAAGTTCGTCGACATGATTCGTGAACTGATTCTAGAGCGGATGAATCCGGAAGCAGAGAAAAGGGCAATGGGATCGCTTGGACCACGGCCCGATACATGCGCGGAGGGTTGTTGTCTGCCGCCGCAGAGACCGCGTCCATCGCCAGGAACCTAGAATGGCGCTGGGAAACGACCCCGGACTTGAGGGCCCAAGACCGCTTGCAGAAATAGCACAATAAAAAGGAACGGAGTTCACCGCCGCAATGCGTATCGATTCAGCCGCGACGTTAATTCTCCTTTTGGCCGGCTTGGGTGCGACGCCCGCTGTTGTCCAGGATGACGCTGGACTCACATCGCGCAATTCGCGTCCGTCAGTCACAACCATATTTGTTGCTGAACCGGCTGGCAGCGTCGATGTGGAGATCATGTTCACCAAGCTGGTGCGAGCCGAGGTGAATACGCTTGAGCATCCAGACCGCCTAGTATTTGACTTTCCCGGCTGTGAACTGGCACATCCCGGCCAGCGGCTCGTGGTGAATCGCGGATCCGTCATTGCGGTCAGGGCTGCCATGTTCAGCGTTTACTCCACCAATCGCAAGAATAGTCATCGATCTCAGGTCCGCTCAGAGTCACGAGGAGACTTATGCCGGAAACAAGCTGGTCATCAAGCTCAGCTCAACCGGTGGCGCCCGGCATCCTGCTCCGACTAGCGGAGAAAACAACCTCGCTACGGACAGCCAGTCACTTACCCCTAAATCAGATCGAGGATTAGTTCGAGCGGCGCCCACGCCGGACGTGGCGCTGCCGGGCCCGAGGCCAACGACACCGCAGCCATCAAAGAGTGCGCGCACGGAAACCGTGCAGCTCAACGCTTATTCCCTTCTCGCCAACGCGCGAGCCTTGAACGTCTCCGATCTGGATCGGTTGGAAGCGAAAGCGCAAGCTGGCGACCTCGAGTCTGAGACCATCCTGGGGCTCGCCTACCATGCCGGTACATTGCTGAAGAGGGACGACAAGGAAGCGCTTCGCCTGCTGCGGGGCGCGGCGAAGCGTGGCTTTGTCGCGGCCGAAGAAGCCATGGGAATCTTCTGTCAGTCGGGCTTTGGGATGCCGCCGGACAAAACACAGGCAATTTCCTGGTACACCACGGCGGCGCAACACGGATCGAGGGACGCAGCGACCAACCTCGCGCTGATGTACTCCACCGGCGATGGAATCCAAAAGGACGCCGCTAAAGCGGCGACTTGGTTCCGCAAGGCTGCAAATGCAGGCGACGCCACCGCCCAGCTAAACCTCGCCGTCTTATACCACCGGGGTGAAGGAATGCCGCAGGATGATACCCAAACGTTCCTCTGGCTCACCAAAGCCGCTGATCAGGGCTTGCTTCCGGCGATACTTGAACTGGCTAACTGGGACATGCGCCCGGAGCATGGAAGCGATGTCGATGCTGCCATCGGCTGGTTCAAGAAAGCCGCTGACTTAGGCGACGCATCGGCGCAGACCGCACTGGGTGACATCTTCGTAGATCAAAGATTTGGCCGAGTTGACTACTCCCAAGCTGTCGTTTGGTACAGGAAGGCCGCCGATCAAGGACAGCCTGCCGGTGAACTTGGATTGGGAACGCGATACTTGCTCGGGCAGGGAGTGGTGCAAGATCAAGAGGAAGCGCGGCGTTGGTTGACCCCGGCGGCAAACCAGGGCCACCCGTATGCACAATTCCTCCTGGCAAAGATGTTCGAGGCGGGAGATGGCGGACCGGTGGATGCCGCTTCCGCAGCGAAATACTATGAGCTTGCCGCGAACTATGGCATTGCAGAAGCGCAATATCGCCTTGGACTCCTGCTAGCCTCCGACCGCAACGATGGTACACACGAGCGGCAATGCTCTTCGGCCGCGCCTTCGAACAAGCCCTGGGAGCCCTTTTTCGCCGGGAAGATCCCGGAGCAGTCCTGCTTGCCGAATGGTCTGCCTGCCAAAGCCAAGACCTGCACTATTCCGACCGGGACTCCTGGGATCGCATGCTGCAGCAGGGTATCATGCTCTTGACCCGGTTCTGTCAGGACGATCGCGTCCAGGTCCCCCAGCCTCGACGGAATCTGCAGATCAAGTTCAACCGGCCGCTCACGGGAAAGAACGACTTTGTTGCCTACATCGACGCCATCGGCAAGCTCGATGGCAGGCGCTGTCTACTGGAGTGGAAGACCTCTTCGTGCCGATACCCGGAAGAGCCTGCAGGGCTGCTCTCTCTGGATCCGCAGCTGGTTTGCTATTCGTGGATCACCGGAATTGCGGACGTCGCCCAAGTCGTGTTCGTGCGGAAACGGCTGGTGGAGGTTCAGTACTTGAAGACAATGGGTTGCACGGATGCAGCTGCGGTGCGGCACTTACTGACGGCGACAGAACTGAGTCGTCCGTGCGCTGAGATACTCGAACTGAAGGGACTGGAACGCTACGAGCGACCGTTGCCGCTGATGA
>Ga0182024_10001539_pt1 | contig 59180 bp, 52 predicted proteins | sample P32metaG_FD_120480 | JGI IMG/M metagenome (GOLD analysis project Ga0182024, IMG submission 120480) | Permafrost microbial communities from Stordalen Mire, Sweden - P3-2 metaG (Illumina Assembly) | ecosystem: Environmental > Terrestrial > Soil > Wetlands > Permafrost | place: Sweden: Stordalen...
AGAAAGCAATGTACAACAGCCGCTCCAGGGGCCTGGCGGACTTACGGTAGGTGTTGGTTACGACTATACCAATTTCGATCGTGGTGGTCTTATCAGCGTATTCCAGAACGGTGGTTCGTTTGAGCTTTTCAACGACCAAGGCGAACTTGCGCCTCTTTCCCCAAGTGGTGGTAACCCTTTCGTTATCGGTGACACCTTCGTATCAAATAACTACGTGTATGCACAGGTCAATACTGGTTTAGTTACTGCCGTTGCCGCTGGTAACTCTGCCCCAATCGGCTCATGCATTTCCGTAACGAATGCCGGCAGCGCTGCAGATATGGTACTGCAGATCAAGCTAAGCATCTAAAAGGAGACAATGAACATGGAATCTAAAGTAACTCCTGCAGATGAGCAGGTCTATGGTATTAACTTAACTTCATCTCAGGTTGAGGATCGCCTCAGCCGTTTGATGAACAGCCCGGGTGGCCTACAGAAAATTGCGCAACAGATGCTTTCACCTCTGAAGCGTGATCTTTTGTTTGAGGGTCGTATTCGCCAGATCTACCAGACGTACAAGTTAGCTCTTGGTGAAGAGGCCGTATTCGACGCAGATCTTGACGTACCGGCAGCTAGTATTTCTGTCGAAGGTTTGCCCGAACAGCTAGAAGTTAGATCAGACCGTATTCGTATTGAAACGTCTCCAATTACCGTTCGTCCTATGGTACGTTGGAACGAGTCTAACTTCCGTAAGTTCGACGTGCTTAACCGTGCGCAGGAAAGAGGTAAGGCTTCCATTCAGTTCCAGGAAGATGCACGCGGCTTCGCGCTTCTTCAGTACGCAGCAACTCTAACTAACCAGCCTCAGGTCGAGTCGTTAATCGCCTATGAGCTTGGTGCAGCTGGAGTTACAACTGCGGCTAACAACAATGCAACAGTCGTGACCACTTCAGTTGGTGCCGGTCGCCTTCTGCAGGAGTCATTGGTTGAGGGTATTGTAGACCTTCGCGGTAAGCTCTTGGTCGCTAACAAGATCTTTATGCATCCGTTCCGCGGTAAGGACTTGATGTTATTCAACACCAGCGTCTCCGGATCTGGTGGCGCAGGAATCTTCGCGCCGAACTTCCAGGATCAGGCCCTTAAGGCTGGTCGCGTCGGAAGCATTTGGGGCGTAGAAGTCTTAGAGGACATTATCGTTCCTACGAGTCAGGTATATGTCCTTGCTCCTGCTGACTATCTTGGAGTCATGGCGGTTCGTACTGACGTCTCCGTCGAGACACTTAAGGATAGCAACAAGTTCGCTGACGTATTCGCAATCTGGGAAGACGTTGGCTTCGTAATCCGTTACGCCAAGGGAATCTGTCAGATTCAAGTCAGCTAAGCGACGTTCTACACAAAAACAGAGCTGGCGGGGCGGCCGAAAGGCCGTCTCGCCAGTGATGTTTTCATTCTCAGGGACGAAACGTTAAGTCTAGCTGGAAGTTAACGATGTAGCCCTGCAACTAGTATTCTTGCTCGCCATCGTTCTCTCCCTCCTCGGCTTGAGCACTTTCCCCTCCGATAATTCACTCGTTAGGAGTCTTCATGGATAATGAAACGCTAAGAAAAGAAAAGTATCGTTGTACGTTCAAAGGATCAGATGGCATCACGATAAGCGACCTCGTAATTAAAGCGACAAACCCTACATATAATCGTAAGATATCCCTTCGTTACGGTGAGTACATTCTTACTGAACTATTAGATTTTGAGGACTTAAAGAGATCGCGTATGGCAGGAGCTCTTGCTCGATTCATTGAGATGGGATGGGTTGTCGTTGAAAATCCTTCCATCCCAGTTGAGAAAAGAGAGCCTGTTAAGCCAGTAGAGGCCGCGAAGCCCGCGGTCGTACGCGCCATTACAGAAGCGGCAGCACAAGGTCGCCCTGAGAAGCAAATATACGCGGCGACTGGTCCTACTAGTTCTATCGGCTTTCCAACGGAAGAGAAGACTGTGTCAACAGAGGTTATTTCTGTTGAACAATCGCGCAAACTTAACGGTCTTGCGATCTCCGAAGTAGATGTGAAGGTTGCTGCAGTCAATGCAACGGTTACGTTAGACAAGTTCAATGCCTTGCGCTATTTCCAAAAGCTGAAGACTATTAAAGATACTGAGGACATAGCGTTATTAGAACTAGTCGCGACAAAGTCTAACTATCCTCAGCTGGTCCACAACGCAAAAAATCGTCTTCGCGAGATCAAGAACGGTAGATAATGGGAACAAAGTATACTGCGGACAATATCGGTGACCTTTCTATCATAGGAAACCTTACTGCTCTGGGTTCCCTAGCGATAGGCTCTTTCAGTTCGAGCCCCGCGTTAACCGTAACTACAGTTGGCAATTTTGCTACCGTTGGAAACATTTCAGCTGATGGAACGTTAGTAATTGGAACTACTGGTCTCTTCGGCGGCAATGTTAACGCTCCTACATTTATTGGAGCGTTAACAGGTCATGCGTCGTTGGACTTGGCGTTGACAGGTGGTACTCTTTCTGGTTTACTAACCGGTACGACTATTGATGCTACCACCTTTAATGGTGGAACATTTAATGGTACGCTTAGTGGGTCTAGTACAAGTCTTGCGGGAGGTACCGCAGGAGAAGTTCCTTATCAGACTGGCGCGAGTACTACCGCGTTTACATCTGGCGCGGGAAGTTCTGGGCAAGTATTAACTTCTTCTGGTGGCGGCGCTCCTACATGGACAACGCCTTCTCCTGGAGGAGTTACTAGCATTATAGCTGGTACTAATATAACCATTTCGCCTCTAGGCGGCACTGGGAACGTTACTATCAACTCTACCGGCGGCGGAGGTGGGTCCTATTCTCGATCGTACGGAACTGGAGATAGTTCTACTACCGTCTTTACGGTTCCTACTTATGTACTAGGAAATAATTCTCTCTTAGTATATCAGGATGGTATCTTAGCCAAGCCTACCGTAGATTATACGGAGACTAGTACTACTTCTATTACGTTTGCGACAGCGCCTCCGACAGGTGCCATACTATCATTCGTAGTAGCGAGTACATCGGCCGTTGGAGGTATTGCAGGAGGCTCCGCTGGCGAAGTACTTTTCCAAACTGGTTCAGGTACTACAAGCTTCACTGCCGTAGGAACAACCGGTCAATATTTAACTTCAGCAGGAACAGGGACGCCAACTTGGACTACCGCCGGTGCAGCTAGCAGCCTTAGCGGAGGAGCTGCGGGAGAAGTTCCTTACCAGACAGGAGTAGGTACTACTGGCTTTACCGCAGTCGGTACGACAGGACAAGTTTTAACTTCAGCAGGAGCGGGTACTCCCACATGGACTACTATTTCGGGCGGTGGTGGAGGATATGCTAAAGTAGTGATGGCTGCTCCTACAGGTAGCTCTGCAGATACTACTGCAATAAACGCGGCGCTTACCACTTTAGGATCGGCAGGCGGGGTTATAGTATTCAGAGAAGGAACTTACTGGATAACTTCCACCATAACAATTACTAATCCTGGAGTAACTTTTCAGGGACAGGGTAAAGATGTTACGATTCTTCAGGCGCAGTCTAGTGTAGGTAATGCTAGTGTCCTAACTCAGTCTGGTCCAATTAATTACTTCTCCATGCGAGATTTAACTATTGATGGAGGTTTTGCATCTAGGCCCGGCGTCAATACGAGCGATATATACTTAGTAGGCAGCACGTATAATGGTATAGTTACCAATTGTAAGTTTACTAATAATGCAAGTGGTAATACAACTCCATGGATGTTATGGGGTTTTGAAGTAATTCAAGGCTGCGACTTCTTAATAAACGGTAATACAACCGCTGAGGCAGCTGTTTCTATTGCGAATACAGGTGGAGTATTCTCAGGTAATACTATCATTGTAACGAAGGCTTGCGCCGAGGCGCTTTATAACGGCGGTAACCAAGCAGTAACTGGTAATTATATTTCGATGGCGGCTAATATACAATATATAATTGAAACGGCAGGAGCCATCTGTTGTATTGCTAATAATATTATTTCGTATACATCGGGAACTACGACCTACGCAATTCTTCTATCAGCATCCTCGAAAGTAACCGTTATGGGTAATATCTCTACTTCTACGTCAGCAGGAGGGATTTTCTTCAGTACGGGAGGCTTCTCATCTACCGGTACATGTATCGGTAACATGGGCTTTAGCTCATACACGGGAACTACTTCCGGTAACATTTAAGGGTAATCTATGTCTACTACTGTACATCCAGTCTACCTTACTCAAACATCTACTCCTCCGACTACTGGGCAAGTATTGACTGCTACTAGCGGTACCGCCGCTGCCTGGCAGACTCCTTCAGCAGGGACAGCAACAAATCTTTCTCTTGCAGGCTCGTCAGCAGGGGAAGTTGTCTACCAGACTAGCGCAACTACGACAGGTAACACTGCGGTTGGAACTTCTGGACAAGTTCTTACCTCTGCAGGAACGGGAGCGCCTACTTGGTCAAACACAGTCAATGAAGCGGTCTATTCGGTAAGTCCTTGGTCAAATAAAGTTTCTTTTTCGTCTAGTACTACGTTTACTGTCCCTTACGGCGTAACTAATATTCTTGTTGAATGTTATGGCGCAGGTGGCGGAGGTAACGGCGGAGGAGGCGGAGGCGGAGGGACTACAGCTTTTTCACAAAACTTTGCAGGAGGGGGAGGAGCAGGCGGTTGTGGAGGTTCCGGCGGAGGCTACACTCGTGATATTCTTGTCACTACCGCGGGCACAGTCATTACCGTTACAGTTGGGACAGGCGGCACTGGTGGAGCTGGAGGCGTTGGCGGCACCGGAGGTACAACTGGAGCGCTCGGAGGTACTCCGGGAAGTGGCGGTCTAGGTGGCACAACTTCTTTCGGAACTATAAATTCAACGGGTGGCGTTGGTTGCGAAGCTCCCTACTCTTTGGCGAACACTGTAGGGTATGGAGGTAGTAATAGCGAGGGTAACGTCGGAGGTACCGCCTTCTACGGATTACCTGGTGGTGTTGGTAGCGGCATAATCGATACACCTGGTGAAGCAGAGATTGCTAGCAGTAATGGGACTGGTTCTACCTATGTAAATAATAATCTTTCTACTCCCGCAGGAGCTGGAGGCGCTGGTAGTAAGGGTGCGTTATGTTATCCGCAGTCATCCGGAGGAGGCAACGCAGGAGCTGCTGGAGCGATTAATTCTGGAAACGGAACTGCTGGAACTAACGCAACACAAGTTGGCTGTGGTGGCGGTGGTGGAGGTGGTGGCGGTGGTGGCGCAAACACCGGAGGCGTTGGCGGTAATGGTGGTGCAGGTGGTAACGGCGCAAACGGTTTAGTCAATATTTGGTATTAACTAATGGGAACAAAGTACACAGCAGATAATTTTGGCGACATCACAGCCGTAGGTTCTTTAACTATAGGCTCCCTGGGGCAGTTTGTTGTATCAACCCTAGGTGTCGTCACTGCTCCCTCATTTATCGGGCCGCTCACAGGTCACGCTAGCTTAGACTTGTCTTTGACAGGAGGTACACTAACAGGATTATTAACGGGCACTTCTATTACTGCGACGACCTTCACAGGAGCATTGATTGGGGGAGCTAGCCTCGATTTACCTTTGACGGGCGGTACACTAACAGGAAACCTTACTGCTCCAACCTTCTTCGGCAACCTAACGGGAAATGTAACAGGTAGTGCGTCGTTGGACTTACCTCTAACAGGAGGAACACTGACAGGTGCCTTAGCAGGTACTACGTTTAGTGGCGATGGCTCAGCGCTAACTAATTTAACGCCGGCAAATATTGCAGCAGGTACTGCAAATATCAGCATCACAGGGACTGCGGCATCTGCGTCGTCGGTCGCAGCGAATACGTTAACTGGAACTACTTTAGCTTCTAACGTAGTAACTTCTTCGCTTACATCTTTAGGTACTCAGGCGTCTTCCCTTAATATGGGAAGTAACCAAATTATCAATTTAGCAGATCCGTCTTCGGCCCAAGGAGCGGCAACTAAGAATTACGTAGACAGCGCTATAGCGGGTCTATATTGGAAAGAAGCGTGTCTTCTAGCCACCACTACAACCCTCCCTGCCTACAGCTATCTCAATGGATCCAGCGGTGTAGGTGCTACGATTACTGCTACAGCTACTGGCGCAGTCACTATTGACGGAACAGTTTTAGCTTTGACCGACCGACTTCTCGTTAAGAATGAAGTAGGTGGTAACCAGCCGTATAATGGTATTTATACGGTTACGACAGCGGGAGCTCCAGGAGTACAACTTGTTTTAACTAGAGCTATAGATTATGATAGTACTGCTACTATCAATGCGGGCGATGCGGTATTCATTGAGTCTGGAACTATCAATGCGACGTCTGCGTGGGTTCAGACAACCGTAGGACCTATAAACGTAGGTGTTACCGATCTTGATTTCGTTCAGTTTTCAGGTCCAGGATCTTATACTGCTGGAACAGGATTAACTTTAGTAGGAGTGCAGTTTAGTTTAACGACGCCTGTCACGATCTCCGATGGAGGTACAGGCACTGCTTTTACCTCCCAGAGCTTTGCGTTTATTGGTCCCTCTTCTGGATCAGGGGCGCCGTCATTCAGAGCGTTGGTCGCAAGTGACATACCTACTCTGAATCAGAACACAACAGGTAGCGCAGCGACAGCAGCTGTTGCTACTACCGCAGATGGTCTAGCAACATCTTCCACTACAGTAGTTGTATCTGGAGCTACCGCTCCTACTAGCGGTCAGGTATTGACCGCATCATCTGGTACTTTAGCTAGCTGGGTAAGTCCTTCGGCAGGAGGCATAAGCGCACTGACTGGTGATGTCACTGCGTCAGGGTCAGGCTCAGTTGTGGCGACTGCTGCTGCAACTCAACCGAATATAACTACTCTTTCGAACGCTTCTGGTGTATCGATTACCGGTACAAATTTAACATTACCTGATTTGTTACTAACGACTAACTCGATAGAAGCTACTAATCCATCGCTACCTGCACTCAACTTAAGTGCATACGGCGGAGCAAATGCAGTTCGAATTAATTCAGATCCTTATACGGGTACGGGTGGTATTGCAATATTTTCAGGTGCAGGAGCAACGCCTACTCAGGTAGCATCTATTGATGGTAGCGGTAACCTCTCAGTTTCAGGAACTACTAGTTTAGATAACGGGGCTATAACTACAGACGGCTCCGGAGATCTCCAAACTACGGGCGTCCTGTACGCAGGCTATGGATACTCTTCTAGTATCGGTACTAATATTGTTACGGGCGGGTCAATTTTAGCTTCAGGACCTATTCAATCAGATTCTGGAGGCACAGGCGTAACAAGAATAGTAGGTACTGGGGTTACCCAGACAGGTGCAGGACAGAATTTAGTTCTTACAGCTCCAGGCGGCGCGAGTATTACTACTACTAATAATTTTAGTGGTACGACTATTTCTGCTACTACGTTTACAGGCGCACTAACGGGGAGTGCAACAGAGGTAGGAGGAATTACTGTTACAGGAACTCCTTCTTCGGGCCAAGTCCTTACAGCAACCTCTACGACCGCAGCGGATTGGCAGACACCTAGTGGTGGTGGTGCGTCTCTTTCTTGGACGTCATACACTTTACCTTATACTTCTTTTACAACAGGCGCCCCAAGCGCATCAATATTTACTTTAGCTGCCCAGGAAATGGTACACGCCGTTGTAATTAAACATTCTACAGCATTTACCGGTGGCGGCTTGACAGGCTATACGATTAGTGTAGGACCTATTTATTCAGTTAATAAATATGCTAGCGCATTCAATGTTTTCCAGACAGTCGGATCTCAAGCCGCACAAACTTCTCAGTGTCTCTTTATAGAAGATTTCAGTTCGGCTAATGTTATTTATGCTACCGCGGTTGCTACAGGTGCTGCAGTTAGTGCTGCTACAGCTGGGAGCGTAACAATATGGATTTTAACTAGCACAATATAAACTATGCCATTTGTATACTATTACGACCCAAGTGACGGAGTTCCATCTGAATCAAAGGTAGGTGCTTTGACTGGAGCAGCGACCAATGTGCCTGGAGTTTTAACAAACGCTACTCCTCCTTCAGCTAACCAAGTTTTGGCTACCACAGATGCTAACGATGCCACGTGGACTTCTACTCCTACCATTAATATTACAGGTAGTGCCTCCTTGGACTTGCCTCTGACAGGAGGATCGTTGTCGGGCGCAATATCCATTCCTAGCGGCGATTTCTATACGTGGACAACTGCGGGAGATCAAATCCCAGGTATAGGTGCTACAGCTTCCACGAACGGGATTATGGTTCTTCAAACGTATGGAGGAACCGGCGCAGTCTACATTAACCCTAATCCTTCTACAGGTACAGGTGGTCTTGTTGTATGTGCTGGAGGAGTAACGACCTTCTCTGCCGTTGGAGGCATCAGTGGCGCTGGAGTCGTAAGCGGTACATCTCTTTCCGTATCTGGTCAAGTTGGAGGAGGCTCTGCAAATATTACGGGAGCAGTCCTCGGCGGTCAGTTTACAGACACGATTGATAACTTAACCCCAGGCAGTGGAAGTTATACTGTCAGCTGGGCGTCAGGCGCAATCGTTAATCTCGATTTAACTACGAGCACCACTATTACTTTTTCTGGTGCGGTAGCTGGACAGACTCTAACATTCTTCTTAACTCAAGGCGGTTCCGGATCAAATACGGTTGCTTGGGCGAATACTATAAGATGGCCCGGCGGTACTGCTCCGACACTTACAACGACCGAAAGTAAGACAGATGTTATATCTTTCTTTTATAATGGATCGAGCTACTTCGGATTCATTGGTGGATTAAATTTCTAATATGCGTATTGGTCATCTCGTTATAGATGCGTACAAAGGCTTACTTCCTAATATATACTCAACGCCGGGGAGTTATTCTTTAACAGTACCTTCTGGCCATACGCAAGCGACTATCCTCCTACACGGTCCCGGCGGAGGCGCCGGAGGAAGCGGAGATCCTTTGAATGAAGAAGGAGGATATTGCGGTGGAGGTGGAGGTGGATTTACCGCGGGATCTACGGGAACTTATGGTTATGGTGATCCTCCAGGAACTGCGGGAACTAACACTACTCTTTCACATAGTAGTACTACTATAGCGATAGCAGCAGTTGGCGCCGGAGGTCAAGGAGGAAATGGTCCGGGTAATTCTGGTTTTCCAGGACCTTTCGTCGGAGGTGTTGGAGGCTCTGCCGGAACTAGTTCTGCATCAGGACTTACGCTAGTAGCGGGCGGAGGCTCGTCTGGCGGCGCTCCTGTTTTATTCAATGGTTCTGGAGGTTCTTCAGGTGACGCAGTAAGTGGCACAATTTCGGTTACTAACGGAGAAGTACTTACTATTGTCGTAGGAACAGGAGGCGGGGGAGGCGCGTGCTCGTACGCCGGTTTTTCTCCTCCTAAGGGTAATCCTGGCTCGTCTGGGTACGTGTCTATAACTTTTATTTAATATGAAAATGATAAGATGGCTCGGAACAAATATAAGCTGGTTCTTCGATAAGCTAACAAAAGATTTAAACAAGCACAGGACTATACTGTGTTGGGTATATTCTATCTCATATCTGGTATTAGTTAGGTACTGTGTACTGACTAATCCGTCGACAATGAATACAGCTATTATGACCACAGGCGGAGTTTGTGGTACGATTTTTTCAGCATGGGTAATTGGTAGCGCCCACGTTTCTGCTACGCGAATTCAGTATCCAATGCCGGTTACACCCGGTAGTACAGGCGGCGATCCCGTAGATATGACCGACCCCGGATTCTAAGGAGTATTTAAATGGGTAGAGATCCAGACAGAGAGTGGCAGCTGCAAATGACTTCGTTAATTGCGGAAGTTAAAACTAATCAAGAAAATTTACATGTGACGTTAAATAATTATTGTGAAGCTACTAATAAGCGATTAGAGAAGATGGAGCACATCGTTATAGGAAATGGAAAGCCAGGCTTGTCCGAAGAGGTAAGAAGCCTCAAGGGTAAGTGGGCTGCTTTTTATGGACTAGGTCTGCTCCTTCTATCCGGTTTGATTAATTACGCGGTAGAATCCGCTATCTTTAATAGACCAGTAGCTAGTTCACATGTGCCAGTAATAGAATCGACAGCTAGTGCGGAAACGACAAGATAAGGAGATCCCATGAAGAAATGGATAAGCAACGTTAAAGAATGGTTTAGAAAGCTTTTTGTAAAGGTAGAGACTGGTGCGCTTGAAAGGATAGTTCGTGAAAAATTAGCAGCGAGTCCAATAAATTCGTGTGATCATAAGTTTGCAGTAAAGCAGGTATGGACTCGAGTAGCGACTAGACAGTTTGAGTTGCAGAACGAAATAACTTGCGTAAAGTGCAGTGATCGTAGAGTGGAAGCTATTAGGTAAGTTATGGTTTGCGAACTTTGCGACAAGCCGTTTGACAAAGAGAAACGCAAACTAACCGTACGCGGTAAGATATTTTACGTGCATGATATGTGTTTAAGAAAGGCTACTAAGAGGCAGTTGGTGGCTAAAAAAATTATAAAGAAGGACGACTTCAGCTGGAGACTTTAAACTAAATGGCAAATCTACCAGGTATTATACAACTATCCGACCTTGCTAACTTCACAGCGTCTGCGACAGAGCTTGGCTTAATTCAGCTTCTCGGAGACCTTGGAGGATCAGCTACGCTCCCCGAAGTAGTAGGTTTGCGAGGCGTTCCTGTCTCGTCTACAGCTCCCGTCTTTAATCAAGTTCTTACTTTCGACGGTGCTGCATGGATTCCTTCGTATCTTGGTAACATGGCTGTCGGAGGAGATCTACGCGGATCGATATTAGATGCTACGGTCGTAGCGATTCAAGGTATACAGATTATTCCTTATGGAACTGTAACATCAGGAACATCTACATCAGGAGCGAGCCCCTCAACAAATCTAACAGGCTTGTCTCCTGCTACAACTGCTGCGGTAGGCGTAACGGTTGATGGCTTATACTTACCATATGTAACATTCAACGCGCTAACTTCTATCACTGGTCCCGCTATAGCTTCTAACTTACAGAATGCTATCAATGCTGCGCTATCTGCGACTACAACCGATTCTACTACGGAAGCATTAACCGTTAGTCCCTCATTCCCTTACACCGTTACACTAGCGCACCTTCCTGTAAATATACCAACAATCTCGGGATATTCCTATGCAGTTAGTACTCCTGCGGCAGGCCAGTTTACTGTCAATTTTTCTACAGGAGTTCTGACATTCAATCTAACCGCGGCAGGTTTCCCTGTTGTAGTCGATTACGCCTACACACGTCCCACTTTATCAGTAACTGCTACGTATACCGGTTCTCATTATGTTGTCACATCTAACTCTTCAGGTCCCTCTAGCTCCGTAGTATTTTCTTCTCCGATATTCGTTGCTCCTCTCGCGAACTGGCCAGATGTAACTCCTCTACTCAAGCTCGGCGTAGCTAACGGAGGTACAGAAGTAGCAGGTACTTCAGGAGCTATACCTGTCGGGTACGTACTGACCTCAGCAGGATCTAATACTGCTTCTTGGCAAGCAGGCGGAGGCGGAGGTGGTGGATCGGGTCAGGCGCCGGTATTTTTCCCTTCAGTAACTCCTGTATCTTTTGCGGTACAGACTTTTACTGTTCCAGGAGCAATTAGCTTATGGGCTGGAGTATTTGATGGAACTAATTTTTGGCTAGTAGATAACGGGAGCGATACTGCAACCTATGTAACGAGTTCTGGCAGTGTACTAAGCAGTTTCTCGGTCGCCGAAGGTATGTCGGGAGTAACATTTGATGGCACTAATCTGTGGATGAGTAGTGACGGCGAAAGTAATTTATATGTGTACTCAACAGCAGGAACATTACTTCAGACTTACCCTATAAGTAACCCCGCACTGTCTATCACATACGACGGTTCTACTTTCTGGGTGACGGATAATGGCGGTAACTTAGTACAGTATTCAAACCTCGGAGTGTTACTGAATACGTATACATTCTCATTTTTTGCGGGGCAGGTCGTATACGCTGGAGGAAATCTTTGGGCGCTAGATAACGTTAATAATCTTCAAAAGATTTCACTTTCGGGTGTACTTTTAAATACATATCCGCTACCTACTCAAACCGCTTCTTCTATAACTTTCGATGGTTCTTCTACCCTTTGGATATGGGATGCGTCAAATCCTACGGCACGTCTAGTAAGTGCAACCCTTTCTGGGGTAATTACTCTCGTTAATAGCGTACCTTACGATCAAGAAAATTTCAATAATCTCGTTTTTGGGGACGGAAATTTATATGGGATTGGCGGAGGACCCGCTGGTGATAATTTCTCGTTAATTAGCACAACTGGCGCAATAACGTATACATGGGAAGTAACGTCTACAACAGAAAGTCAGGTACAGATGGCGGTGCCTTTCGCTACTACTGCAGCTAATCTCTACGTATTGCCTACCTCTACTACCGCAGGTGGTTCTTCAGTTTCTGTAACCTTAAGAAAGAATGGTGTAAATACTACATTAACCGTTACGATTCCTGCAGGCACCTCTACCGCAATATTTGATACAACACACACTGTAGCATTTGCTGCAGGGGATCTCATAGACTTTGGGGTGGCTTCGAACTTTACATCTACTGGCACTGATCTTCAAATCAGTCTCACGTTATCAGGAGCTGGGGGCGGAGGAGGCGGATCTCCGACAGGTCCTGCGAGTGGTGACTTAGCAGGAAATTACCCAGACCCAATTGTTAATTCTATCCAAGGCGTAGTTATCACAGGTACTCCAACTGTAGGGCAGGTTCTCGAGGCTACCTCCCCTACTGCGGCTACATGGCATACTATTACTAGTTCCGCTACATATAGCCGCTCTCCAGCGACAGGAGACGGCAGTACAACCGTATTCACTGTTCCTTCCTACGTACTTGGTAATAATTCTCTTCTAGTATTTAATGATGGCGTCTTAATGTTAGCGACGGTAGATTATACTGAGACTACTACTACCTCTGTTACCTTCGCGACTGCACCTGTTTCAGGAGCTACATTATCCTTTATTGTGGCAAGTTCTTCTGCAGGAGGCGGTGGCGCTCCTGGCGGAGTAACTGGCGATATTCAATATAATAACGCGGGAACATTTGCAGGAGATACCTCATTCACTACAGACGGTGCAGGTAATGTAACGGTAACTACTTTATCCGCCGCAGATATAGGCGCCGCTGCTTCTGTGAGTGTGGGTGGTGAACTTTCCGTTGTTGGTATATCCTCTTTAGATAACGGAACTATCATTACAGACGGTACTGGCAATGTTAATATGGGTGCATCCCTAACGATGGATGGGAACGCTACCAGCATTCATATCTTGGAAACATCCCTGACGCAAGGAGCAATAGTAGGTTATCTCAACGCCTTCCCTTGGTTACACGACGGCTCCGAACTTGAATTTGGAGGATATTACAGCGGTACTACACCGTTCGCTGTTTCGATGAATGCTCCAAGCGGAAATTTCTACATAGGAGCCGACGGATTTACCCGCTGGGGTGTCGGAGTCAATCCATCCATTGGAACTCTAACGATTGATCAGGCAACTGGAAATCTAGTTTCTCTCGGTACCGCGTCATTCTCAAGTTTACAACTAACTCTTGGAGCTACTGCTGGTTATGTCTTAACTTCTGATGCATCGGGTGATGGCTCGTGGCAGCCTGCCGCGAGTATCCCTCCTTCTCTGTTATATGAGGGAGGAGTACTTACTGGCCCTATACTTACTCCTTCTATTGTTCCAGGTTCTATAAGCGATTCTTGGACATTTGATTCCTTCCCTACAAGCGGAAGTTTTCCGATTGGTATAGTATTTGACGGCACCAACATGTGGGTCGCAAATCTATTTAGCGACTCTGTATCGGTATATGCCCCGGACGGGTCGTTATCAGCAACCTATACAGGTACAGGTTCACAGCCAATAGGTATGGCGTTTGACGGTAGTAATGTATGGACTACCAATAGAGGCGACGGCTCCGTCTCTATAATAACGTCGGGTGGCGTAATTTCCAACTACTCAATTGGAGCATCTGCTCCTCAGGCTATCTGTTGGGATGGTACCAATATGTGGGTACCGAGTAACGACGGTAATTTGATTCAAGTAACTCCTTCTGGATCTTTTACTGCTTTCAATCTTTTCCCCGGTGATCAGCCTATAGGTATTGCATTCGATAATACCAATCTATGGGTAACGCTGCTTGCTGCAGGGGCAGTCGCAGAAGTTAACACTAGCGGAGTTTTACTAAATACTTATCCTACGGAAGGCGGAGGCTACCCTACAGCTATCGTTTACGATAATCTTTTCATGTGGATAGCCAATGAAGGAGGCGCTCTAACTAAAATGGATCCTTCTGGTGGGGTGACCAATTATTATGGTATCCCTACTAGCACAGGCACTGGCGTGCAGTATATGGGCTGGGACGGTACTAATATCTGGATATCTTCTAACAGTACAGTAGCTGTTGTCCAGAACGGCTTATTAATAGAATCCTACCCCTTTGCAGATCCAGGTGGTATTGCATTCGATGGTACTCACATGTGGTTCCCAGACAGAGGAACTAATCTTCTGTGGGAAAGTTTTCCGGGTACATCTTTCCAAGGTCCTGTTGTAGGTGGAACAGTTGCTGGTGGCGACCTCAGTGGTACTTACCCAAATCCCACGGTTGTTTCCGCTGCTGGAAACTTTACAGTTGACGGTAATCTTATCGTTAATGGAACTACTACTCTCGATGATGGGTCAATTACTACAGACGGAGCGGGCAACGCGTCGCTAGTGTCGTTAAATGCCCTTCCTACTCCGGGCAGCGACTTAACTCTCAATGGATATAATGCCCCTACTGGTCACCGCGGAGGTGACATTGATATTAATGCAGGGCAGGGTGGTACTGCCGGTGGGACAGTTAGCATAGAGGCCGGCACTGCATTCGACCTGGGCGGTACTGGTGGATCAGTTACCATCGCAGGGGGTTCCAACGCGCTCGGCGGAGAAGTTCGTATCACTGCTGGTAGTGATTCCAATGGTAACAACGGAGGAGTAATTACTATTGGAGCAGGTGGCTCATCCCATGGCGGTAACATTACACTTACTCCTGGAGCGGGTTCACCTAACGGGCATGTTCAAATTGTTGACGGTACTCAGGCAGCAGGTAAAGTACTTACTTCTGACTCCTTTGGTAATGCATCGTGGCAGTCTGCTGGATCCGGATCTGATTCAAATGTGCCTGTTTCTTCTGTAACGACCTATACAGTAACACATAACTTAGGATTCTACCCGATTGTACAAGTCATAGACAGCAGTGGTTACCTAGAAATTCCAAACAGCGTACAGCACACGGATGTAAATAACTTCACGGTAACATGGGCAACTTCGTTCACAGGCACAATCATTTACAGGTAAAACAATGGAACTTAATGGATCTCTAAATATTGACGCTAACCTAATTGTTAAGGGAACTGCTTCTCTTGACAACGGCGCTATCACTACTGATGGTTCTGGTAATATCAATACTACTGGATCTTTCACAGTAGGAGGTAATCCTCTTCCAGGGGCAGTTGGTTCCATGACTTCTTACGCGTTAAGCGGTACACCTGTAGGAGTTGCCTTTGATGGTATTAATATGTGGACAGCTAACTATGGTAGCAATACTATAGATAAGATTGGGCCTACTGGAGTTGTAACTACTTATAGCGGTCTTCAACCCAGCCCAGAAGCTATTGCTTTCGACGGTGTCAATATGTGGATCACTTCTCTCAGTGTAGGAGGATCCGGCCCAGGATTCGTGACTAAAGTTGCACCAGATGGTACCGCAACTATTTATAGTGGTACTGGAACAAATCCGGTAGGTATTGCTTTCGATGGCGTTAATATGTGGACGGCTAATGTAGTAGGTCAGACGCTATCTAAGGTGGCGCCTGACGGTTCGATGACTGCCTATGCGCTACCTACTAGCGAACCGTATGACCTAGCTTTTGATGGTACGAATATGTGGGTTACGGATTACGCTACTGGCAATATAATGGTAGTTACGCCAGACGGCGGAGTTACAGTATATCCATCTCCAGGTGTAGGAACTCCTTACGCTATCGTCTTTGATGGTATCGATATGTGGGTAATTTACACAAGTGGTGGGGGTAGTTCTCTAGTTAAGGTTGCGCCAGATGGTACGATGACAGTTACCCCAAATACTGTACAGTACGCGGATTATCTGTGCTATGATGGTACTAACTTGTGGACTAATTCTTTTGATGGTACTCATCGTATCGCTGTTAAAATTGGCCCAGACGATAGTCTAACTTACTACGAAGCAGTAGGAGGTAGCTTAGCTGATATGGCTTTCGATGGTCTAAATATCTGGGCGGTCAGCGAAAACGATCACACCATTACCAAAATTGTAACAGCCTCTCCTGTCCGAAAACAGCCCGCAAATCTTTATGATTTCGCTCTCGCTTCCGCGCAACTTCCTAGTAGTGCTGCAGGACCGTCTGGCGGAGATCTCAGTGGTACTTATCCAAATCCAGTTGTAGCGCAATCTTCGGCGGCAACATTTACGGTAACAGGCGCCCTCGCCGTAGATGGATCAACTTCGCTTGACAGCGGCACTATAACTACAAATGGTAGCGGTACTCTAACTGCAGCTGGATTAATTACTTCAACACTTCAGGTGACTACAGGAGTAACTTCTGGCGACGTATTAACTTCCGACGCATCTGGAAATGCAACTTGGCAACCCGCTTCTAGTAGCGCGCCCGGCGGAGTAACTGGAGATATTCAATATAATAACGCGGGAGTATTCGCGGGAGACACTTCCTTTACTACGAATGGAAGTGGAGGTGTAAGCGTTAATAGCTTATCTATTGGAATTACTCAAGTACTCGACTCAAGTCGCAACTTGAGTGTTAATAACCTAAGTGTTGGTGGATTATTTTCAGTTTCTAATTTAACTATAAACCAAAATATTACAGTTGATGGTTTAGTAGTATATCAACCCAATAGTATGGCTCCTGGCGCTGTGCAAGGAGGGGTTTACTATAATTCAAGTCTTAATGCATTGGAAGTTTCGCTAGACGGCTCTACATTCACTCCGATACTAACTTCTTCATCCAGTATTGCCGCAGCTAATATTTCAGCAGGTACAGCTGGGATTAACATTACAGGTAATGCTGCTACTGCCAACGCACTGAACTCTGCTACGACAGTTGTCAACGTTAGTTCCGCGACAGCTCCTACAACTGGACAAGTTCTTACGGCTACTTCAGGTACTGCAGCAACTTGGCAGACTCCTGGAGGATCAAGCGGTACTCCTGGTTTCACAAGTGTTCTCGGTACGGGAGCAGATGGAGCAGTTGTCATTTCTTCAAATACTGCATTAGCTTCAACATACAACTTTGGAACTCAAGGAAACGTCGCCGTCAAAAATTATTCTAGCTTAACCGTTAATAACGGATCTACTCTTAGCTTAGCATCTGGAGTAAATGGAATGATTCTTTACTGCACAGGAACTGTAACGGTTAACGGTACTATTACCGCGAGTGGACAAGGAGCAACAGGCGGCGTAAACACAGTTGGAAATAACGGCGGCGAAGTTATTGGATGGGCGACACCTTCTTCAGCACTATTTACGCAATTATTCGCAAATCCGTCTGCTCTCACTGGATCAGATAGCTATCAGGGTTTCGCAAGCGGTAACGCAATCATATCGGGAGCAGGGAGTGCAGGAAACAGTGGTAACCCTGGCGGCGCGCACGGCGTAGGTCTTGGAGGACCCGCTCCGTCTGCGGCCCAGCTCGCAATCTTTAACAACATGCCTGCTTACGCTTACTCTTGGGGAATATTACTCACGGGAGCAGGAGGCGGCGGCCTTGGTAACGGAGAAACGGGACAAGGTGGAAGTGGCGGTGGATTCGTTATGATCTTTTGCAATAGCCTCATTATTGGCGCGACAGGAGTGATATCTGCCAACGGCGGAAGCGGTCCTACTAGCGGTGCACAGGGTATTCCTGGAGCGGGTGGAGGAGGAGCAGGTCTTATTGTTCTTGCGTACGAAACTATCTCTAATAGCGGCTCTCTTCAGTGTAACGGTGGAGCAGGCGGAAGCGTTGCGGCAGGTGTTGCTCCTGGCGGCGCTGGCGGAACTAATACGACTATCAACGGAACTCCTACTTCAGGATCTAACGGAGTCACAGCAACTGGCGCGGATATCTCAGCCAGCGGTGGTGGCGGATCAGGCGGACCTATCGTCGGAATTGTAATCTAACGGAAATATAATGACAACTATTCATCCTATATTACTAACACAAACGGGAACAGCTCCTACGACTGGAGAAGTTCTAACAGCTACTTCTTCAACAACTGCTAGCTGGCTACCTGCTTCAGGAGGTGGTAGTAATGGTCCCAACTACTACATAATTGGTCCTACAGGTAATTATTCCACTCTGACACAGGCGGTCGCGGCTCACCCAGAATGGACCGATGGGACATTAGCGGTTACGGTCACTATATTCTTCCAGGCGGGTGATTATGTAGAATCGCCTATCGTTCTTAATGGAGGAACTGGAAGTATAAATCTAACATGTACAACTAGCCCAGATAGTTTAGCTATCCTTAATTACAATTCGGCTACTCCTGCGATAACACATGCGGGCGGTACTCTTACTATTGCGCAGTTGCAGATTACGAATCCTGTTGGCGTAGTTATAAATTGTACGGGTACGTTTCCTAGTGATGGTCTTATTATTGGTAACGATTCCTTCATAGATACCGATCTTGGCGCAGTCCCTTACGCATTGACGTTTAATTCTGCAGGCTCTCTCAATGTTCAGGGTAACTCTCTCGTATTCGGTATTCACTATAATGGATCAGGAACGCAGAGTAGCCTTAATCTTAACCAGGCGCTTGTTTTCAATTATGGAGCACCTCCTCTATATATTGCAAACGGCCCAGAATTTGGAACACCGTTTGGATTTACCGTTAATTATTCTCAGCTCAGCGAGTTTAGTAATACGTTCCCTGCTATATTCGGTGCTGCAAATGGCTACGGTGGAAATATCAGTTTCAACGATCTCAATGGATCCGCTCCTACGAGTAATAATATCGGTACCAACGCGGGCGCGATTGGAAGCGTTCCACTAGCTACAAATCCTAGCGGCGGCGGGGGAATACTTCAAGTACAGGGAGATTTTTCTGCTAACTCTATAACAACTCCAGCATTTCAAGTAACAACAGGTGCATCCGCGGGAGCCGTTCTGACTTCTGATGGTTCAGGAAACGCAACTTGGCAGGCTCCTGCGGCCGGATTCGTTTTAGGAGCGGTTACTTCATATGCTATAGGTACCACTACCGCTGATGACATTGCGTTTGATGGCGTCAATATGTGGGTATCTGATGGATCTAGTGGAGGCGGGGTAGCCAAAGTTTCTCCAGATGGTGGCTACACCTTCTATCCTGCAGGATCGGGCTATCCTGGAGGTATCGCGTTTGATGGCGTCAATATGTGGCAAACGGGCTACACCCTCGCTAAAATAGCTCCGAACGGAACTGCAATCACCTTTGCTGCGGCAGCAGGTCAGCCGCAGAGTATCGCTTTCGATGGCGTCAACATGTGGACGGCTAACTACTCCGATAACTCTGTTACCAAGATCACTCCAGATTTAACACAAACAGTTTACTCTATACCGGATTGCACTACGCCTGGAGGTATCGCGTTTGATGGCGTCAATATGTGGATGGCTGGGATTGTTAGTAATACTATTTCGATGATTACTCCCAGCGGCGTATCTGTTACTTACCCTTTGTCAGGAATTAACCCATACGGCGTTGCATTCGATGGCACGAATATGTGGGTCGCATTCGGAGGAAGTCAGGCGGTTTCTATGGTCGCACCTGATGGAACAGAAACCTATTATTCTGGAGCTCCAGACTTTGGGGCAAAAATAGCATTTGATGGTACCGATATGTGGGTTACGTGCGGCGGCGGAAGTGGTTCAGGAAATGTCATACAAGTATCCCCATCTGGCGCTTTTACACTATGGCCTGTTGCTTCGTCGTATAGTCAAGGTATTGCGTGGGATGGCCAAAATATGTGGGTGGCTTCCTTCAGTAATAATGTTTATAAAGTAGCGGTTAGCCCAGATTATCACATTGCGCCGAATCCCGATGATCTTTTTGGATACGCAGTATTAAATAAAGAGGGCCAGGAGAACATAGCGGTAGGAACTACCCTGCTCGATATACCGATTGCTGGAGGATATCAGACAATATTCGATGGAACAAATATTTGGGTTCTCAATTATGCTAGCAATACAGCTACTCCTGTTTTAGCTTCAACGGGGACTATCGGAACGTCAATTACTGTTGGTAATAATCCATTCAGAGGAGTATTTGACGGAACCAATATCTGGGTGATAAGCGCGACTGACGCTAGTGTAACACAAGTTTCAGTTGATACTTTATCGCCAGTTGCAACTTACGTAATAGCAGGGGCCAGTGCTCCTTCTGGTATTTCTTTTGATGGAACTTATTTTTGGATCGCAGATTATGCTACAGGTGACGTTTATAAAATGAATAATCTGGGAACAGTGTTAGATACTATCCCGGTTGCCGGCGAATTGTACGGAATACCTTTCGATGGGGCTAACGTCTGGGCAGTGAGCGCATCAGCTAATACCGTAACAAAAATACAGACTTCTAACTCTGCAATTATAGGCACTTACCCAACAAATCTCAGCTATTCCTACGAAGCGTGCTTTGACGGAAATAATATTTGGGTGTCTGACGCAGGCGGAACTAATGTTACTAAGTTCCAAGCATCAACAGGTACTCTTCTAGGAACTTTCCCTGCTGGAAATAATTGTTACGGATTGTGTTTTGATGGTACCTATATTTGGTCGCCGGGTAACCTCGATAATGTATTAGTTCAGCTTCTCGCAGCGACTGGCGCAACCGTAGGAACTTATCATATTTCTTCGGGCGGCACCCTTGTGGGAGTAACATTTGATGGGAATAATATCTGGACAGTTTCCGCGGTCGACTTAACTAAGGTAGCGGACCCCTTGCCACTTGATCCGTGGGCAATACTTCCTCGCGGAGCAATCTTATCAACAGGATTAGCAATTCCAACTGGAGCTGCAGGTGGCGATTTGTCGGGAACTTACCCGGATCCTGTCGTATCATCTATAGATGGCGTGCCAGTCTCAAATGTTGCGGGTGGTATCAATGTTCATTTAGCTACTGATGCTAACTTTTTAGTACAGACATTTGGCGTAGGAGACGTGACCCTTTCTGCGGTAAATGACGCATACAACGCTAATACGCCAATGGCGTTCCGCGCGAGCAGCTATGTTTTTGAGAATCCGGGCGCAAGCACTGCTACTTTTAACGTTCCAGTTACAATCGCGGATGGTACACAAGCAGCGGGGTATGTATTCACTTCCGATGCATCGGGCGATGGTTCGTGGCAGGCGCCTGCTGCGCAGCCACAGGTATTAGCTCTTATGTCTAGTCCGGGAGCTGTTGGGGGAGCTACACAGACATTGACGGTGACAGGGCTTCTTGCTACAGATACTATCTTGGCGGTGACACAGATTACTCCAGGCGCGTCAGCAACGCTATCATTACTAGGAGTTAATCTACCTCAATCAGACGGATCTATATCCGTTTATTGGGTAGCAGATCCGGGAGTCGGCGCGGTTGTACTCGTATCAGTTTTACGATCTTAATTATAAGGAGATTAAAATGAAAATTCGTTACGATGGTTCAGGAAATATTAATGCGTGTTGCGTCAATTCCGCCTCTCTTGGTGGATCAACAGTTATTACTATCCCCGATAACGCCGCACTTCTATCGAACCCTTGGAAGTATACATGGAATGCAACTACTGGTTCTTTAGTACTTAGAGAGGCGGTGGTTCTATCTACTGCGACTCCTCTTACTAACGGAGTGCCAACCGCTTCCGTGAATACTAACATTGTTGTTACCTTGACTGCTAAGAATTCTTCTGGGGCAACAGATACATCCGCAAACTTTGTGGTATCTCTTTCGGACTTGAACGCGGCGCCTGGCTCTCCTGCTATCCCTAGCGTCACGCTAGCTTCAGGGGTAGGTACAGCTACTCTTACATCCGCTACTGCAAAGAAGATGCTTCTATGTGCTCGCTCAGCAGGAGTTTGCTCCGGTAGCCTTGCTGTAGCGTTCGCGTAAAGTAATTTATACTTACAGGCCAGTAGTCTCGTTGAGGATAAACTATGTTAAACTGTGAATGTCGAGATCATAATCGTTGGCACGATAAATGTAATAATCACTGCGCTAGTTGCTTTGAGCGCAGATGGAGTGATCAGGAAAGAAAACTTGTTCGTGATTCAATGATTCTTATGCCTGAGCGCTTCAGGGCTACTGCTAACGACGAAAGAGTTTTGATGTTCCTCGAAACAGTTGTCGCGGATATCAATGCTATTCCCCCGTCTGAAAGCCTTCGCATAGATGATTTATCTCCGATCATAATTCCTATTGTTCGATTCGGTGCGAGCTTGTATGCCCAGATCTTTCAGCAGATGGGTGCGACAATCGACGACTTCACTTGGAGTGACCAGGGTATAACTGTCGCCATCGATCAGACAAGTAAAATCAATGCGTCTCTCGCAAATACAACGAAGGCGTATGAACGTATGCTTGTTAATTATAAGAAGACTCGTGTTATTGCACAAGGTGGTCGTGGATTGGGTACTCCTCGGTATCAATCGCAGCTTGGGCAGTTCTTAAAGATTGCGCTTGGAAGCTCGTTCTTATTCAACTCTTTTTAACGCTTGTCCAAAGCATTTTAAGCGTTTAAGGATATGTTTAATAAGCTTTGCTGCTTAGTAAATCCTATTTGTGATGATGGTCCTTGTATTGATTGTATGCGTGAGTTAGCAAGGAAGTATATGGCTCTAGTTGACGGTGATTTTGTCGCGGCGAAAAATTTGACAGATTTAGTATAGACCGTTTATAATAGCGAACAGGATACTATGGAAAAACTGAATAAGTTGAGCGCGAAAGAAGAGTCCGGCGAACAAAATCTTAGTGGCTTGTATAGAGTCACTATGGATGTCCATGTTACTGATCAAAATGTCGAAGCTCTTAAGGAGCTTGCAAAGAAGCTGGGCGACATTAATGATATGACAATTGAGAGGCATGCCTCTGAGTCGCCCTTTAGTATTGGCGACACAATTGAATTGACATCAGAATACACCTGCGACAAATCTGTTTATCAAGATTCTTGCGGGAATCTATTCATCTCTGACAGACCCGTAGAAGGCAGTGTCGAGAAGATTGGGGTGTTCCGGGTTAGTTTGCCTGCAGGCACTTTCGCTGAAGTCAATAACAAGTCAACAAATGGCTCTACAGAGGTACTCTTCTCTGGTGAATCTATTTATTTAGATGACATTAGCAGAATTGCCTATCTAGGGATTTTAGCACTACCTTCGGCACTGCTTGCTAAATAATGATTGCTCCTACTCCAGTCTATGGCGTATCCGTTGAGAATCTTCTCGCTGGGCGTCGTATGCTCATCGAGTGGGATCTTAACCCATTGAATCAAGGTATAACGCAATATACTGTTTGGCGTTCGACTCAGGAGTATCAGGGCTTTGAGAAGATCGCAACTCTCAATTCTCCTACGTACCAGTTCATTGATAAGGTTCCTTATACGTTCGGCGTAATATTCTTTTATAAAGTTCTGGCTGTTAATGCCGCAGGTGTTTCAAGTAACATCACTCAGTCTAATGCCGTATCAGATCAGACGTTTGATGACTTCGAAGAAAAACCATTCAGAGCTACTACGTTACAATTTGATGCATTAGTAACTAATGAGACTCCCGGTGGTACCGTTGACGGCGTAAATAAAACATTTACAACAGCTAACTTATTCAGATTTGATTCTTTGCAAGTTTATCTTAATGGTATCAACCGCATTAACGCAAATTCAAACGCTTCCGTAGTTGACTATACCGAGGGAGCGAACCAGATGTCCTTTACGTTTTCGAATGCGCCGGCGCAAAATGATATCATAGTTGTTACTTATCTTAAACTATAATGGCACATCTTCAGATTCTTCCATCGATCAACGATCGCGTTGATCCGCTTGTTGAGAGATTCCTCGACATGCGAGAGAAGCTTCGATGGATGTTAGCGATGGGTGGAGAGCGTGTCCTTCTTTATAAGAGATTGTATTCTGGAGAGCTCTCTCCTTATTATGATCCAATTAGAAAGACGGTGCAGGCGAATCCAACAGATTTTATTGGATACGGTACGCCATTCGTTGGGGGCTTTTACGGACCGTTTGAAATTTTCGTAAGCTTACAGAGCGGTTCAACCCCCCAACAGATCACTTCTTATGATCAAGGATTGAGAAGAACCTTCAACGCTGTTGGTAACTGGGCGCTATGGGAACCGCAGCTTAATAATAAAGATTTTATTGTACGTAGAAACAATCAGAGATTGTGGATCACAGATGTAGATATTTCCAAATGGAGACATCACGTTCTTCATTATTCTTTTAAGACAAGTGAAATTGAGCGTAGCAACGTTATTTACAATATCCCTATAACTGGGTTAGCGGATACTCAGACAGGCTTAGTTTGTCCTATAACTCCGTTACCTACATCTCCTCCATTACCAATATCTGAAGTGCAAGTTTAAATTTTAAATGGCCAACTATTCATGGATCGGTCCCATCATCATCAAACGTGTTCGGGATGCGATTGTCCTGAACTTACGTCGACAATTTTCGTATGACACGATGTATCCCTATGTAGAGACTGTAACGTTTACAGCTCTTCCAGGTGTAGTGAATCTTGATCTTGAATCGCCGTACGTAACAGGCGCTGGCACTAATTTTACAAAAACTCTTAACGCTGGAAACAGAATTCAGTTTGCAAGTGATGTTAATTATTACTACGTCCTATCCGTTGCGAGCGATACTAGTTTAACGTTGACGACTAATTATACGGGACAGACAGTTTCGAGCGCGACAATAAGTATTGCGTCTAACGTTGTGGTAAATTTTGATTGTACGCGTATAGCCATCAACGACGCAACGCCTCAAGACTATTACTACTTACCTGCACTTGTAGTAAAGACGGCTGCTGGTGAAGAACATCGTTTTCTACAAGAAGATTTTTTCGAAGAATTTACAGATGTGAATGGAAACCAAAGCGAACGCAGAGGCGCTCCTATGGATATCAACGTAACGATAGAGGCGTTAGCTATAGACGTAATCACAAGAGATCAGCTGGTAGACCGCTTATACGAAAAGTTCAAAATTATTACGACGGATCTTGCAGAAAATGGTATAGGTATCTTAAAGACGTCGATACTTCCTGACGATCGAAAATTCGAAAATGATCGTTGGTGGTATACATCCAGTATTTCGATGAAGTTGTACGCAGAGTGGTTGGATGAGGATATCGCAGCATTGAATTCGTCGATGACGGGCGTTAAGACGGGAATCTACACAGCACATGGCGTTGATCAACGTTTCCAGATCAAAGATAGTTAATACGGTCAAAAATTTAGGAGAAAATCCCTATGGCAGACACAGCACCTTCTTTAGCGGCAGAGAATGCCGAAAGCGGCGTAGTAGTTACATACGTACCCGCTACTAACCAGCCTTCTGTTCCGGGTGGTATACGTGTAGTCGGTCTTATCGGCACGGGATTGAATTACAAGAATGTTACCGTTAAGGTAACTCGTGGGTCCGTTCTTAATGGACTTGATCCGCTAACTCCTGTGGCACTATCGCTACCTAGCACGATCACTGATGAAAACTATGTTGTCTACGCGTTAAATGCTGATTATACTCTTTCATTACCTGAGAGTATCTCTGGCAGCTGGACTCCTGTATCTCTTATAACCGGAATCCTTGCTCTTAATATTAACGGAGACGGACAGCAGACGATCATGCTTAATCTCGCGGATTCGGGTGGAGCGCAGATCGCAGCAGACATCCAGACTAAGGTGCGCGCTCTTGTACCTTTCAACTCGTCCAACGCTCTTGCGTATAGCGGCTTCTTAGCCTCTTATAATAATGGACAATTCACGCTAGAGTCTGGAACATTTCCTATCGGGTCCGTTGTCGTCAACCCTGCAATCGGTGACGCGGGTATTTTAAATCTAGGAGTCGGTAATCCTGGCGCGGTAGAGACGGCTGGCGGAGGAGTTAACTGGGGTCCTGAAGGATTTGCGTTCGATACTGGATCTATTAACGTAGGTGTCGGAGCATTCCCTTACGGAGTTAACCTTGACGGACAGACCTTTGAAGTCTACGCCAACGGCAGCCAGATGGCGCAGCTCGTTGACTTCGTTGGAGTTAACATTCGCCCTTCCTTCTTTACAGCATTAACAGGTTCTGTATCTCTTACTGTTGGATCAACAACGGTAACGGGTACGGGTACTACCTTCCTTTCACAGTTAGCTCCTGGCGATATTGTTCAGTTTACAGGAGATCCTACTCATACGTATACTGTTGTAAGCATCGCAAGCAATCTCAGCATGCAGCTTGCTACACCTTACGCAGGACCTGCATTAGCTCTTGGATACGCTCTCGTTGCTGCAACTGCCATCACGGGATCCGCTGGAGTAGGCACTATCATCAACGGCGATTTAGACATCGCCCCTAACGACCTTACTTCTGTCACTAACTTCCCGCCGGGTGTTGTTAACGGCGGACAGCATGGTGATGACGCAACCGCCATCGCGGCTCAAGCGGCGGCCTTGGCAGCATTCACAGCCGGGCAGACTGCGGGTGCATCTGGTACTACAATTCCATCAACCTTAGATGGACAGACTCTTCTTCCTGGAGCGTATCAGTTTGCGTCGGGCACCGCGACATTGGCTACATCAGGTCCCGGAACTCTTACGTTCAACGGTCCTTCATCCGCAAGCTGGATCATCTATACAGCTACTACGTTAACGACGGGAGCAGGCGGTACACCTACAATGTCGTTTATTGGTGGATGTTCTGCGGCAAACGTTCTATGGATTATTGGATCTTCTGCTACACTTAACAGTGGAGTTTCTGGTACTTTTGGTGGAAATCTTATCGCGTATACAAGTATTACGGTTACTTCAGGTGGAATTGTTAACGGCTCATTGGCAGCGCTGAACGGTGCTATCACTCTATCAGCTCCTACTATCGTTAATGGCTCTTCCGCAAATACCGTTGTAAGTCTTGGTACTGGAATTATTCAGCAGATGAATGCTGCATTCTCTCCTGTAATAACGTTTAATTCTACTATCTCCTCAGCGTCATATACCGTTACTCTTCCACAGTTGCCTCAAGCGGGAGATACATTAATTGTATACGTAGGTTCTTCAAGTCCTACTCTTTATACGTGGACTGCGGGAGTACCGCTAGCTACTCAGTACAACTTGAATCCAGCAACAGGAATCGTAACGTTCAATGCAGCTGCGGCAAATCAATTCGTTGCAATCACTTACGCAGTAGCACCTACGTTAGTAGCGTCTGTTGATATCGAGGGTAGCGCAAACTACATCAAGGTATCCACTACTTCTAATGATAACGCGGTAGTCCAGATCGGTAATGGTACTGTTAACGCAAGCCTTGGATTCACAGCAGGTACTCAAGTAGCTGGTCCTAAGGAGCCTGCTTACCTTACGACTTATTCTTTCACGTATGGAACACCAAAGGTATCAACGCTCACGCTGGACGATTACGGTCCTACTCTGTACACTGACTTAACAAGTCTTGTTGGAGCGTATGGTCCTGTTGCAACGACAAACGATCTCGCGGGATCTCCTTACTCTGTAACTAATACGCTCCCGCTAGGTGCTCAGATTGTCTTTACAAACAGCGCAAACACTGGTGGAATTATGGCAGTACAGTGTAATCCAGCAGATGGTACTCCGTTAGCTCAGTTCCAGGCGGCTCTAAATAAGCTAGCATCTGTCCCAGGCGTTAACATCGTTGTATGTTTGACTCCGATGTCTCTTTTGTATCCGTCTATCGTAGCCCACGTCGTTAACTGCAGTCAGCCGCTAGATGGTCTTTTCCGCACGGCTGTCATGGGGTTTGATCCGACAACAACTACAATTGAGTCAGCAATCAATCAGGCGGAAGGAATTGCAGCAAGTGGTAATGGAAGACGCTTCTTAATGCCATGGCCTGCATCTGTCAATATTGCTCTTGCTAACAACACGAACGCACAACTTGATGGATCCTTCCTTGCAGCTGCTATCGCAGGACTACGTATCAATGGAAACAACGACGTCGCTACTCCGTTACTAAGACAGCAGCTATATCCGTTCACAACCGCCGCTGTTAACCTTCTTCGCACAGATAAGCTCGAACTGCGCGACGGTGGAGTAACCGTTGTAGAACTTCAGAACGGACTTGTTCGTATCACTGAGGATACAACGACCGATCGTTCAACAATTGATAACCAGGAATTCTCTGTAACTGAAATCGTCGACTTCGTTGCAACGACTTGTGCCACACTTCTTAACTCAATCTTCATCGGCGTTAAGATTCTTTCAAATACTACAAGTATCGTTACAGCGACAGTGCAGGTACTTCTTAATAACTTGATCGCCTTGAACATTCTTACAGACTATCAAAACGTTCAAGTTCAGGTTAACCCGCTGGACCCTAGACAGATCGATATCTCATTCGAAGTCGCTCCTGTATACGGTCTTAGATACATCTCCGTCACCTTCTCACTAGAGCAGTAATCTGACCAATGGCTACGCCGCAACTACCGCAAACAGAACAGCGTCTAGCGACATCGCTCTCCATTTATTTCTTACCGGAGAGTTCGATTAGCTTAAGCACTTCTTTTGCAAGTATCTTTGCGCCGAGATCTACGACAACGGCCGTTGTAAATCAAATGCAACAGTTAGATGGTATTGTTTCTTTTAATGAAGAACAGTCTAGAACGTTAGACTGGCGGTATGAAATAGATTCGGACGGCATTGGGGCCCCGCTAGAAGTTATGGCGTCCCCAGTGCGTCATACTATTAAACTTAAAAGGGCTGTAACGTACTATGCCGACTTAATTAGTATTCTTGGATTCAACTCATTAGGGATTAATTCAAGTCAAGGAATACCCGCTGACGGAACAGTTGACGGCGGATTGCTCGCGCAAGCTATCACAAACCCCTATATCTTCATAAAGAAAGAGATTGATCCGTCGGGTAACGATATTGTTACTTTTTATAGAAATTGCTTGCTAGGCACCATAACGAAGGATGCGGCTGTAAATGCAGGGGTGCTAGGCATGTATGAAGACGCCGTGATTTACTACGCAGATCGTCAACTATTTACAGGCTAATCGCAGGAGAAATAAATGGCAACACCACAATTACCAGTAACAGTAGCCCGATTATCTACATCGGTTACTATCAGACTTATTCCGATGGATACTCTTAATGCGGCAGCATTAGCTAACCCTGCGTCTATTCTGACAGCGGTGCAGAGCTCCCCTATTGGTGCTGTAGAGAGTTTTTCGGAAACTAATTCGCGCCCAGCGGTAATCCGTTTCGAGATGAACTCTGACGCTCCAGGAGTTGTACAAGAAGTAACTCCTAACCAGGTTGAAGCTCGTACTATTACTCTTGATCGCGTTGTATTGTATTCTGGCGACGTTCTCGATACCTTTGATGTTACGAATGGAGATATCGTATTCCAGTATTATCCCTTCGCATTGATCAAGGTAGAAGTAGCGCCGGCATCCGCTAACCTTCCCGACATTATCACCGTTTATCGTGACTGTTGGTTCACAACTAACCCGAAGGCATACGCAGTCCGTACTGACTTAAAGATCATCCAGACGGTTAACATCACATACTCAGAGAGAGAAGTCGTACAAGTATAATTCGTTTTGATTTATCGGAGAAGAAAAGATGACACAAGCAACCGCAGGAACGCCCGATCCAAAAAAGCCAATGACGTTAGCAGACATATCCCAGCTTGGTTACATTCAGAAAACCCGCGAAGTATTCGAGGGTGCGACTCTGACTGTCCAAACTTTGTCGTTATCCCGCCAACAAAAAATCCTACTAAACATTCCCGCCGACACGACGGACCCTCTTGTGCGGTATACTCATCTACAGATTGAGACCCTGGCAAATGCGACGCTTGCAATTAACGATGAGAAGTACTCCGAGGCAGATGTAGATCGTTTACGGAAGTTTTACAGTGGTTTGCAGGCCAGCGTCTTACAGTCGTTCTACGAAGTCTACCAGGAAATGATGGTTGACCAAGAGAAGACGCTTGCGAGTTTAAAAAAAACCTAAACCTTGAGGAGTTGCCGTTTCGTGACGAATACGAAATATGCAAGCTCTTAAACTGTACTCCTAACGATTCGAAGTTTACGGACCTTACTAAAGCCCAACGGCTTTGGTTCTTGCTTAATATCCATAAGGATAAAATGGAGCAAGCAGAGATGGTGCTAAATCTCTGCAAGCATATACAGCCACAGGCCTATTTCAAGAAGCAGGCTGACGCTGTAAATACCGACTTTATCTCGGATATTTTGGCAAAGTTAGGCCGCGAGCTCACTCCCGAAGAAAAACTTGCTTTAAATGTTCCTGACGATAAGGATGATGTTGATATAATCACGAGGGACTAATGAACGAAGACGCCTCAGGCGCACCATTAGATTCAGGCGGCACCCCGTCTGTTCCAAATCAAAATGATACATTAGACCACCTTAAGAGGGAAATCGACCTCATTAACGGGAAGAATAGAGCTCTAGAATCTACTAATACTCTCGGGGCAGAGTCTGTTAAGCAAGCGCTAACGTACGCGGAGGCGATGGCGAGAGTCCAGGCAAGTTATGAATCAGTTAGACATGATCTGATAGGTCTTACTGGTGAGCGTCATAAAGAAGGGATTGCTCTAGCTAGGGTAGCGGACCATAATATTAAGTTGATGGCGTCGGCTGAAAAGTTTCTTGGGATCACAGATAAAACAAATAAGTTAATCCAAGAACGTAAAGACGTCATGCTTGGCCTATTGCAGATAGGCAAGCAGATGAATATTTTGGGTACTGAAGAGTATACCGACGCTGTTAAGCGCGCAGACTTAGACTTTAAGAAGCAACTGTACGATAGGGCTAAAGGTGATTGGACCAGTGCAATAAATACCGCTGGTGAGATAATCAACTATCAGTTCCAGTCGCAGATGCTCGGAGCGATGGGAAGAGGACGTACCTTGATGCAAGGTGCGGGTATGGGTCCCTCAACTCCTGGCGGGGCCCTAGGCGGCGCTGATCGTATGTTTGGCGCTACAGGTTCTGCAATGAATCCTTTGGAGCGAATGAGCGCCTTCAATAAGATCCTTGAAGAAGCGCCACGTGCGGCTAACCAATCTACGGCGTCCATGAAGAACATGATTGGTACTATGGCCTACTTCGGTGCGTCTACCGATAAGATGGTAGCCTCACTGATCAAGGGTTCCAGAGAAGCAGGCATGACCGCGAATGATATCGCGAAAGTTTATAGTTTCTCTAGTATTTCCGCAAAAGAGCTTGGATTATCTACTATGGAGACAGGAGATAATCTATTAGAATTAACTCATATCTTTAGACAAGTCGGCGGTGGAGTTAACCAGGCCGCAGCTGTTCTAAGTATGTTTAGTCATAACATCCACGCTCTAGGTATAAATTTACAAGGTGTTGAGAAACTAGAATTAGCTTCAAAATTTGTGCAGGGTATCTCGTCACTGCCTTTTGATAAAATGGCAGGCTTGACGATGTACAACACAGGAAAGCCGCTACAAGCTATCACAGAGCAAGATATGAGTAGCCCTTTGAAAACAGCTATGGCGACCTTTCAGAGAATTTCAAGCCAGATAGGTCCTGGCTTCGTTAACCAAGGTGCCGCGGTAGAGAAGACTGCGGAGTTACTTGGCATGCATTTGAATGCACTGCAAACAGTGTCTTTACAGAAGATTTTAAGAGAGGGCGGTACAGCAAACGAAAAGGCTTTCGAAAAGTTAGCAGACCCGACGAAGTATATGGCAGAAGGTATTGACAATCTAAAAGAGAGCATGGAACCTCTTAAGAGTATTGACAATAATATAAAGAATATACAAGGTATGATGTCGAGTATGCTTTCATGGGGCTCCGCTATAACTGGCGTGATTCCTGCGCTTACGGGTCTTAGAATTCTTGGAGGAGCTGCAGGCATTTCTGGCGGGCTTGGTACTGTAGCTGCTGGTGCTTCATCACTGGTTCTAGGAGAAGAGGCGGCCGCAGCAATAGGTACGGGTGTTGCTGGCGCCTTTAGTGCTCCAGCGTTAGTAGGCGTGGGCGCCTTGGGAGCTCTCGCTTACGGAGGATATAAGGCAGGACAGATGGCTAAGAAGTCGTTCGGGACGGGGAGGCAGTAATGGCTAATACGAAGTTTCCTCTTAAACTAAATGGCGTAAGTTTTCTAGTTAACCCGACTAACATAAGTGTTAAGAAACCCATCGTTAAAGGGTCACTTAATACTCAGGGCGGTGTACGATTTCAGGTATGGTATAATGAACCGGAGATATTGATCATCAATGGTATCTCTACTGGACAGTCTGCCTACGCTGAATTACAATTTCTTAAGCAGAACTACGAAGTTACTAAGACGACAAATTTAAGTACGCTTTTTTACAAGACTAAGAATTATCGCGGCTTTATAGACTCTATAGAGGTGGGACACTCGATTGATAGGCATCAGCGGTGGCCTTATACGATTCAATTCCAATTGCTTCAGGGAGAGCAATTTAACATACAAGACTTCGCTCTACAGCCTAGTGGCCTTGTCGGGCAGGTTACGAACTTGCTGGAACAAAATATCAACGCACCTATCGCAAGAGCGACCGGGGCTCTTGGATCTGCTCTAGGTAAGATTATCTAATGGGAGTAAATTACTCAACAGGAGTTGTATCTCCTAATACGGCTACGAGTGGACCGCCTAGCGGCTCACCTAGTGGACAACCATCGGACCAGGATGCATCTAGTCCGTTGCTAATCGACTATTTGAAAACTCGCTGCTATTTATATAAGTTTACTCCAAATATAGTCTATGGCGGCGCGAATGGTCAGCAGAATGTCGCTCCTACTTCTCTACAAAAGAATCTGAATGCTCAGGTAGCCTCTCAGCAGATAATGGCTAATACGTTAATAGCCCTTATGAATGCGTTGAATGGTATCGGACAAGTAACATCGGCTACCAATCGTTTTGACACAAATATCGTAAATGCGGGTAATCTTCTTGCAGCATTTCTTAATCTTCCAAACGTTCAGAGCGGCAATCTAAACGTAGGTACTGCTACCCAACTCCCTATAGACCCTACGACTCTCTCGGAAGCCAACGCATTAAAGAATTGGTTCTTTACGGGCTCGGGGTTTACGTTTGGTGGTGGAAGTATCAATAGCTGGATCTCAGCTGTTACTAAGTGGCTAGCTGGTACTATTTATACCCTTCAGGTATCGATCGATACGGAGCAGTCACAGACTGCACCACAGTTAGCGGCCCAGCAGCAGTTAATTGAAGGAGCCCTATCCCAATTTCAAGTTAGTCGATTCACTTATGATTTAAATGTCGCAGATTTAACTCGCTACGATATTTCTAAATTCATGAGCGGGTATACTATTGACCAACAGTTGGGTAATGTTTCTGCAGTTGGTTTTATTAATGGCTCAGCTACGTTGCAGAACGCGATAATCCCTCTGCAAGATTTACAACCGGTGCCTGGCCCTACAGCTGTTAGACGTCCGATCTTCTTCCCTAACGCTAATGGAGATTATCCTGGCTATACAAACGGGTTGCCAGTAGCGGCTGCTCTCAAAGCAAATAACCCTCCTATCCTGGATCCCATGTCGCAGGAACCGATATCGACTCTACAATCGGTGGGAGTAGGTAACGAGAATTTAATAACACGCATAGCGATACTCCAGACTCTAGAAGATAACGGAGGAGGCAATGGCCCTCCTACAGGTATCCAGGGTTTTAATGATGCTTATCTCGCTGACGCAGCTACAGTAGAGATAGCAATTCGTTTGCGGGGGATAAGTAACCCCAGAAAGAGAGAATTGATTGTCAAGTATTTTAGTACGGGTACTGTAGACGATGAACTCGTTCGTCTAGTAGCAGTAATCGGGTCCCAGCCGAGCTTATCTAATATGGTTGCAACCGCACAGTTGCAAGCGGGTCCTGCGTTAGGCTTACCTGGCTCACTCGCTAGCGCAACTACGTTAACAGCGGCGCAACAGAAAATCAAAAACAAGTTAACATCGAAGCCGGGGCAGGTAGGAAGTCAGCTTGATGATTTACAGCTCACTCTCTCAGATCCTAGAGTAGATGGTATTACGCTAGGCGACTTGATACAGAAGTACGATTTCTTTAGCATCTTCGTTTATAAACACGAAGTTTCTCCAGATGTCGTTGAAAGTACTGTACAGGGTATTACAAACGATCCTAACTTCTTCGATAAGGAATCGTTATTTATAGCGACTCCTGTTACATTCCTTTTAAATCAAGCCGACAATAGAAATTTCGCGATGTATAGCCCCGAGATCAACGGTTTCGTAGTAGAGACCTCTTATACCTCTACGCCCTCAAATGTAAATACTATAACAGTCAATCTTATGGGTTCCATGGGATTGATGGGCGCAACAAAACGAGTGTACAACTCAACCATATTCCAGCAGTCCGTTTTCGATGCTGCAGAACTAATGGATAGCAGTATATTCAATCTTTATCAAAATTTATATCAGGGTAAGGATCCTTTACAGATTCTAACGATATTATTAGATAGTCTGTACATGTTGCGCGTAGTATTTCCAAAACCTGCGCAACAAATCACATTAGATCCTATCGCGGCTCAAACTATCGCGACCAATTTGACGACTGCGGCGGCTAACGCAGTACCTCCTGTTGCACCCGGAAGTGCTGCATTAACTACTGCGATTACTAACGCACAAGCGTTAGCGTTACAGCAATTACAATTAACAACGCTCGGTGGTAAGGTTCTTCATGATAATACGGGGAACCTATTTTCCTATTTTGATATCCTTAGCTTACGCGCCTTTGATCAATTCAACATGACGGGGGATGACGGAGTATTTCTTGGACCGTTACATCTCTTCAACATGGCTTCATTCCTTTACGCCAACGTCATGCGCTCGAGAAAGTTTAATGTCAGAGTTGCTACGCAGGCTCAGGTAAATGAATTGGATCCGGAGTATGGTGGAGCAGGCGTTTCTCCGACAGGTACATTCCCTTATTATATTACGGAGAATGGTTCTGACTTAGGCGCCTTCCAGCCGTTTACTCCTACGGCAGGAGTTCTCACTTATCTGCCTAAGGAAGCAGATGGATCAGGTGGAAGCGTTTTAGAGATTAATCCTCTTATAGATACCTCTACTACAAATCCTGCGGCGACAGTTCCGCAAGCGCTAGCTTGGAAATCTTACTTCGTTTTCTTAACAGCAAGTCTGGGAAACTTCGTCGCCGATCTAAAAACCCCTTTTGAAATAATGAATGATGTTGCCAATTCTTGTTATTTAGAATTGTATGAAACTCCAGGCGGCCGCTTTGTCTTTAGAACACCTCAGTACAATAATAATATAGCATTGTACCAGCTTAATTCTCAGAGCGGAACGGTTACTAGTTCTGCTTCTCCGTCATTAGTAACAAGCGCTGGCGGCACGACAACTCTACAAACAACAACGTCTGAATCATTTCAGAGTGCGCACATGCTCACGTCGAGTGACATAATTGTTATCTCGACACAGTATAATCAAACCGTAAAAAATTTGATATCTAAGCAAGCTATGGCTTACGGCGCAGATCTAATCGGCGTTCCTATTGAACAGCTGTATTACTTCTACAGTAACGGTAAGATGGTATCGCAGTATGGTCTATCATTAGGAAGTGCTGTTGAAAACCCCAACGTGAGAGCCATCCCTCGCGCTAAGTTGTTAGACGCTGACTTGACTTCTCAGAATTCTACATACATGATGGGAGTATTCCATTACTGTCGTTTCTTCTTGGAATACACTAACATGAATAACTTTACGGCCACTATTACTGCTGTAGGAGATCCGGCTATCGAAGCGGGACGTACCTATTTCGATATTGAGAATCAAAAGTTTGGGTATATAAGTCACGTGACTAAGGAATTGTCTGTGGGAAGTACTTATACGTGTACATTCCAGTTAACTGCGGTTCGTGACGCATGTTACGGCGCTGTACCTGCTCCTCAGGGTAATGTTAATGCACAAGTACCTCTCGGAGTTCCGGTATTTCGCATATTGCCAGAGATGGAAGATTTTATTCCTAAATTTACGGGAAGCGTTGTGGATCTTCTCAATCTATCACCTATACAGTTTAGTAAAGCACCTCCGGTATCCGCAGCAAGCATATTGGTGTACAATGGTCCTATAGGCCCTTCTGCAAATTCTTCCCAGAGTATGTCGTCAGCGGTACTAAATCCTTACAATTTGACGGCGCCGCAGCCTTCGATAAATGCCGCTTCTGTTCCTACTATGCAAGCAGGACCTCCTCAATAAGATATGATAAAATGGTACGAAGGGGAAATTGTTTCGTATAATCCTTCCGGATTTCAGACAACTCCGGTAGTGAGAGGTACTGTTCGCGAATTAACTCAGGGCGTAGAGATTCAGAACGTACAATTTCCATTACTTTCTGCTAATCAAATTAGACCAGCTGTAGGTACGAAAATTGCATTTTATCGCGACTCTGCTGCGACTGCGAAATTTGGATTTATTATAAGCGATCCATTACCTATCTTTTCTCCTATTTATTATGACACAGCTGCTCTCGAGTCAGAGCAAGGCGCTACTGTTTTCGATTATGGCGAAGTAGCAATGGCCGCAGCAGGTATAAATACTGCAACATCATTTAACCCTGGCGGCAAGATGTGGCTTAGAAATACGGGCGATGCTATGTTTATTTCTGGCTCAGGAGTACAGAGAATAAATGCTAGCGACTCTTCTAACTCTATCGACATACAAGGTACTAATGTCGATATCTACGGAACAGGTAACCTACTACTAACTAACTTTTTTAATATCAAGAATACTCTAGGCATAACTACTTTGAGTCTGGGCCTCCGAAACCCTATCACAGGCATCGGTTATACCACTTTAGAGTGGAACGACGATGGTTCTTTTGACATGGGAGATTCGTTAGGTCTCTCTGGTATTAGTTATAATCTGATTGCGTCGCTGCCTCTCGTATCAGAAGTGCCTCAGATATCTTTGACTTCAGTACCTCTAGTATCCGAGTTGATTGTCAATCCACTAGGTCTTACTGTCTTTGGGCCCAAAATATCTTTGTCGGGAATCATGACTATAGATGGAGCTACGACAATCACGGGTGATACGGATATTACGGGAGACGTTAGTATTACTGGCGATACAGATATCGAGGGCTTGGTATCTATTAAAGGAGACGTAGCGATTGATGGAGACATAGGCCTCGTGGGCCTCTTGAGTATTAATGAAGTTCCAGGCTTTACAGGATCGGTAACTATTGCCGGCGTCACTCTTGTTTACGATAGCGGCATTCTAATTGCGGTAACATAATATGGGTTTAGATATTCTAACAGCGGAGCTTCAGAATCTCCGCAAAAATCAAGCAGCTGCTAACAACGTAGGTTTTCTTTTAAACATCGCAAACCTACTTTGTCTCGATGAATTTTTAGCATTCTTAGCTCAGCATATAACCGTCCTCACCGCATTTAAGAATATGTTGAATGCTATGATTGCTACCGCGGCTGCTCAGATCGCACTTCTCAATGTAGTTGTTGCAGAACTTGAAGCAGCCAATACAATTTTAGAAACTTTTATCAATATCTTTAAATCGGCATTAACAGCTGCACAATCTAAGTTGCAATTATTTCCTTTTAACAATCCTAATTTTATACAGTGTCCGCCGGTTCAGTTTATTGAATCAGCTATAGCATCTGTTCTTCCGTCGCCTTCAAGTGCTTTCGCGAAACTATATAAACAGAGTTTAGCGGATATTAACGAAATGCAATATCGTCTTATTTTGAATGGTAAACAAATACAACAATTAACTCAAAAGATAGCACAGCTTCAGGCACAGGTTCTTGCGTGGCAAGCTATCGTAAATGCTATCGCGGCACAATTCCACGCATAAGGAGAATAAATGGATTTTCTTTTACAGACGCTTCAAAATTATAATGATCCTTATAGTAATCCTGTTTCGAATGCTTTATCCAATACATTTTGGGGTCAAGGCACAAACGATCTAATTGTCGACACTACGGGCGATTTTGCTACGGTGGACGGCCTTAACAATTTGGCCCAATCGATGATGAAGATTATTACAACCGAGAGGGGCGCTAATATATTCACACCGATGTACGGCTCTACTCTTAACGATTTTGTCGGCGCCGACATTAATATCGATGAGCTTAGAGCTAACGTTAAGACCGACATGATTGACACTCTTCGTATATACCAGTTTATTAATCAAGGAAATCCAGATCTAAATGAGCAGATCGATACGTTACAGTCTCTTGCTGTCAACTTAATCCCAGGAATTAACGGAATTAACGTTAGTTTTCAAGTAATTACTCGGTCGGGACTCCAAGCGGGTAGTACTATACAAGTCGAAGGATAATCTATGATTCGCACGGTAACTCAAGTAATTAACAGCGCTGTTTCATATATCCAAGGCGTCATCCCTGGACTATCTCTTTTGGCAGGTACTGTCGGCAGAGATGTCGTAGTTGAATCCCCCGCTCAAGAATTTGGATTAGTATGGACCGAGCTGGGCCGCGTTGAGTCTATGCAGCTTATGAATGATCCTACAGCATTCATTAATAATGAGCTTGACGACTTAGCTTCTAGCTTTGGATTAACGAGAAATCCCGGTACTGCTTCACAGGGTTCAGCAATTTTTGCGCTTACTACTTTCTCGACAGCATCTTCCAATGTTGTCATTCCTGTCGGTACCGATATCTCTACTCAGTCTAGTCTTTCTAATAATGTAGTAATTTCTTTCGTGACTACCGCAACAGCTACTTTCGTGGCCGCGAACGCTAGTGAATATTTTAACCCGCTTGATGGTTTGTATGAATTAACGGTGCCTATCCAAGCCTCCGCAATAGGATCTGCTAGCAACGTCGCGGCTGATACTATCACGGTGTTAACAACTTCTATTCCAGGTGGCCCTACTGTTAACAACCCTAATCAAACAGCGGGAGGAAGCGATGCGGAATCAGACGCGTCACTGCTATCTCGTATTCAAACTAAGCTAGCGGGTACTGCTATGGGTACGCCTAACGGCATCCTTAGCTTTGTCGACGCCAACCCTAACGTTATAGCCTCTTTACTTGTTGGCCCAACGGATCCACTATTAGTGCGTAGCTCGTATGGTAACGCTGCTGACGTATATATCATTGGAGATATTCCAACGCCTGTCACAGAGAGCCAGACGTACATAGCGGGTATTAACACTTACGTGTTGGAGCAACAGCCTGTAGAGGCTGGGTCTGTTAATTCTATTATTCTTGGAACCGTTGGCGGCGTAGCGTTCAATTTTATACAGAATACTAACTTCGTAGTTAACCAAGATAATACGACGTCGTATGGAGGATCGTCATCCGCCCAGACTTCTATTACGTTTCTTGGTTCGCCTTTTCCGGACGCCAACACCGCTTTCACAGTTAACTATTCTATCAATAGTTTAATCGTTACGTTGCAGACTGCAATCAATTCAGACGCTAACCAGATCATCGGTACGAATATTTTGATAAGAGAGGCTATCGAAATTCTTGTTAACGTTGGTGCCTACATTACTGTCTACCCTGGTTTCACAAAAGCGAATGTAACTGCCGCCGCAGAAAATAACGTTGAAACTTTGTTGAATACATCGACGTTAGGAACGTCAATTAGTGAGTCCGATATTATTGCGACTATCCAAGATACGCCAGGAGTGCAGGCGGTTCAGATACCTATCTCCATAGAAATATCAACTCCTACGATGCCGACGTTTACATCCGTCTCTACGCTTACAACTGCAGAGAACGAATATCTGCGACCGAACCCTGCGCCTAACTCAATAGCAATTACTTAACGAGGATCTAAAATGGCTCTATTAACTCTTAATCCTGTTCCAATTCTATCCACTAGCCTTGTAACAGAATTTGATCAACACACTTTTACTCCGACATCATATACTTTCCAGCTATATGTTGTGCCTAGCGATGGGGTTGTCTTCTTGCAGGAAGACCCACTGCAGATAAGCCAGAGTATCCCTACAGGAGTAACTGTTACGGAAACGTCTGGTACTAATGTTGGAACCATGATTGAGGTTACGACAGCGCCAGGTCCTGGCCAATTTCAGGTTAATTATTTTAACGGTTCCATACTGTTTAGTATTGCCGTTGGAGGAGACGCAGGAGCCACAGTTGCCGTTTCATATGAAGGAATAGGATCCGTCGTCTTAGCGGAGACTATTAACAATATGAATAGTTATCTAATCCCTGCGTACAACTTCGCCGCTACTATCAATCCTTCTAACGACTTGACGAACTTTACTTTTACTAATGTTACGGTTACAGGAACTCTTATCGCTGAAGTTAAAGATGTAGAAGCGGTGCTTTCTATGGATCCTGTCTCTCCAGCAGTAGGGCAGATCTGGTTTAATACGACCGACGCTCAATTTAAAGGATGGAATGGTGCTGCTGTTGTAATCTTAGGATAATATGTCCTTATACTCAACAATTCTATATACTGGTCCCTACGGCCCTACCAATCTCTATACAGGTAGCGGAGGAGACCAACTTCAAGACCTCGATTTCTACAGAACAGAAGCCGACGGCGAATACGTATTTCACTGGACATTTTTACAGTCTTTTATAAGTCCGGCGATCGATAATCTTGATTATGAATTGCAGTTGGATACAAACGAAGATTTTACGTTACCTACTTCTTTTGAAACATTCACTGAAACACCTATAAATATTATTGCTCAGGGTTTTTCTGAGTCAGCCGTATACGCTGCGACAAATGCGAGTGGAGAGATTTTATATTTCCAGATTGACGGCGATGGATTTAGAAATATTACGCTCGGAGTTGATGTAGGCGGAGCAGCTGTTGCTGCGGATATTCAAGCTAAGGTGAAAGCGTTAACCGCTAATAACCCTGCCCTGCAGGCATCTTATTCTAATTTTACCGCTGTATTCAATGTTACCCATAACACATACACGTTGACATCAGGCGGTACATCATACACAAGTCAAGTCACTGTATATCCTGGCCCTGCAGCTTCATTATTATACTTGGGCCGTTCTAACGGAGGATATGAGATAAGAGGAAATACTTATATCTTATCACAGCTTCCCGGCGGAATCTTGTCAGTAACAGATAGCTCTGGGCTAGTTTACCTTGACGTTTCACAGACTACAAATAGTCCTGCGCCGGGGCAGTACGTTACGAGCTTACCTCTGGGGCAGATATCCTTTAACTCTGTAAATGTTCCCGACACAATAACTGTTGTCTATTACCCGTCTACAAGCGCGCCTATTCTTGACTACCAAGATGGTAACGTAGAGAAGGGTTTTACTGTTCCGGTACCTTCGCGAATAGCTAGTGCTCCCGTTGTCTTCTACGCTCGAGTAGCTATCAAGCAAGGTAACTCGCTAGGCCCTTGGTCGGATACTCTGAAGGTATTAACGATCCCGAACGTCATATTGGAAACTGCCAGCCGTCTGTTAAATGCGCTTCCAGATTTTCATGTATATCCTACTGACGATCAATTTAGACTTGCGCGTTCTCTTGTTGACGGAATAATCTATGCGCCGGGTAATAGCGTACCTCTGCCTAATTACTTGAGTAATATTGCTAAAGTATACATGGCTTATGCTAATGAATTCGATACAGAGTATCTTGAAAAAGAAAACTGCATAAGAGATGTTAGACAGGATAGGGTACGAGACGACCGCATTGGTCCTATCCTAGGATCTTTATATAAGTACCCACAGCCTGCTAACATGGTTAATGTGGATTATCGTTTAATTCTCAGCAACATGAAAGCGGCATCGTTAGACGGTGCTACGTACGAAGCGGTTAAGCTGGTTGGCGCAGCATTTACTGGAGTCGATCCGACAATATTCCCAATATCAAAAATCCTTAATTTTATAACAGCGGGATTTGATCCAGAGAATACTGGCCCTTTTTATGATGGAAATGTCCAGAATATAACTGTTAATTCTAGCTTCCAAGCAACGCTCACTAATGGGACTGCAAACGATCCGATTATTCCTGGATCGCTTATATCGGGCCCTGAGTCGCTTGTTGCCGTAACGCCGACGATACCGTTAACGTCTCCCTATACTATTACGCTATCGCCTACTCCGGCTAGCGTTCCTACTATACCTGGGTATACTTTTGTATCCACCACAACATTAGCTAATACGGAAACAGATGTTATTAGCAATACCTTTCCGTACATTATTACTTTACAGTTTCCGCCTCTTAATATCCCTACGATTTCGGGATACTCATATACAACAGGGGTTCCTTCGCCCACGCAGTTTACTGTTAATTTTACCACAGGCGTTGTCACGTTTAACGCGGCGGTTGCGAATACATCCGTTACACCGTCATACTTGTATGCCTCTGCGCTGCCATTATCTGGACAATTTAACGTTAACTTTTTAACAGGTGTTCTTACGTTCAATGCCGCTCAGGCGGGAATGACTCCTTCGATTACGTACATACCGAATTATCTTAGTGTTCTTTCCGGAGAGACTCTCACAATTAACGTCGATAGCCTTGGCCCGCAAACTGTCACATTGGAAGGAGGGCCGTATACAACTAAGGATCAGGTTGCTGCAGCTATCGAAGCGGCTGTACAAGCTCTCGGAGCTCCTCCAGCGGTTACCTTCTTAGGCCTTTTAGCATACTCTACTATCACTAACGTTGGTTTTACTGTAGTCACAGGGGATGTAGATTTATACCCAGGTACTTCTGTAACAGGTTTTCCTCCTGGAACTTTCTCTGGTACGTTAAATATAGCAAATCCGGTTGCGCAAAACGCAATGACGGTAGCTACCGCAAAGTATACTTCAGGACAAACTGCAGGTCTCGCGGGTACTACAATTCCTTCAGTACTTGATGGACAGACTCTAGTGCCGGGAGCGTATCAGTTTGCGTCGGGTGCTGCGACGTTAGCGGCGTCTGGTAACGCGTCTATGACGTTCAACGGTGCAGGTAATTACATTATATACACCGCGAGTACTCTTAAGACAGGAGCTGGCGGAACAGCTACTATGAATCTTACGGGTGGAGCTACTGCGGCTAATATCTTATGGGTAGTTGGATCATCTGCTACTCTTAATATCACTAATGCAGGTGCAGGAACCTTTGAAGGCAATGTAATCGCGCAAGCGAGCATTACTACAAACGGCGGAACGATAGATGGGTCACTATCGGCTCTTACAGGTGCGATCACTATTAGTAATGCTACTGCGGTGCTGGGCGCAGGCGGCCCCGTTTCTCCTAGTGAAGAAACGGCCTATACGGACTTCTTGGCTAATTATAATTCTGCTACAGATCAATACACTCTTATTTCCGGAAATCAGAACCCCACATCGACTAGCACTGTTGTTGTGACGGGAGGTACTGCTGCCACCCAGTTAAGCCTATTAGCAGGTGATGGAGCGATTCAGACGTACGGATTAGCTTATGTAACTCCGACTCCGTCTGGCCCCGCGGTTCCAACCGCTGGACAATTTACTAACAACATACTCACTAGCAATGGAAGTCTGTTAACATTCCCCGCGATTGAAGTAGGCAACCAGCACACAGTACTTTTTTATTCAGCTAATGAAATTTTTACGTATCTTCCTGGAAAGTATACAGAAACGCTCGTAGTTCCGTCTGTTGCTCCTTATACAGTAACTACATTATACCCTTCCTGCGATATTCCTGTCGTTGCAAAATATGATGCAGGAACTGTATCTACTGTGCATAATACGAATACTATGACTGGATCTGGAACCTCCTTTTTAACAGATTACTCGCCAGGCGATACTGTCGCATTTTCAGGACAGATGGGAGATAGTATTACGTATACTGTCGCGTCCGTTGCTGATGATTTTAATTTAACGGTAACATCTAGCTATACTGGATTAACAACTTCAGGTCTTTTGAGTAACTTAAGTAGAGGCTACCAGTTTGTACCAACTCCTACAGTAGTGGTACCTCCGGCCGCTTTACCTCCTCCAGTGGTGCTCCTAGCGGATCAATGGACGGATAATTTTGATTCTCCTGCAACTTTAACGTTTAACGCGTCGTTCGTGAGTAAGGTAGTAGTTGTATCATATACGATAAGGGTTCCTATCCAAGACATAGATACGGTTAAAGACCATCCTATATTATTTAGCGGTACCGAAGCAGGATTCGGCATTGAAATTATCTTAAACAATCCGGGGCTATTCACTTTGGACCTAACGACCATAGCATTCCTAATGACCGAAATACTACCAGCGACAACTAAATTCATTCTGACGGAAGTAGAATAACATGCAGAAAGAACAATTCTTTGAAGATCAACCAATACTCGTAAGCGATCTAGAGCTTGCGCAAAGTAGTAAGGAGAGCGCTATCGAACAGCGTCAGCGCGATCTTCTAGATCCTGGCGTCATCATCGGTTCTCAATTATTGGGCGAAGTTAGCGCTATGCAAGTTACTAACTCTGCTGACGGGGTAACAAGCGTCGGTTTATTTATTACCGTTAATACCGGTGTCGCCGTCTCCCCTATAGCTGAGCGTATTATTATCCCTTCTTTAATAACCTATAACGTGGCGAACCCTATAGCCGTATCAGACAATGGAATTGGTGGAACGGTATTAACTCCGCAATCTTCTGGGTCTTTAAATGTGCCTGTAATGGATCGATCAATTCCCGGAGGTACAATTAACTGTATCTGGGTAGGTTATCTAGAAACAACCGATACAACTGTATTTACAATAAGCGAGGGAAATAATTCCCGCTTATTTGTTAAGCACGACGACGGTTATACTATTGCGGTAACAAGTGCTCCTTCTAACGGACCGGCTGCTTACACAAATCCTGACCCGTCTGTTTATGTCTTAGTTGCGCAGGTTACTACGAATGGTGGGCTCGTTACATTAATCAACCAAACTAACTTCCTACAACCTGCGACGTTTAGTGGAACTATACCGTCTCTTTCACCGTATCAGCTATCATTAATTGGATCTATTCTACCTAATCTTCCGCCGGACTTAGATAGACCTAATAGTATTCCAGCTATTCCAGGCTTTACTTACACCGCAGGCGCACCTGCAGCGGGACAATTCTCCGTCAATTTCACTACAGGAACCTTAACGTTTAATGTAGCAAATGCAAGCACAGCTATAACTGCGTCGTTTCTGGTTTTGAATGTATGTATTCAAAACAGCGTCACTACAGGTAGTACGGTGGGAGCACAGTTGCACTTGAACGAAAAGACGTTAGTGTATGCTCTTGGATCGGAAGTCACACTAACAGGTCATGTCAACGCTTACGGATCAGGCGTTGTTGGCCCTAATAACCCTCACGGAATAGGCGCTGCTGACATCGGATTAGCTAGTGTTAACGAGCTTGGTATCGTATTGGCGGATCAGGGTCTCGTAACTCCCACAGGAAATGCTAGCTCTACTACTTCATCTTTATCTCCTTCAGCAGTTTTCCAGGCGTTGCCTCCGTCGGCTAACCTTGTAACTATCGCGCCACTCATTGCAGGCGAGTATGTAAACTTAAGTGGAAGTATCGTTTCAGCTACTAATATCCCTATTGCGACAACATTCAGCTTTGTAAATCCAAATACGCTAGCACCTCTTCCTGCGGGCACTTATTACTTTTACATAGATCCTACGCTACTTACTGTACAACAAGGTACTTCATTACCTACAGGTGCTTACCCTATAGCTTCTATTATGTGGAATGGAGCTACAGTTGTACTACCAGTAACTGATCTTCGCACATTTGGAGTTATCGGTAAAAATAATCTTCGATTAGAAGTTTTGTTAGGTTTGGCGACGGGAGCGGCTACTGATAATAGAACAACTACTCTTTATAGTGCTAAAGTTATTGGGTCAAATATTGCAGTAGCGCCTTACTCTACCTTTGCGGTAGGAGGCTATACGCTAGATATAACAGTAAATGGTAACCCAGAGTCAGTAACATTTACAGGCACACTGGGTTCTAATTTATTAATATCGCAAGTTGTTGAACAAATCGAATCGGCTATCCCTAGTATAACTGCAGTGGCACTAGATAATCAATTAAAGCTTTTATCGTCGGAATCGATAGCGGTTACAAGTGGCACTGCAGCCACTGTGCTTGGTTTTACGGGTGTCGCTACCGCAGGTACTTCTGTATCTGGAGTAGGACCCGCAACTACCGCTGCGCCCTCCGGCCTGACGTTCTATGTAAATATCAACGGAGACGGTGCTCAAGCAGTTAATATCCCGGATACGGCTACTACTGGAGCGTTAGTTGCGTCGGATATGCAAGCTGCTATCGAGGCTCTTATTGCGTTTAACCCAGGCAACCAAGCGGCTATCAATGCTACAACTGTTTCCTATTCTGCAGGAACAGGATATGCTTTACTTGCTTATTCAGCTATCACAGGCTCTACAGGGATTGGATCTACGGTTAACGGCAGTCTTTATATTACCCCTACCGCTTTAACGGGTATTACTAACTTCCCTCCTAGCACGTATAGCGGTGTTGAGCTTGGAGGGTCGGCACCCGCAGCTGTGGCGGCTATGACAGCAGCTAATACTACCTACTCTAACGTTGTATTGGCATCTTCAGGATATACAACTATCTTGCCTACTCTTGATGGTCAGATATTAACTCCAGGAGGGTACAACGCAGGTGCCGCTCATTTAGCTACTTCTGGACCAGCTACTCTTACATTCAACGGCGCGGGCAATTATACTATCTATTGTTCAAGTACTTTGGTGACAGGTGCAGGAGGTATCCCAACTATGAATCTTACGGGAGGAGCTACCGCTGCTAATATCCTATGGGTAGTTGGATCATCTGCTACTCTTAACTCAGGTACGGCGGGTACTTTTCAAGGAAGTGTTATAGCTAATGCTAGCATTACGGTTACCGCAGGAGGTACTATTAATGGATCGTTAGCAGCTCTTAACGGGGCCGCTACTCTTACGGGTACTACGATAGTTAATGCGCCAGCGTCTGGTCCTGCTGAATACATAATTACCTCAGGTACTGTAGGATCAAATAGCTCAGTCGTTATCACAGGCGCGGGAGCAGCTACACTAGAATTAGGGGTGCCGAATGGTGGTACTGAAACTACCGGAAGCGGCGGTTCAACGGATAGCGGTAACATTAAAGAAATCTTGATAACCGGAAGTACTTCTTCTACCGGTGTTGCGGGGCAGATTATCCCGGCTGAAATGGATTTAATCTATAATGGAAGCGGGGCGTTAATTCAGGTGGTCGCTTTTATGGGTAATGATACGCTTACGACAAATCTTATTTACAATTCTGATGGTTCTCTTAACTCCATCCAAGAAATAGTGAGCTTTTAAGGAGAGACAATGTTAGCAGCTATTTTGAGCTTAGTTCAAAAGATTTATAATATCGTAGCGAATAGCCCTATCGCGGGCTCTGGCGTTCAAAATTTTACGGCATCCGGTGCCTTTACGGTTCCCGCCAACATAACTACAGTCCAAGTTACGATGTATGGCGGCGGTGGGGGAGGAGCAGGAAGCGGTGATGGCGGTGCAGGTGGCGGCGGAGGGAGCGGAGGCGCCTGGGTTAATTATTCTGTCGCGGTTACTCCTTTAGCGGTCGTTACTGTAACTGTAGGAACTCCCGGCACAGCAGGTACCGCAGGCGCTAGTGGAGGCGCTGGAGGAAATACTTCATTCGGATCTCTTATCGCTTACGGAGGTCAAGGTGGTGTTTACGGCGGAGGGGGTGGAAACGGTGGAGGCTCTTCAGGCGCAGGTGCTGGGGGAACTGATCCGAGTGGTACTGGAGGCATTGGTTCGTATATAGGTTCTTTCTACTTTCCCGGCAGTGGAGGGGGAGGCTCTGGCTCTATTCTCAACAGTGCTGCTGATGGCGGTACAGGTGGATCGTTTATCCAGTATATCGGGGGAACAGGTGGTACTCCTCCAGGAAATATTGGAACAGGATCTGTCGGAGGAGGTGGAGGAGGCGCTGCAGGATATGCAGGTAGTGGGGGTAACGGCGGCTCTGGAGTAGGCGCAGGGTCTCCTGCGGCAGCAAATACGGGCGCAGGTGGCGGCGGAGCCGGCGGAGGATTTAATAACGGAGGAGCTGCTGGAGCTGCTGGAGGAAGTGGCTTCTGTACGGTCTCGTGGTAAGAGGAAATAATGGAACAAGAAATCTGGCAGGAAGATCAACCTGTACTCGTAAGCGATCTTAATCGCGCGCAATCTACGAAAGAAGATGCTATTACTTCTCGTATGGGCGACGAATTTTATGCTGGCGTTGTTCCTGATTCACAGATGCTCGCTGAGTCTGTTCCTTTCCTAATAACGGTCGTAACAAGCACTACTATTAATGTAGGGACGGGTGTAGCGTATGATGTTAATGGACAACGCATCGTTATCCCAGGGCCAGCGCTCGTAACATATAACGGGGCAAATCCTACGACACAAACCGATAATGGTATCGGTGGAACGACTTTAACACCTATATCCACAGGTAGTTTAACTATTCCTATCCCACTAAGCACAATATGCTATGTTTACATTACGTATATTAACGCGATAGATCCTACTATCTTTACTATAAGTGAGTACAACAACTCACGCTTATTCATTTCAGGGACTGACGGATATCGTATTGATATACAGACGGTAGAAGTTCCTCCTTTTCCGGCGTCAATGTTTCTTGGAGCGGTAAGCGCTACACAGACATTGTCAACCACAGGACAGCCTGTCTTCAATTTAAAGCCTGGTAATCTTTTAGCATTAGTTCCTCAAGCTACTCAGACGCTTGGAGCGTTAGGATTGCCATACGCAGCCGGTCAATTAGTAACGTTTGGGCGCGATCCCAGCTTGGCTTATTCAGATCACGTAAGCGGCATAGGCACGGGTACTGTAACTCCTACTAATGTTCACGGTTTATCTATTGCGGACATATCAGGTACATCTACAGCGGTGCCGCAGTTATTCATGAATAGCGGTATCTCAAATGCTCCGCAGCCTCCAGAAGGAGGGTATAATACTTCAGCGTTATATGGACAGATCTTTCCGGGAGGAGGATCTCCTATTCCTCCAGGATATGGTTATGACAACTTCTTAATCTACCCGTTGTCAGGATCACAGACCTTATTAGTAAATGGTCAGACTATTACTGCGTCAGCGTTTACTCAGGCGCTAGGTTATTTATTCTACTTTATAAGCCCCACAGGCGTCCCTTTGTCTGCGGGTGTATATACAATTTACTACAATGCCGGAACTAATCAATTATTACTGGCGGCTAACGGAAGCCCTACTAACACAGCGTATAGTGTGCAGGGTCAAAATTCGTTAACTTTCTTTACTTCTAACGTCTTACCAATTTCCACTGTTGAAGCTAACCCTAATAATTTCTTACTATGGCAAATTACTTGGGCAGGACTTTCTGGACCTTATCTAGGTATCTGTCCGTCGTGCGCAGTAGACTTGCGCCAGTTTGGAACAATTGGAAGTACTTCTCTTCAGAGAGATGCGTTAACAGATACGGTTACAATACAGCACAACGTAGATATTACGGCAGATCCTCTGGGAGTCGGTTTAGGAAATCTCAACGTAGCAGGTAACGCTAATGTAGAGGGGGCCCTCACAGCCGGAGAGTTTGACCCAATCTATGTTCCGCCTATTGGTAATAGTCTTAAGGCTAATGCGGTGACTACTGCGACAAGTAATACATTAGCTACGTTCACTGCTGATGTATTGTCCGTCCAAGGAGTTATACTTGACGCGGTGAACGTAACAGCGAATATTGCGGTGTCGGGAGCTAATGGGCTCGACACAGGCTCTAAGACTACAAATACATGGTATGCTATACATGTAATTACAAATGACACTTCCTCTGTTGTAGCGGCTCTTCTTTCCTTATCAGCAACAGCTCCTACTCTCCCTTCTGGTTATACGCGATTCCGAAGAGTAGGCTGGGTTAGAAATAACTCATCAAATGTCTTTAATTATTTTCTAAGTGTTGGAGAAGTGATTATGTATCTCAGCACTATCCCTAATTTAGGAACCCCAACAGGAACAGTATCTTTTGCAGCGTATATCCCTCCCACTTCTAGGATGGGAAAATTTACGTTGTACGGTTCTTCTGGAGCTGGAGGATCGGATGCAGCTACCTTCACAACTCCCGGGTTTTCGAATAGCTTGCTTGTGTGGTATACTGGAGCGCCTCCTAACCCTAATATCGGTCTTAGTGGTAGCTCCGTTGACTTTATGACAGACGCCTCTCAGAACGTATCTATTTCAGGTGGCGCCTTTAATCTATTCGTGCCTGGATATTACGACCCAATCTAACGGAGAATTACAATGGCAGATATCGTAGCTAATAGCATGAGTGCTACCTCTAGTGTATCTATGACGGTAGGGCAAACTCTTCAGGTGCAGGTTATCAACGCGGATGGCAGTGTGAGCACTACCCTTTACAGTGGTACTGTTCCTGCTACTTCCACATCTTTTTCAGGCACGGTTTATATAGCAGGTACCCTTAGTTAACGGAGAATGACATGTCAATTAATATTTCACAAAATTTTGAACTTACAGTTAACGGCATAAGCCCCAACGCGGGCGCAGGGCTTACGTTGCTTGCTAACCCCTCGTTATCGACAGCTAATACTGTCTACGACGACTACCTAGCTGATACGTTTACCCTCAACCCAAGCGTCGCAGCTCCTACCCCTATCTTATCCGTAGGTACTTTAGATGTAGGAGACATTGTAGGATCCTATGTCATGTGGATTCAGACGGATCAGCCTATCACAATTAACTTTGTACAGAACTTAGTAACTAGCTCTATCTTAGTAGATAACTTCTTTTATATAAGTATGAATCCTCTAGGAGGAAATCCAATGGATAATCCTATTACCTTTACTAATTCTTCAACAGTTAACCCGGCTCATATCACAGTCGTAATAGCAGGGGATCGTGCGGTTAATCCGGGAACACCTGGAAATCTATATTAATATGAATCAGTGGTTGGCTAAATTAAGCGCTATTGTAGAACTGCTGTTCAGTTCAAACGGGCAGAGGAATGTTGTAGCTCCTGTTGCTCCGCCAGTTGTTGCGGGGGAAGGAGTTGCTATATTCAGGCAGGATATGCAGCTATCTCCTCACTTCTCTCTATATGAACTAACAGCAACGGCGAATGCTTCGCTGCAGGAAGAGAATAGAACTCTGACTGACGATCAGGTTGCGAAGCTAGTGCTTCTGGCACAACAGGGAGAGAAGATTAGAGCCATCGTAAATCTTCCTGTTATCGTTCATTCGGGCTATAGATGTGACGCGCTTAACGGTGTCATTCCCGGAAGCTCATCAACATCTCAACATCCGAGATGCGAAGCGTTGGATTTAGCTATACAGGGTCAAACTATTGATGATACGTTTAACGCATTATTAACTGCTGCGAAAGCTGGCAGTTTCACATTTGGGCAGTTAATTATAGAAGAGGCTGTGAGAAGTTACGGCGTTGTAAGGTGGGTTCATTGTAGTACAATTGGTACTCTCTCAGCAGAGAAAGTGGGGCAAGTTATGCAGATGCAAGCAGGGGCAGATGGCGTGCCTCATTATGTGCTTGTTGACAAACTTGATTTCAATGGCCAAAGATAACTATAGACTTAGATACAGAAAAGAAGTTTTCTATCCGCGACATAAGGAAAGACTGCTGCAAGAACAGGCGGTCTATTCTAAAACATATTCGATTCTTCATAAAGAGGACCGACTATTTTATATGAAGGACTATCAGTATGGTCTTTCAAAAGAACAGTATCAAGAGATGCTGCGACAGCAAAAGTCTTCGTGCGCTATCTGTAGTAAAGCATTTAAACAAAACCCCTGCGTTGACCATGATCATGAAACAAATAAAGTCAGAGGGCTCCTCTGTCGTAAGTGTAACTCATTACTTGGTTATGCAGGCGACAATGTAGTCGTTCTTAAAAACGCAATTGCCTATTTAAAGAGGCAGAAATAAATGTTTAGTCTTCGGGAGGTAGTCATGTTCTTTTTCGCATGCCCCGCATGTTCTAGCCGTATTGTTATGTGTGCAGGTAAGGTTGCACCCGTTGTTACTCGATGTCCGGAATGCTCTGTGTTGTTAGCTTTTATCCATGAGCAGCGTACGTTGTTAGATAAAATTAAAGACGCTTGGACCCCTTCAGATCTTATTAGAGCGGCCAACGATTAAGGAGAAAAACTATGGCACAGTCTTACGGAAATTATGTCCCAACAACGTTGGCTAATCCGACAGATAGTATTACGGGCGTGTACAGCGTTGAACAACTATTAGGTACTTCTATATCAGGAGCAGGCCCTGTAGGTTTTGCAGCACCATCTACATTAACTGTAACTGATAATAGCGTGCCTTATGCGATAACAATACCTGCGTTAACGAATCTATATGATATCGCGGCTTCTATTCAGTCACAGATAGTAACTGCCGGCGATGCTGGTTTCACTGCTAGATATGATTCAGGGCTAGACCAACTTGTCTTATCTTCAGCAACTGCGGGACAAGCGGCGAGTAAGTGTACGGTTACTGCGGGAACGGCGCAACCGTTTCTTAAGTTAGGAGTTGCGTATGGTGGTACAGAATCATATGCAACAGCGGAGGTTATTACTTACTATGTTACCTATTTGTTTGTATATACCGGAAGCTCTTTCGGGGTAGGATCTGTTGTAGTAAATAGTTCTGATATGGTAACTCCTACTAACTTATCACAGATGGAAGCTATCGCAAACAAGAGAGCGGCGCAGCTTAAGATAGAGCTGCAGCCTGGATTCCACGTCAATCCTCCTACAGTGGGAACAGCTATTACGTCACTGAATGGAGCAGTTGTTCTTAACGCTTAAGGACTGACTGTTAGTTGTCCGGCTACTGTTGGTGAGACCCACTGCGCGTTAGAAGCAGAGGAGGTGGCGGTAAGTATTGATCCAGTAGTAATATTTGTCGTAGTATATCCACCGGCGAATTGGCCACCTAATGAGATCGTTCCGACGTCATATTGCGGAGATGTATTGATAGAAGGGATTTCTTTGGTATTTAATACTAGAGAGATCCCTTTTATATTTTCCGTTAAGCATTCGACGGAACAAATATCGAGACCACGAGAGTAACCATGTTGGGTTAAATATGGCCCATGCGAGGGATCGCGGGGCTCTTCACGGCGGGCTTGAACGCGGATGACTGCGGCTCCGTCCTTTGCTGTGTTACCGCAGATGTCACAAACGGTACGGCTTACATTAACATCTATCTCGCGCTTCTCTTTAAATTCTTTCTGCATTTATTTTCCTATAGAAATTGGTATGTATATTTTCGGCGATTTTTTATATTCAACGTCTTCGCACTTCTCTGTAGCATAATTCTTTTCGCGGATACCTGTATCAGCACCTGGTATCATCTTGCCGTCAAGAACACATCTAATACCTTTAATATTCTTTTCTAAGCAGGCGGGAGTACATACTTCTAATGAATCATCTCGACTTGACGGTCGGCTATCATCCGTTGCATAAAGCCGAATGAATGGCTTGTCCATTACTATATCACCACAGATGTCACATATCGTCCTACTGATTGATTCTGTGATTTCTCTCTTCTCTTCAAACTTTCTCTGCATAATTTACGCTCACGACATATTATACATATTCTCTGTTCTATTATCGCGCACATGGTCACATGTGCGATTATGAAGTAGTTACTTTAGTAACTACTGAAGAATCGGAATCTAAGATTGAATTAAGATTTTATTTGAATTAGAATTAGATTTAGAAGCTGTGGCAATGTGACAATGTGCACTTTAATCATACAGATAGTCGCCTCTTTAAATAACCCCGCCAATTTCTCCTCATATTCTTGCGCTAATCGCAGTAGCCAACCTACTAGTAACATACCGCTAATTCCTTCATAACTGCGAATTCCTAGGCTCATATCCTTTAATTATACAGGAAGGCTTATAGGCGTCTTCTGGAGCTTGTCCCGCGACCTTTAGAAAAGGCATCATAGCTCCCAGTTTTTGTATAATTATTAATGGCGATCCTCCCGGAGTCTGCAAAAATAATACAGTGTACGGCCCATATCGGTAATGTTACGACGATGATTACCGGGGAAGTACCTCTCGACTTCTGGGAAGACTTATCTTTACGAATGTCGTACGAAGTACCCGGCGCTCTGTTTTCTCAAGCGGCTCAGAGTGGTCATTGGGATGGTCGTAAGAAACTCTTTAACAAACGGGGGTTATCATTCCCCACAGGATTGTTTTCCCACTTCAGGGATGCTTGTTATGATCACGGCATCGCGTATGACATCAATGACACGCGTAGGGTACCGACGCTTGGTACTCCTCTTCCCATAGTAGGTTTGACATTAAGAGACTACCAGATAGAGTCTGCTGACAAAGCCTTTGCGAAGCAGCGGGGTATGGTTAGAGTTGCTACCGGTGGTGGCAAATCTCTAATTATTGCATCGTTAATTGGTAAGCTTAATGTACCAACGCTGCTTCTAATTCACAAACAAGACATCTTTCACCAGTTGGTTAAAGGCCTTAACAGAGATCTAGGTATTAACGTGGGTGAGATCGGTTGCGGAAAAGTTATTCCCCGCGACATCACTGTTGCGATGATTCAAACGATACACCGCGCCTACGGTGGTACTTACCAAGGGTTGAAAGACGTTGAAAAAGATGCTACGGTCATTTCCAAGCCTGAGCTTATACAGCAGGTAGTAGAGCGGGCGGAGTGCGTTATCATCGACGAGGCCCACCATGTTTCCTCCACTATTTATACGAAAGTTATGTCTGAATGTCAGAAAGCGTATTACAGATGGGGCTTCAGCGCTTCTCCGTGGCGTGAAGACAACTCTGACCTACTTCTGGACGCGCACACCGGGGCACGTTGCGTTGACATCTCTGCTTCTGAACTTATACGACGCGGCTATCTTAGCAGGCCTACTATTTATCTACATGAGTTTGATCACGGCCGCCCTAATGCTTTTGGTTATCCACACATGTACGAGCAACAGGTGGTTAATAATACCTTCAGAAATAAAGCAGTGGTTAGAGTAGCTCTGAAGGCCGTAGCCGCGGGTAAGTCCTGCCTGATCGCTGTTACCCGCATCGAACATGGTAAGATGTTAGAAGCTATGCTCAAGACCGTCGTCCCCGGTAAGGTTAGATTCGCTAGTGGCCAGATAGACTCCATCGAGCGAAGAAACATTTTAGAGGACCTTAACAACAAGAAGGTTAGTGTTGTTATAGCTACCACTGTATTCGGAGAGGGCATCGACTGTCCATCTCTTGACGTCCTCATCAATGCGAAAGCTAACAAGTCTTCGATCGATTCCCTCCAGCTAGTCGGCCGGGCATTACGCAAGACTGCTAAGAAAGATAAGGTTACTATCATAGATATGTACGACGACCATTGCAAATATTTAGGTACGCACGCAAAAGATCGTTTAAAAATATATAAGACGGAACCGGAATTCATTCTTAAGAAAGTAAAAGGGCCAGAAGAAATAATATTTTCAGCGTAAGATTTTGTCGCAGATGCTGTAATATTTGTCATGACTCTTCAACAAGCTCTAGATCACGCAGCAAAAGCAACCGCGTGGGGTTTAGATATGTCCTACGAAGTAGACCAGGATGCTCTGCAGTCTATCTATCGAGCTTATATCAAGGGCGAACTTATTATCAACGCGGAGAAGAAATGAACGTTTCAGAAGCAGTAATTGGGGAAGTATACTCTACTCGATCCGGACTTAGTGTCGAGATCGTAGAGAAGCAGGTAGATAAGGTCATAGTGAAGTCATTAGCTACAGGAAACAATGTAACAGTACTTCCAACTTATCAGATTACCCCAATTGAGAAAGCTATAGTCGTAAAGGAGGAAACCATGTCAGAAACTAATCAGCCCACGGGTTTGGCAACAGCTGTTGCCGAGGCGAAGCCGAAGGCGGGGAAGCTAAAGAAGTCTAACGTTGTCGATGACGGTCTTCGTGCAGGGCTGTCTGTAGATGATATCGTTAAGAACGTTTTGGCTGCCTTTCCAGAGACGCCCGAAAAGGCCGTACGTAATCTTGTGAGCGTTCGCCGCTCCAAGCTTAAGAAGACTGCTTAATTTTTGAGAGCATCGGGCTGCTCACTCAAAGAAGCAACTTGGGCGCCTCTGTAAAAGGAGGCGCCCATTTTATTCTATGATAGATCCAAAATGGTTCATCTTACCCCATAGAAGATGTTGGAGATGTTCACTTAAGAATATTAAGTGGATCAACTGGGAACCCATACTCAGTCAAGAATGTATGTATTGGTATTTACCTCCCTACGGCCCCATTTTTACAACAGTCACAGTCACATTCGATATTAAATAAAATGCTAATGGTACAACGAGAAAAGAGTATTCGAGACTACAACTCGAATGACTTCGTAAAATATTTCGCAAAGAAATACCTTGTAGCGTACGATAAGGCATACCCCGTTATCTTCGCCAGAGACAGTTCTATAATGTTAAAGGTGATGAGAGCCTTCTTCGAGGAGAACCGTCCTCTTAAAGACATATTCAAATTTATCGATGATATGTTCGAGGAGTATCCGAAACGTAGAAGATTGACCTCGATAGATTTAAACTGGGTATTCAATATGACAAAAATTTATTTACGGCCAGGTGCAGTAGAAAAGAAAGGTAACAAAGCTAAAGCTCCAGAAATGGAACTTGACGACGAGATGAAAGCATGGCTAGAATCCGAAAAAGAAAAGCTTCAGAAGCCGAAGGATTAAAGGCTTTAAAAGAAGAAGAGCCCAATAAGTCGCTGTGTTGTAATGTCAACCCCGCCAGATCCTGCTCCAGATGTCCCACCCGTTATTGTGAAGATCATCTTAAGAAAGTATATGAAGGCGAAGGAATGATTTATTACATCCGCGGCAGATTTGTTTGTCATCGATGTTTAAGTATAGAGATACTGTTTGGAGAAGGCAATGCTAAGTGAAAGAGACCGTAAACAACTGCTGAAGTTAAAGAAGCAGATAATTGAAGAGTGTCCACAGTGTCGCGGTATGGATTATCGTTGCAGTTGCGTTGATGCCTTCCGGTTTGAATTCAAGAAAGTAAAAGCGAATGTCGCTGCTAAGTATCGAGATCTCACCTTCGCACAGATAACCCACCCTCAGACAACGGAAGTCCGCGCGAAGATTGGTAAGTATATAACCGACATAGAAAAGAATTTAGATGAGGGTAAGGGTTTATTCTTGTACGGATCTACTGGATTAGCTAAGACAGGTTTAGCTTCAATCGTCCTAATGGAGGCTATCAAACGTGGTCGATCTGGTTACTTCATAACGTTGAATGCTTTAGTTGATTTATATGCTGATGGATGGAAAGATGAAGATAAGAAACAACAGTACGAAGATCTTGTCCTGGGTGTTGATATACTTGTCATTGACGAGGTAGGAAATGAATCCAAGACTAACACAACTCTCGTCGGTGGATGTCTTAACGATGTACTTCGTAGGCGTTTCAATAATTTACAGACTACTATCATTACCAGCAATCTTTATTTTAAGAAGGTCAAAGATGTTTACGGAGAAGAAGTGTATTCTATTCTTAGCGAGAGCACGACGCAACACGAATTTAAAGGCGTAGACTACAGACAGGGAATGGCATCATAATGGCAGTAGAAAGAGAATTTTTAAAGAAAGCTTTATTTTCAACGTCTGAACTTTCGCTTGCTGCAGAAAAGCAAGTTGAATCGGATCTTATCCTAGATCCTGTTAATAAGAAATTATTTGAGATCGTATCGTGGTATTTCCAGAAGTATAGTGCAGTACCGACAACCGATACGCTCAAGATGATTCTAGCAAAGAGTAAGATTGACGAGGGTATGAAGCAGAAAGTACTACTCCTATTCACAGAGCTAGCGGCAGCTACCTATCCCGATCGACCGCTTACCTTCCTTATCGATGAGCTAAAGCAGGATTTTAAGTCATTCAAGCTACGGGATACTCTGATAACGTCCGTTAACCACCTCGAAGCAGATAAGATCGGGGAATCGATTAATAGCTTGAAAGAAGGTATCTCCAAGTTAGAGCTAGTAGGCCGTGATGATGTCCGTGAAGGCTACTTAGATAAGTCCGCTGACGACAGATTAGCTCACTACACTGACATCAAGACAAACCCTGATAAGTACAAAGGCATACCTATCGGCTGGCCCACCTTTGATACTATCACCAACGGAGTGCGCGGTGGTCAGTTAATGGTTATTATCGCCGCGGTTAAGGAAGGTAAGTCGACCGCCTTGATGAATATCGGCTACAGCTGCCATGCAGCCGGTTATAATGTTTTGTACGTATCCGTAGAAATGCCTAAGGAACAGGTAGAAAGACGCTACGATTCTAGAGCTTCTGGTCTAGAGTATAGCAAGATCCGTGATGGTAAGCTTAACCCGATGGAAGAAGAGATCTACAAGCAGTGCCTCAATATACAAAAATCTAGAACGAATAAATTTTATGTGATTGACGCTCACGACTGCAATACGACCTTGATTCGATCGAAGCTCAAGACTTTCCCTCAGAAGTTCGATCTTGTAATAGTAGACTACCTTACTATCGTAAAGCCCGCAGTAAAGGCTACAAGTGGTAGAGATCAGTGGGAATCGATCGGCAAGGTGACAGAAGAGATCCGAGCCATAGCCAGAGAGTTGAACATTCCTATCATTACAGCGGCACAGGCTAACCGCGACGGTATCAAAGAAGCAAAATACAAGTATAATGTAGAAAATATTGGTTTGTCACATCTTATCTCGGCACACGCTGATACTCTATTATCCCTTCGTTTAACAGATAGGGACGAGTTGGAAGTTAGCGACGTTGTTGAAATGACAGCTGCTACGATAGCAATCCGTGATGACAAAGGCTGC